>ENA-OPYV01000354-OPYV01000354.1-human-gut-metagenome-genome-assembly--contig:-NODE-354-length-13350-cov-1.825153_pt1 | contig 13350 bp, 15 predicted proteins | sample MGYA00242474_ERZ504485 | MGnify/ENA primary metagenome ERZ504485 (study PRJEB26092, sample SAMD00036263) | human gut metagenome | host: Homo sapiens | study: EMG produced TPA metagenomics assembly of...
CCATCGTTTTCACAGATTATTCTAAATTAAGAAATAAAATCTGCAAACGGTGAAAACCGTGTCTCAAATATCTCAATCAAATGCCTAATCAAGCATTCTTACCGTGACAGTTCTTATATTTCAATCCGCTGCCACAAGGACATGGGTCATTGCGACCGACTGTCTTTTCTGCGCGATAAGGCTCTTGCTTCTGTTCACGAGTATCGCGACCTGCAGCTTCACGCTGATCTGGGTCAGTCAAATCCTGCTTTTCTTCACGATACTGCTGACGAGGAGCCTGAGGTTCAGGAGCTGCTTCACGCACCTGTTCCGGTTCCTGTACCGGTATCTGACCACGCATCAATACAGAAATGGTATTATTATTTATCTTGTTGACCATGTTATCAAACAGATTCACAGATTCCAGTTTGAAAATCAACAGCGGATCTTTCTGCTCATAGCTTGCGTTCTGTACAGAATGTTTCAGTTCATCCAGTTCACGCAAGTTTTCTTTCCCATGCATCGTCAATTGTATGCAACAAGATAGCTTTTTCGAAACGACTTCACAATTTCTTTTGATTCGCTTTCGTATGCAGCTTTCAAATTTACTGAAATGTTGTACATACGCTTGCCATCGGTAATAGGTATCATGATATTCTCATACATGTGTCCCTGAGCCTCATATACCTGCTTGATAACCGGATTAGCAATCTGAGCCATACGTTCAGTCTTACGTTTGAACAATGCCATAGCTTCCTGAAAAGTCTGCTCTGCCAGATCGTCTTTCTTCTTGGAACGGAAATCTTCTTCAGTAAACGGAGCTTCCATAGCCAGTACCTGAAGAATTTCCATCTTGGCATCATCATAAGTCGGCTGCTGTACGGCATTGTAACAACGTTCCCAAATCATATCCACAATATCCATTCCGATACGTTCTCCCATAAGTGCATGACGACGTTTGGTGTAAACCACTGTACGCTGCTTGTTCATCACGTCATCGTATTCCAACAGACGTTTACGGATACCGAAGTTGTTTTCTTCCACCTTCTTCTGCGCACGTTCAATGGAGTTAGAAATCATCTTGTGCTCAATCATTTCTCCCTCCTTGAATCCTAACTTATCCATCACAGTAGCAATACGGTCGGATGAGAACAGACGCATCAAATCGTCTTCCAACGATACGAAGAATACAGAGAACCCGGGTCTCCCTGACGTCCGGCACGACCACGCAACTGACGGTCTACACGACGTGATTCGTGACGTTCTGTACCAATAATGGCCAAACCACCGGCAGCTTTCACTTCTGCGCTCAGCTTAATATCGGTACCACGACCAGCCATGTTCGTAGCAATAGTTACCGTAGAACTCTGACCTGCTTTCGCTACAATTTCAGCTTCCTTCTGGTGTAACTTTGCATTCAATACATTATGTTCGATCTTACGCAAGGTAAGCATCTTGCTCAACATTTCTGAAATTTCTACTGAAGTAGTACCTACCAGCACCGGACGACCAGCCTGTACCATCTTCTCAATTTTCTTCGATTACAGCTTTATATTTCTCACGTTTCGTTTTATAAAACGCGGTCGTTCATATCGATACGGGCAATCGGACGATTTGTCGGAATCACCACTACATCCAGCTTATAGATATCCCAGAACTCTCCAGCTTCTGTTTTCTGCAGTACCGGTCATACCTGACAACTTATGGTACATACGGAAGTAGTTCTGTAAGGTGATAGTTGCAAAGGTCTGTGTAGCAGCTTCTACCTTCACACCTTCCTTGGCTTCTACAGCCTGGTGCAAACCATCGCTCCAACGACGGCCATCCATGATACGTCCTGTCTGTTCGTCGACAATCTTTACCTGACCATCCATAACCACATAGTCCGTATCTTTTTCGAACATGGTGTATGCCTTCAACAGCTGATTAATGGTGTGTACGCGTTCTGCTTTAATGGCGTAATTGGTCATCAACTCATCTTTCTTAGCCAGACGTTCTTCATCAGACAGCCCTTTCTGATTTTCAAGTTCAGACAACTGAGCTGCAATATCAGGAAGTACGAACAAGGTAGGATCCTGTGAGTTACCGGTAATCAGGTCTACTCCTTTATCTGTCAAATCTACGCTCTTCAGTTTTTCATCAATCACAAAATACAAAGGTTCTACCGCTTCCGGCATACGCTTGTTATTCTGTTCCATATAGATTTCTTCCGTCTTCAGCATACCAGCCTTGATACCCGGTTCGCTCAGGAACTTAATCAACGGTTTGTTTTTAGGCAATGCTTTGTGGCTACGGAAAAGAGCAAGGAAACCAGCTTCCTGATCTTCCTTCTTATCTGAAGCAATCAAACGTTTGGCATCGGCCAGATACTGGGTAGCCAGTTTACGCTGTGCTTCTACCAGACGTTCTACCAACGGACGAAGTACTTCAAATAATTGCTGGTCGCCTTTAGGCACCGGACCAGAAATAATCAACGGAGTACGTGCATCATCAATCAATACAGAGTCCACCTCATCGACAATGGCATAATTATGCTTACGCTGTACCAAATCCTTCGGAGAAACGGCCATATTATCACGCAAATAATCGAAACCGAATTCATTGTTGGTACCAAAAGTAATATCTGCCATATACGCACGACGACGAGCTTCAGAGTTAGGCTGATGCTTGTCAATACAATCTACACTCAGTCCATGGAACATATAGAGCGGGCCCATCCACTCAGAGTCACGCTTTGCCAAATAATCGTTGACAGTTACTACGTGTACGCCATTACCAGTTAAAGCATTCAGGAACACCGGAAGTGTTGCTACCAAGGTTTTACCTTCACCGGTTGCCATTTCCGCAATCTTACCTTGATGCAATACCACGCCACCAAACAACTGCACATCGTAATGTACCATGTTCCAGGTCATTTCGTTTCCACCCGCATTCCAATGATTCTTCCAAATAGCCTTGTCACCTTCAATACGAACAAAGTCACGTCCCTGTGCAGCAAGTTCACGATCAAAATCGCTGGCAGTTACTTCCAATTCTTCATTTTCTGACAAACGGCGAGCCGTATCTTTTACAATAGAAAAAGCAGTCGGTAACACTTCACTAAGTGCTTTCTCGTATTTTTCCAGGACTTCTTTCTCCAACTTATCAATTTGAGAGAAAATAGCCTCACGTTTTTCAAGGTCAGTAGATTCAATCGTAGCTTTCAGCTCTTCAATCTTTTTATTTTCCTCTGCGGCTGAATCCTTGATAAACTTCTTCAGTTCTTCTGTTTTCGCACGTAGTTCATCGTTCGTCAACTTGGAAATTTCCGGATAAACGGCTTTTACCTTTTCTACCCACGGCTGAATTTCCTTCATGTCACGAGACGCCTTGTTTCCGAACAGCTTGCTTATAAATTCATTAAATCCCATTGTATATTTCTTTTTTATTATTTACTAATTAATTTTTTATTCATCCTACCGCTACAAAGATAGGTAAATTGTGAATTAATTCGCATACTATTTATTTACGAATATTAATCATTGGAGCCTCCGAACAAGCATTTGGCGCTCGTATGCGCATGAAATGAGCTAAAGTGGGTACAATTGAAGTAATTTTTACCGGAGAATAAAGCTTTTCAGGCTTAACATCAAATCCCATAAACACAAGCGGAGCCGCAGTATATGCTTCACGAACCACTTCTACCTTCTGAGAATATTCGTTGACCACAGACCATCCCGGCATTACTTCTACATAAATATCGCCCGAGCAATTTGGATTATATGTATTTCGAATTTTTCCAATCTTCGGAGTCCAAGCTCCCAAAAGCAAACGCTGTGCTGAATAAGCATTCTGTACCCCACTCATTTGCACCACAAATTCAGAGGAACGCGTCATCACTTCCACCAAATTCAGCTTGCGCTCTTCTATCAGTTTGTGATTCAAATAAATTTGTCGGTCATAATACGTCTCCACATATTGGCCTTGTCCATAAAGAGCCATTAAATACATGTTCAGTAAAGCTGCACAACGTTTTAATGTGAAATTCTCCACCTGGAATCTTGTATTTAACCGGATCCACAGGTTCCGGATCGGTATAACCCGTAGAAGTGATAAAGAATAAGATATTACGAAGCCCGATCTTACGGTCTATCAAATCCAACAAATCTCCAATGCTGTTATCCAGACGGACATACATGTCCTGTATTTCCATCGCATATTCCGTATTGGGCTTGTGATCATAATTTCCTGCATAATAAGACAATGTCAGCAAATCCGGAGCTGCATCCTGCCCGATTTGCGTATTGCTTAAGCATGCATTTACCAGACGGTTTACCTCGTCATTTACATATGGACTTGTCTTAAACTTTTTTTATATTTATCCAGACGTTCATCCGAGAAAATTATGCTTAAAGCTAAGCTGCTTGGTTTCAGTAGTGATATACTGATAAGAAGTTACCGGCAAATAAGGAAGCCACTCCAAATTATTGATACGAAAATCAAGTCCTTCCTTATCATTATAATTGCTTACCCACAACGGGCAATCTCCATAATAAGTCGTACCAGCCCACTTCCCGGTTTCATCATTCAACCAGAAAGCACCATTTGCTGCATGGCCGGCAGCCAAAATAGCCATTTCACGAGTCGGTGCAATAGAATAAACTTCAGCCCGTCCCTGAGTAGCTACCTTCAATTCATCCGACAAGGTGGAACAACGCAACAACTTAGCAGAAGAGCTTTCCGATGTATATACCCCCATAAAAATCCTGGTCATCTACCGATTTTATAATCCGTAAAGACCCACGGTCCATCCAGCGGTTAGAAGGAATACCATTATAATAAGGTGTAGTACCTGTATAAATCGAAGCCGTAGCAGACGAACGGTCTACATTGATAAAATCATATTCCGCATTGGTATATATACGTCCTTCTTTTAAAAGGCGCTTAAATCCTCTCTCCCCATACAATGCCGAAAAAGCTTCTATGTAGTCTGCCCTCAGCTGGTCAATCGTCAACCCCACCACCAATTTTGGAACTGGAGAAGGAGCCTGCGCCTGAATTCCAGAGATGACAAATACAGTCAATAAAGATGTCAGTATACGTTCTTTCATTATCTTTTTTATTCAATACTAATACATGGCTTGCAGCATTTACCAGCAAACCGAGTGCCAAAGGTAATACTGTTAAATTAAATCTTGCGGTAAAACGGGAATAGCACTATAAAAAGTGTTAAATACACGAGATTACAAGTATGATACAAGTCTTTTTTATGTTTAACTCACGATAAATCATAAAAGGCAGGTAAACAATGGCAACGGATTAAACAAAACCAACAACCAGTTTGAACCTACAGTCGGATGAGAAGAGACGAAAAACAGGAAGGCAATAATACAACCAGCTATTCCTTGAGCTGCATACAATAAGATATCCCATCCCCAGAAAATCGTTTGTTTCTTCCACTGGAAGAATCCGATAATTACATTCAAAAGCAAAAATAAAGTAGCGGTTACCATCGGACTTATTCCCCAGGAAGATTCTGCTTCCAATTCGGCATCCACAATCTTTTCCTCACGCAAGACCAAAGGCCGTCTGCCTCCGTCTGGAGTCTGAATGTATGCATCCTGAGCAAAATAACGCATATAAAACGGAGCAAACATTTGCTGCCTTATATCTATCGGCTTATCAGCTTCCGCTCCAAGACACAAATCTATACCTAATTCATCCCACGGAGAGCCTTTGGTAAATTCATGCACAATTCCTCTAAAAGTTTTATGCCAACTTACGGAAGGATACACGACTTGTCCCTGAATGCTTTTTTCTATCTGATCACGAGCACGGGTCTACAATTATCATAGAAATAATTATAACGATAAATTCTGTTTTCCGGAAGATAATTGTCCTGAAGCAATTTCAGCAACGACATTTTCTCCGAATATGTCAAATTCAGGATCTGCTGATAAACCGAAGAGCCCCTGAATGCATATTCCGATTCAAAATAAGGATAAGGTGTAATTCCTAACTGGTAGTCTGTTTCACCTTTACAAAGCGATATACAAAATGCGGCGTATTGAAACTAAACATTCCATAATTAAACACCAAATCCACGCCTCTGGAAAAATTCTGATAACGAATAGCTGTATGACCAAAAAGTGCATAGATTTCATTGCCCGGCGCACAAGTCAGCAAACTGAACTGAATGCTATCAGTTTGCGGCATTTTCCACATTATCCGAGATTTCTCCCCTAACCCTTACCGGAGAGAAAAGGCAACTTATCAAGACCACCCAACACAGAAAAACAAGCTTCTTTTTCATAAACAAATACAAATATCACCAGACACCGGTATATCCTGAAGTATCTGAATAATTCATAATATTTTTTTTCGCATGCAAAAATACACGGATCTACCATAAGAGCGAAATAAATAATCAGTTTTATTGATGTGCATATCCAAAATTTTATCTTACTTTGCAGGCGAAACAAAGAAAGAAAACGTGAATCTAGTAATTGATATTGGTAATACTGTAGCAAAACTGGCAGTATTTGATGGTGATAAAGTGGTGGAGGTTTTAAGAGGGTCCAATCATTCGCTGGACTGGCTGTCAATGTTATGCAACAAATATCCAATCGAAAGAGGTATCATAGCATCGGTTATCACACTCAGTAACACCATACGACGCCAATTGGCGGGAGTGCCATTTGAATCATTGAGCTGAACCACCTGACTCCTATTCCCATCCGTAATTTATACAAAACGCCCGAAACTTTGGGCATGGACCGACTGGCAGCCGTAGTGGGTGCCAACTACCTTTCACCCGGAAGAAATCTGCTGGTAGTAGATGCAGGAACTGCACTGACCTACGAGTTTATAGATGCAGAAGGGAATTACTGGGGAGGAAATATTTCACCCGGAATATACACTCGTTTTAAAACACTGAACGCCTGTTGCGATAAACTTCCTTTAATTGAAAGAAAAGGCGAGACACCCGAATTTGGATTTGACACGGAGACGGCAATCCGTGCCGGAGTCATCAGGGGAATAGAATTCGAAATCATTGGCTAACATCACCCTGCTGCAAAAGAAATATCCCGACCTTTTTGGTTTTTTTAACTGGAGGAGATAAATTTTCTTTTGATACAAATTTAAAAAGTATCATCTTTGCAGATAGATTTTTAGTATTGAAAGGTTTAAACAGAATATTGAATTATAATGTTAAGTAAGAAAATACTTGTTGGTTCATGGCTTTTAGCTAGCTCTACAGTGGTGTGTGCGCAAATAAGCACTAACTCACCTTATACACGTTATGGACTTGGGGACATGTTCGACCAGAGCTTTACAAACAATGCAGCAATGGGAGGAGTAGGTTATGCACTCCGGACACCCGAGCATATAAATGCCATGAATCCAGCTTCTTATACGGCTGTCGATTCTCTTTCTTTTATTTTTGATGCCGGAATGTCTTTAAAAAGTTCCAACTTTCAGGAAGGGAAATACAAAGCCAATGCCAAGAACTCCAGCTTCGACTATATCGGAATGCAGTTTCGCTTGCATCCTAGACTGGGCATGACGATTGGATACACTCCTTTTTCTACAGTGGGGTATAACTTTACCCGTTCAAAAGAAATAAGAGAATAGCAGCGATGTTACCATATCCAATAATTTTTACGGAGATGGAGGATTGCAGCAAATTTTTGGAGGTGTTGGATTCAAGATTCTGGATAATTTATCTATCGGTGCTAATATCGGTTATTTATATGGTAAGCTCAATTACCAGACGACAGCCAGTCTCAGCAACGGTGGCGACCAGACCATAACCTACAATACAGTATCTATCAGCAGTTATAATGCAAGCTTTGGTCTTCAATATACCCAGCCGATAAACAAACAAAATGAATTGACTTTAGGTCTTTACCTATAGTTTAGGACATACTAAACGGGCATGATACCCAAGGGACACAGATTACTAACGGAACTAATTATTCTGTCGTAAACCAGCAACAAAATAGATGACTCTTACGGAATACCTCATATATATGGAGGAGGTTTAGCCTGGAAACATAAAAAAGAATCTGACAGTAGAAGTGGATTATACGCTGCAAAAATGGAGCGGAGTAAAATACAACAATCGGACAGATTTATACCAAAACCGTTCTAAAGTAGCCATCGGAGCTGAATTTTTACCAAAAGAATTCGGACGAAGCTATCTTAGCCGTATACGCTATAGAGCGGGTGCCTATTATGCGAACTCTAATCTCCAAATTCCAGTGTCACAAAATATGATAGACGGTCCTAAAGAATATGGTGTCAGCGTCGGATTAGGTTTACCGTTAAAGCTATACCAACGAAACAGCGTATTAAGTATTACCGGACAATACATCCATGCCAATCCTTCTGTAAGCGACATGCTATCGGAAAACCGATTTGTCTTGAAAATTGGATTGACATTCAACGAACACTGGTTCATGAAATGGAGAGTAAATTAATATGAAAATAAACACAATGAACAACTAATCTTACATACGATGAAAATGAAAATGTTTACAATGCTGTGTGCTTTATCTTTGGGTACCACAGCAGCTTTCGCTCAGAAAGGTGTAGAAGACGGATCTCGTTTCGGACATGGAGAAGACAGTATCCGTTGTTTGCAGAACATCAGTATTTACAGTGAATACGTAAAGACTGACAACTTTACAGATGCATACAAGCCTTGGATGGCTGTATTTACAGAAGCACCTTTAGCTCAGGTTAGTACTTATACAAACGGAGCTAAGATTTTGCGTGCTTTAATTGCCAGTTCTAAAGATGCTGCTCAGCAGAAAAAGTATCTGGATGAATTGATGGCTGTACATGACCAACGTATCAAATACCTTGACGGATTGAACCAGTTGGTAAAAACTCCTACTAACAAAAGGTTCTATCTTGGTATGAAAGCTCACGATTACATCATCTTCTCAGGTGCTAATGTTGACGTAAACAAGGCATACCAGATGGTAAAAGAAGCCGTTGATTTGGAAAAAGCTACATCTGATTATTTCATGTTCCAGGATTTGATGGATATCTCTGCTCGTAAATTAAAGAGTGATGACACTCATAAAGAACAGTTTATTCAAGACTACCTGACAGCATCTGGTTATGCAGATGAAGCTCTGAAAGCTGCTACTAAAGAAAGAGACAAAAAACTGCTGAAAACAGCAAAAGATAACGTAGATGCATACTTCATCAACAGTGGTGCTGCAAGCTGCGAAAACTTGCAGGCTATCTATGGCCCGAAAGTAAGCCAGAACAAGACAAATCTGGATTACCTGAAGCAGGTTATCAATGTAATGCAGATGCTGAAATGTACAGAAGAAGAAGCTTATTTCGTTGCTTCTGAAGCTGCACATGCGATGGAACCTACAGCAGCAACAGCCGCTGGATGTGCTTACATGTACTACAAGAAAGGTGACTTGGACAAGAGCGTACAGTACTTTGACCAGGCTATCGAACTGGAACAGGAAGCAGAAAAGAAAGCAGACTATGCATATAGTGCAGCAGTGGTATTGTTCAGCAAAAAACAGTTGAGCAAGGCTAAACAATATACAAACAAGCTATCTCTTTCAACGGAAGCTACGGAAAAGCTTATATCCTGATTGCACAGATGTATGCATCAAGCCCGAATTGGAGCGACGAAGCAGCTTTGAACAAATGTACTTACTTTGCAGCCATCGATAAATTGCAGCGTGCAAAGAGCGTAGATCCTAGCGTAGCAGAAGAAGCTCAGAAGCTGATCAATACATACGCCGGACATACTCCGAAAGATGAAGACCTCTTCTTCCTTGGTTTGAAGAAAAGGTAACTCGGTAACAATCGGCGGATGGATTGGTGAAACAACAACCATCAGATAAGTATATGTCAATCAGACTTAAAGAACACATATATAAATATTTATCAACATAACAGTTGCCACATGGGCAACTGTTATGTTTCTTTTTGTTCCTGCATGCGGGAGCAAAGAAAAACCTACTGCTGCAGCCGTAAAAGAAGGAGACTCTCTTCCCGACATGCGTACTACAGGAGTAACTACCCTCGTATCTGACTCAGGAATGATCAGATACAAGATTATTACAGCAGAATGGCTTATCTACAGCCACCGGAATCCTCCGTTCTGGGCGTTTGAAAAAGGAATCTATCTGGAGAAATTCGACAGTCTTTTCCATGTAGATGCAAGTATCAAAGCTGACACAGCTTATTACTACGAGCCCAAGAAACTATGGGAGCTACGTGGAAACGTCCATATTCAAAGCCAAAGAGGCGACAAATTCGACACGGAACTAATGTTCTGGGATCAGGACAAAGAGAAAATCTATTCTGATAAATTTATCCGTATCGAACAAATTGACAAGGTACTGACTGGATACGGTTTCGAATCCAATCAGCAAATGACCGAATACCAAATCTATAACAACACGGGAATCTTTACCGTTGAAGACAATGCTGTCCAGGCAGACAGCACACAAACTTCCAAATAAAACTATTAGTATGGAGCTTATCATCCAACTACTTATATCTATGGTGTTTTCAGCCTATTTTTCAGGTATGGAAATCGCCTTTGTATCTTCCAACAAATTACGTTTTTGAAATGGAAAAAGACGAACAATGTATCGTCTTATATCCTTTCCGTATTCTACCGACACTCTAATAATTTCATTTCCACCATGTTGGTAGGAAACAACATTGCATTGGTCATCTATGGTATCTTGATGGCTCAACTTATTGAACATTATATACTTGCAGATGTGATTTCAAATCAGGCACTGCTTGTTCCTATAGAAACCGTAATTTCCACATTGATTATTCTTGTCACTGGAGAATTTCTTCCCAAAACACTCTTCAAGATTAATCCTAACGCTACTCTGAAATTTTTCAGCGTACCGACATTTGTATGCTACATCATACTCTACCCCATCAGCCGTTTTTCATCGCTGCTTTCAAGCGGTATTCTTCATCTTGTGGGGGTAAAGACAAACAAAGAAGACCGGGAAAAGGCATTTACCAAAGTCGATCTGGATTACTTTATCCAAAGTAGTATCGAAGAAGGAAAAGAGGGAGAAGAAATTGACAATGAAATCAAAATATTCCGCAACGCACTTGATTTCTCCAATGTCAAAATACGTGACTGCATGATTCCACGAACGGAAATCATAGCTGTGGATTTTGATACTCCGCTCACTGAACTTAAAAAGGTATTTATTGAAAATGGTATCAGTAAGATAATCGTTTACAAAGAAAATATCGACAACATTGTGGGATACATTCATTCATCTGAAATGTTCCGCAGCAACAACGAATGGCAAAACGGTATTCGTAGCATTCCCTTTGTGCCAGAAACAATGGCTGCCCACAAACTGATGCGAATATTCAAACAGCAAAAGCGATCACTGGCTGTAGTAGTAGACGAGTTTGGAGGCGTTTCAGGTATCGTGGCACTGGAAGATCTGATTGAAGAAATTTTAGGCGACATTGAAGATGAACATGATACCACATCCATCGTCGCAAAGCAGATATCGGAAAACGAATACATCTTCTCCGGAAGAATAGATATAGAAAAAGCCAATGAAACCTTTGGCCTGAATCTGCCTGAGAGCGAAAACTACCAGACCATCGGTGGACTTATTCTGAATGAATGTCAAAGCATACCCAAAGTAAAACGACGTCATTCAGACTGAGAATTTTACCTTCAAAATTATCAAAGTAAGCGCCAATAAAATAGAATTGGTCAAACTGTTTACCACGAAATAAGCATTTTTTTTAGAGAAAATAAGTGACTAAAACAGTATTTTTTTGTATCTTCGTGCGCTAATAACAGAACTATAAAAAACAATGAACAAAAAATAATAAACTTTAAATGGCAACTTTACAAAAATCGAAGACAAAAGGACCTTTGTTGGTCATCGTAATCGGTCTTGCCCTTTTTGCATTTATTGCCGGTGACGCATGGAAAGTACTCCAGCCGCACCAAGGTAAACAAGACGAGGAGAAGTGAACGGGGAAGTTCTCAGTGCACAAGATTATCAGAAAATGGTGGACGAACTCAGTGAAGTCATCAAACTGACCAATGGATTGAATTCGCTGACAGAAGACCAGTTGAACAATGTAAAAGATCAGGTATGGCAAAGTTATGTCAACAACAAGCTGATTGCTGAACAGGCAGAAAAATTAGGCTTGAAAGTGACAGACGCTGAAATACAGAGCATCATTGACCAAGGCACACACCCGCTGCTGATGCAGACTCCTTTCCGCAACCCCCAGACTGGTATGTTCGATAAAGATATGTTGAAGAAATTCCTGGTAGATTATGCAAACCTGAATGCAAGCCAAATGCCTGCACAGTATGTAGAATACTATCAGAAAATGGGTGCTTTCTGGCAGTTTTGTAGAAAAGACTTTGGCACAAAGCACTTTGGCTGAAAAATACCAGAACCTGGTAACAAAATCTTTAATCTCTAACCCTGTAGCTGCTGAAGATGCATTCAACTCACGCACAGAACAGAGCGACCTGTTGTTAGCTGGTGTTCCTTACAGCTCTATCAATGATTCTACAGTTCAGGTTTCTGACAGTGAAATCAAAGACCGCTACAACGAAAAGAAAGAACAGTTCAAGCAGCTGGTAGAAACACGCGACATCCGTTACATCGACGTAAAAGTAGTTCCGTCTGATGCAGACCGTAAGGCTGTAGAAAAAGAAGTAACTGAGTACAGCAACCAATTGGCTAGCACAACAGCTGATTTTGGAACTTTCGTTCGTTCTACAGGTTCTTCAGTAAACTACTCTGATGTTCCGGTAAGCAAATCCGTATTTCCTGCAGACGTAGCTTCACGCCTCGACTCTACAAATGTAAACGAAGTATACGGTCCTTACTACAATCAGACAGACGATTCATTCAATGCATTCAAGTTGCTTGCAAAAGTTTCTTCTCCTGACTCAATTCAGTTCCGTCAGATTCAGGTATATGCTGACACTGAAGAAAAGACAAAGACACTGGCCGACAGTATTTACAATGCATTGAAAGGTGGTGCTGACTTCGCAGCCGTAGCTAAGATTTACGGACAGACAGGTGAAGCAACTTGGGTAAATGCACAGAGCTGGGAAGGTTCTGAACTGGATGCAGACAACAGCAAGTTCATCAACACATTGTTGAACCAGCCTGTAAACGAACTGGCTAACCTCAACATGGGACAAGCTAACCTGATTCTGCAGGTAATGAACAAAAAGAGCATGCAGACTAAATACAAAGTAGCTGTCGTTAAACGTGAAGTAGAATTCAGCAAAGAAACTTACAATGCAGCATACAACAAATTCAGCCAGTTTGTAGCACAGAACACTACTATCGACTCAATGGTGAAGAATGCAGA
>ENA-OPYV01000355-OPYV01000355.1-human-gut-metagenome-genome-assembly--contig:-NODE-355-length-13349-cov-1.534261_pt1 | contig 13349 bp, 23 predicted proteins | sample MGYA00242474_ERZ504485 | MGnify/ENA primary metagenome ERZ504485 (study PRJEB26092, sample SAMD00036263) | human gut metagenome | host: Homo sapiens | study: EMG produced TPA metagenomics assembly of...
CTGCGTGGACTCAGTGATTACCGTATGCTGTTCTATGCAATCGTGCTGATCGTAATGATGCTGATTAACTGGGCACCTAAGGCAATCGAGATGAGAGAGCGTCTTTTCAGTAAATTTAAAGAAAAAGGAAGGCATAAGCTATGGCATTGCTGGAAGTAAATCATTTAAATATTTCATTCGGCGGTCTTCATGCAGTGGATGATTTCCATGTCTCCATCGAGAAAGGACAGCTTTATGGTCTGATCGGTCCGAATGGTGCCGGTAAGACTACAATCTTTAACCTTCTTACAGGTGTGTATAAGCCGGACGAGGGAATCATCAATCTGGACGGACAGGATATCACCGGAAAGAGTACCATTGATATCAACAAGGCGGGAATCGCCAGAACATTCCAGAATATCCGTCTGTTCCATCAGATGAGTGTGCTGGACAATGTAAAGGCAGGACTTCACAATCATGATAAATACAGCCTTTTTACAAGTATTGTACATACTCCGAAATACTTTAAGGTTGAGAAAACCATGAATGAGGAAGCAATGGAAGCTTCTTAAAGTGTTTGATCTGGACAAAGAGGCAGATATCCTTGCATCAAACCTTCCTTATGGTAAACAGAGAAAGCTGGAGATTGCCAGAGCACTGGCAACAAAGCCGAAGCTTCTTCTTCTGGATGAGCCGGCTGCAGGTATGAACCCCAATGAAACTGAGGAACTGATGGATACCATCCGTTTTGTTCGTGATAACTTTGATATGACCATTCTTCTGATCGAGCATGATATGAAGCTGGTTTCAGGTATCTGTGAGGAGCTGACTGTACTGAACTTCGGTCATGTTCTGAGACAGGGCAAGACTTCAGATGTGCTCCATGATCCGGAAGTTATCAAGGCATATCTTGGAGAATAGGAGGAGAGACAGATGGCATTACTGGAAGTACAGGACATACAGGTTTATTATGGAATGATTCAGGCATTGAAGGGTGTTTCTTTCTCTGTAAATGAAGGTGAAGTTATTGCTCTGATCGGTGCAAACGGTGCAGGTAAAACAACTACCCTGCATACAGTGACAGGGCTTCTCCGGGCAAAATCAGGACATATTATTTATGACGGACAGGATATCACAAAGGTTCCGCCTCACAAGATCGTAACAATGGGTATGGCACATGTTCCGGAAGGAAGACGTGTGTTTGCAAATATGACTGTTCTTCAGAATCTGAAGATGGGTGCTTTTACAAGATCTGATAAAAATGAGATTGATGCGACCATTGAGAAAGTATATAAACGTTTTCCGCGTCTGAAGGACGTCAGAATCAGACTGCAGGTACCTTAAGTGGTGGTGAGCAGCAGATGCTCGCCATGGGACGTGCGCTGATGAGCCAGCCAAAGATCATTCTGATGGACGAGCCGTCCATGGGTCTTTCACCGATCTTTGTAAATGAGATCTTTGATATTATTAAAGAGGTAAGTGAGAGCGGAACAACGGTTCTGCTGGTTGAGCAGAATGCGAAGAAGGCTCTTTCTATCGCTGACAGAGCTTATGTTCTTGAGACCGGAAGGATTACACTGGAAGGTAAGGCAAGTGATCTTCTTCATGATGAGTCTGTTCAGAAGGCATATCTTGGAGAATAAACAGGAGGGGTTTTATGGAGAATTTTGTAATTACCATTGCGAGACAGTATGGAAGCGGTGGACGTACAGTTGGTAAGATGTTGGCAGAGAAACTGGGAGTTTCTTTCTATGACAAGCAGATCATTCAGATGGCTTCTGATGAGAGCGGGATTGATGTGAAGCTTTTTGGACAGGTGGAAGAAGGCTCCAGTGTGAAGGCATCTCTGTTTAATAAGACAGGGTTATATAAAGGAGATCTGATCGCACCGAATCAGAAGGGGTTTGTTTCTGATGAGAATATTTTTAATTATCAGGCGAAGATTGCAACGGATCTGGCAGAGAAGGAATCCTGTGTGATCGTTGGGCGTTGTGTGAATTATGTGTTTAAGGACAGACCGAATACTTTGAGAGTGTTTGTTCATGCACCCTGGGAGTTTCGTGTGGAGAAGTCCAGAGAGAAGATCAGCGGCAGTGATGAGGAGATTGAGAAGTTTCTTCGTAGGGATGATAAGAGAAAGCAGGATTATTATCGTAAATTTGCCGGTGGGGACTGGAGTGATGCGACGAATTATGATCTGTGTCTGAATGCAGGAAAGCTTGGATTTGAGAAGTGTGTGGATGCGATTTTGGCGCAGATGAACGTTATGGGAATTAATGATGAAAGGGCAGTCTCTCTTTGGAGGCTGCCCTTTTTTGGATTAAGACTGGGATTTGATTTTGTTCTGGTATTCTTTTAGTTTTTTTTCGTAGCCCATTTCTGAGAGTTCGTAGAAGTGTTCTCCCTGGATTTCGGTGGGGAGGTATTGTTGGTGTACGTAGTGGTTTGGGTAGTCGTGGGCGTATTTGTAGCCGATGCCGTGGCCCAGTTTTTCGTGGCCGCCGTAGTGGGCGTCCTGGAGGTGTGGCGGGACTGTGGTTTTTGTGCGTTTGACTGAGTCCATGGCAGCGAAGATGGCGTTGACTGCGGAGTTGCTTTTGGGGGCGCAGGCCATGTAGGTGACTGCCTGGGAGAGGATGATCTGGGATTCGGGCATTCCTACGCGTTCTACTGCCTGAGCTGCGGCGACTGCTACGCAGAGGGCCTGGGGATCGGCGTTTTCCGATGTCTTCGGAGGCGAGGATCATGATTCTTCGGGCTATGAATTTGACGTCTTCTCCGGCGTAGAGCATTTTTTGCAAGGTAGTAGACTGCTGCGTCAGGGTCTGAGCCACGCATGCTTTTGATGAAGGCGGAGATGATGTCGTAGTGGTTGTCTCCGTTTTTGTCGTAGCGGACGACGCGTTTCTGGATGCACTGAGATGCCACATCCAGGGTGATGTGGATGAGACCGTCTTCGCTACGGGGGGTAGTGAGGATGCCCAGTTCGATGGCATTGAGGGCATTTCTGGCGTCGCCGCCTGCCATGTCTGCAAGGAAGTCGAGGGCGTCTTCATCTATCCGGGCTTATAGTTTCCCATTCCTTTTGTTTTGTTCGTTGACTGCGCGAAGGATGAGTTCTTTGACTTCGGAGATCTCCAGGGATTTCAGTTCGAAGATGATGGAACGGGAGATTAAAGCAGCGTTGACTTCGAAGTATGGATTCTCTGTTGTGGCACCGATGAGGATGATGGTTCCGTCTTCTACGAATGGGAGGAGATAGTCCTGCTGGCCTTTGTTGAAGCGGTGGATCTCGTCTATGAAGAGGATTGTTTTTTTGCCGTACATACCCAGGTTTTGCTGGGCTTCTTTTACAACTGCTTCCATATCTTTTTTGCCTGCTACAGTGGCGTTGATCTGGGTGAATTCTGCACTGGTAGTGTTGGCGATTACTTTTGCCAGGGTGGTCTTGCCGGTTCCGGGAGGACCGTAGAAGATGACGGAGGTCAGCTTGTCAGCTTTGATAGCCCTGTATAATAAGGTATTTTTTCCGATGATGTGTTGCTGCCCTACAACTTCATCCAGGGTTGTGGGGCGCAGTCTGGATGGCCAGAGGGGATTCCCGGTTCCAGAGTTTTTGATTTGGCGTATTCAAATAAATCCATAGTTTTTTCTCCATAGAATATGATGATAAAACAGTCACATTTCATTTTCGTGTTTATAGTAACATAAAGTATTTCTGACAAATTATAGCAAGTCTCTTAATCAATATACATTATTTACGAGGAGTGCTATAGAACGTATATTTGTTTTAGTATAACGTATCCCTGTTTTTTGTAAAGATTAGGAAATAAAAAGGAAGAGCATTATAAGAGCTCTTCCATTATTTACCGTATATTTCCTGGTAATGTGTGGACCATTTTTACAGATCGACTGTGCTGCCTCAAGGTTAGGAGCTGCGATGTTCAGGTCGATGAGGGAGTTGCCCTTTTCGATGAGCTGACATCTTACAGAATAGGTTCCCTGTTTGGTGATGTAATAATCGGCAGGAGTGACGATTCGCTCCTGGGCTTTGAAGCGGTGGATTTCAGGTATTCCCTGACTTCCTGTTTGATCTCAGGAGAGAGATCTTTCTGGAAAAAGGAGAGAGTCTTTATGCCATCTTCGGTAATCCGGTAATGGGAGACATTGGAACGGGTGTCCATGGTGATCAGTTCTGCTTCTACCAGTTCTGAGATTGCCTGTTGGAGATGGAAATAGTTTGTGTATTCCCGGTCCAGGATAAATTCCGAAATCTGCGAATTTGTCAGGGTATTTTCGGTATTCTGAAGCATGTATAACACGATTAATTTGTAAACTGTGAATGGTGTTGCCATTTTATCCCTCCTTTGCATAGAGTAGCAGAGAATCTTTTAGTGTGAAAACAGTCTTCCCTGGTAGCTTTGTTCTTCTTTCATCCTGTGATGCAGCATATTTAATACCTCACGTTTACGGCTTGCCCACAGTGGTGCGATCAGCAGATCTTTGGGGCCGTCGCCTGTGATGCGGTGTATAATCATATCCGGTCTGAGATGTTCCAGACAGTTTATAAGGAGAGAGATGTATTCATCCCGTTCGTAAGTCTGAAACAGTCCTTTCTCGTAATCTGCTGCCAGATCAGTGCCGCGAAGCACATGAAGTAACTGCAGTTTGATTCCCTGAATATCCATATGGTTGAGGTATTCCATAGTTTCCAGAATATCTGCTGTGTTTTCACCGGGCAATCCGAGGATTGTATGCACGATTACTTCGATATTTTCTTTTCGCAGGCGTTTTACGGCATCATCAAAAACGCAGAGAGGATATCCCCTTCGGATATACCTGGCAGTGGACTCATGGATCGTCTGAAGTCCAAGTTCAATCCAGACAGGTTTCTGTTTATTTAACCGGGACAAAAGTGCCACGATTTCAGGACTGAGGCAGTCTGGTCTGGTGCCGATGGAAAGAGCAACTATCTTTGGATGAGAGATTGCTTCTGTAAAAATTTTCTCCAGATATTCCACAGGTGCGTAGGTATTTGTGTACGCCTGGAAATAGGCAATATATTTATGAATCGGACGTTTCTGTGAAAGGATACTGATCTGGCTTTCTATCTGGTTAGTGATGGAAAGTGCGGCATCTGCAGCGAAATCTCCGCTTCCTCCTGCGCTGCAGAAGATGCAGCCGCGGGTTCCAATCTTACCGTCCCTGTTGGGACAGGACATGCCGCCATTTAGCGTGACCTTATAAACCTTTTCTCCAAACCGCTCTCTCAGCATATAGTCCAGAGAGTGGTATGGTTTCTCTCCCCATTTGGTCATACTGTGTGATCATTTTCTGCTGATAAAGTTTCAGCAGAGTTTCCGTTCTGAAGGTCTGTATCCTGGGTATCTGCATCAGCCGGAATATAATTATCAAAAATCTTTACCAGAAAATGTCCGTTGATAAATGCCTCCAGTGCAAATCCAAACATGCACAGGAGCATGATGGCCATGGACTGTATGCGGAAACTTTTGATAAAAAACACGCCTGCAGGTAACAGAGTGATGACTGCCATCAGGACTGTATACGGAAGATGACGGATAGCCATCAGGAATGCATTGCGGAAGGTGTTTTTGATGGAGTTGTAGAATTTGGCAAGCACCGGGATAAATATACAGAAAATACCATCATATAAAGGATAGCAAATGCAAAGAAAAACGATATACAATACCTGAGACATTGTTCCGCCGATATTGCCTACAATACGCAGATCCATGTAAAGGATAGCTGCAACTGCAAGCATGATAAGATTGATGACAGTTGCCTGTTTGAAGTTCTGCTTAAAGGATTTGAAGAAGCTTCTGATAATATAAGATTCTTCGTTACGTGCCATTTTCAGTGTGACATAGTGGAGTGCAGTCAGTGACGCACCAATAGTCACGATTGGCAGACAACAGATCAGAAAGACCACATTAAGCATAATAAGATCAGCCACGCGTCCCATGACGGTGAAGAATTTGTTGTCCATGTTAAATAGTCTGTCCATTCGTTTAATTACTCCTTTTGTATATAATGATGTACAGCATACTCTGCGGATAATCCTGCTACAGAGAAATCTGTACAAGCTTTGTATAACAGTATAAACGAATCAGGCAGGAAAAAGCAAATCTTTTTATGTGAGCAGGAGCTGGTCTGCAGTGACAAAAACATAGCCTTTTTCAGAAAAAGATCAGCGATTTTCAGGGCTGCATCCACAGATGTCTGATAGCCGTCATGCATCAGGATGATAGAACCGTCATGAACCTGTTTCTGGGCGATAGACAGGATAGAATCGATGTTTTGCTTTGCCAGTCCAGAGTGTCTACATCCCAGAATACGGGAAGCATGGTGACAGAAAGTTCCATATCCTTGATCCATGCGCCGAAAGGCGGTCGCACATAAGAAGGGTAAATTCCGGAAGCTTCATAGATTCTGTTATTTGTTTTTTCAATTTCCAGTCGGGCCTTCTCCGCCGGGATCTTGTCAAGTTGTACATGATCCCAGGTGTGATTTCCGATAAGATGTCCGTCTTTTCGCATTTGCAGGAGTATATCTTCGTTTCCTTCAATGTTCTCGCCTATCAGAAAGAAAGATGCCCTGATGTTTCTTTTTTTTAATCCATCCAGAAGCATGGGGGTATACCGGGCATTAGGACCGTCATCAAAGGTCAGTGCGATTCTGGGAGGTTCTTCGACGGGAAGCCCAGCGGTGGTGTCAGTTGAAAAATTCTCAGAAGCTGTATGCTTTTGCAGATGCCTGTTTTACAAGGGAAAGCATACCGGGACCTGCCAGTGAAGTAAGGAACTGTGTGCGTTTGTCAGCAGAAGAAAGAGCAGGAAAAAATCATGCATAATATTTCAAAAATATTAAAGTCCGCTTCATGCAAAGATACTCCTCATAAAATATCTCTCTGATTCAGGAACACAGAGTATGAATATCTGTGTCAGAACGAAAAGAAAACAGCAGGTGGCAGATGTAATCATTACAGTATATGAAAAAAGAAAGACAATTCATACCGATTTATTGTTATAATAGATTCTGCAAAATATAGAAGAAAGAATTTACGGAGATTGAGATGAAAAAGAAACGGACAAAACTGCTGGTTTTCTTTGCACTGGCAGGAATTTTTAGTGCTTTTTTTATTATGATAGGAGAGTCTTATTGTGAGGGACTGTCCGGGGGGGAGTAGTCTGGAAGAGAAGAATGAGGTGATGTGTAAATATAAATACGATATGATCGTAGACAGTCCGAATTCTCCTTTCTGGCAAGCGGTTTATGATTGTGCACAGGAATGGGCGCAGAAGAATGATGCAATTCTTGAACTGAGAGGCAGTGGAAGAGAGAGCGATTACAGTAAGCTTGATTATATGAATATGAGTATTGCTTCAAATTCAGATGGGATTATCCTGCAGTACAGTGGGGAACAGGGCCTGGAAGAGAAGATAAATGAGGCTGTTCAGAAAGGAATTCCGGTTGTTACTGTAATGGGAGATGCAGTTCACAGCAAGCGTCAGAGTTTCGTGGGTGTCAGTGATTATCAGCTTGGAAGTGTCTATGGCGAAAAGGTAGCGGAATATGTGACTGAGGATACGGAAAGTATTCTTATTCTGTTGAAGAAAAATATTGATGATATGAACCAGAGCCAGATATATACACAGATCAGCAATGCAGCCCAGGCAAAGGCAGGCTCTTTGCAAAATATCCAGATAACAGGAAAAAATCTTCGCTTAACCGGAACCTTTGAGACAGAAGAAGCGGTAACAGATATTTTTCAGCAGAGAGATAAAGTACCCGATATTCTTGTGTGTATGGATGAAGAGACTACAGAATGTGCACGTCAGGCAGTGCTGGACTTTAATCTTGCAGGAAAGGTTACAATCATAGGATATTACAGTTCCGAAGATATTCTTACAGCAGTGGAAAAGGGAGTAATCTCTGTTACCTGTGATGTGGATACAGAGCAGCTTGGCAGATACAGTATAGAAGCTCTGACAGCATATCAGAAGGATGGAAGGACCAATTCCTATTATAATGTAGATATTAATTTCCTGGACAAAAATGCAGTACGGGAAATGAGAAGGAAGGGGGTGTCCGGATGAAGCAGCTGCGCTGGAAAGATTTTTCACTGGTCAGTAAAATCGTTATAGAGGTGGGTATGATCGCAGTCCTTCTTTTTGCCATGAATATGCTTTTTTATGTGCGGATCAATAATTCCATGCAAAAGATGGATAATGTTTATGCCAGTAATGCAGAGCTTACCGAACTTTCACAGGTATTTGAAGAAAGTACAGGATAATATGTATAAGTATCTTAAGGTTAAGAATTCTCAGACACTTCTTGATTATTATCAGAATGAGGCAAAATACAGAAATGAACTTGAGAAACTTAATGAAGATAATATCAATGATCCCGTAAAGCTTCTGGAACGGAATATCCGGAAAATGTCGGAAACATATCTGGACTGTACTGCGGAAACGGTAGCTGCCAAACGAGGAAGGAACGTTGAGCAGTATAAGCGTAAATATGATGATGCAACAAAGCTTACAGATATATCCAGTCATCTATTGACGAACTGAATAACCTGATGTTTCAGGAGAACTCCAGTACTTATGCAGTACTTCGTGCAGTGATGAGATATCTGGAGATAAGCAATTCAGTTATTATGATCATAATTGTAGCCGGTGGAATGCTTCTGCTCATCCAGGCCACCAGAAATATGTTGTTCCCCTTCCAATATGGCAGAGACAGCACAACTGGTAGGTCAGGGAAATTTCCATGTAAAGATGCACGATACAGATGCACAGGATGAACTGGGAACAGTAACCAGAGCGTTTAATACAATGGTAGAGAATCTTGATCTGTATATGGCAAGGACGAAAGCAAGTATGGAGAAAGAGCAGCAGATGATGGAGAGGGAGCTTCTTATGGAAAATCATCTGAAAGAAGCACAGCTGAAATATCTTCAGTCACAGATCAATCCGCACTTTTCTGTTTTAATTCCCCTGAATGCAGGAGCACAGCTTGCAATGATGGAGGATGCAGAGCAGACCGGGATTTTTTGTAGAGAAAATGGCGGATTTTTTTTCGCTATAATGTAAAAAAAGGACAGGAAGACGCCACATTGGGAGAAGAACTGGAGGCTGTTGATAACTATATTTATATTCTGAATGTCCGGTTCGCCGGAGATATCCATTTCAGCAAGGAGGTGGATGAATCACTGGAGAATGTGCGTATGCCAAGTATGATCTTGCAGCCGGTTGTGGAAAATGCAGTCAATCATGGAATACGTGACATTGAATGGGAAGGAAAAATACATCTCACAGTTACAGGAGATGCAGATTATATACGTATCAGCGTGAAAGATAATGGAAAGGGAATGACGCAGGAACAGATAGAGGGTGTTCTGTCAGGAAACAGAGAGCGCAGAAATGAAGAAGGTGATTCTACAGGAATCGGTATGAATAATGTGATCAGTCGTCTGGAACTTTATTATGAGGAATCAGGGCTTATGGAGATTAACAGTGAAGGTGAAGGAAAAGGCACAGAAGCAGTAATCTATATACCTGTGCATGAAAACTAAGAGAAGTATTATGGGAGTGAGAGAAGATGTATAGAATTTTGCTGGCAGATGATGAAGGTATCATGCTGGAATCATTAAAGAAAATTATTGAAACTGAATATGGAAATGAATGTGAGATCCACTGTGCAAAGTCAGGCAGAGTTGTGGTGGAGATGGCACAGGCATATCCGCCGGATATCTGTTTTATGGATATCCAGATGCCGGGAATAAGCGGAATCCAGGCAATCAGGGAAATTCAGAAATTTAACAGCTCAGCAGTTTTTGTGATCATAACTGCATATGATAAGTTTAATTATGCAAAAGAAGCAGTGAACCTGGGAGTTCAGGAGTTTCTCACAAAGCCTGTAAATAAGAAAGTAATTCTGGAAACCTGCGCGAAGATGATGACAAAGGTAGATCAGATACGGCAGAAGAGAAGCGATGATCTCCTGATCAGAGAGAAACTGGAGACAGTGGTACCTATGATTGAGAGTGGATATATCAATAATATTTCTTCTGCAGGATGATTTTTGTTACTTATCAGGATAATTATACACAGCTTCTTGATATCCGTCAGAAATACGGTTATATGATGGTCATAGAATTTGGAGATTCTATGGAAAATGGGGTGCTCAGTAATGCAGTAGGTGCAAGTGTAAAGGCAAACAAATTTTATTCTACTTTTCGTGAAATCGCACAGGGATTCTTTGAATGCCTTGTAGGTCCTATTATGGGAAACAGGATCGTACTGCTTGTTCCTTATGAAAATGCGAAAGAAGATTACGAAGACAGAAGTTGCAATTGTCACAAGAGCCAGAAATATGGTACATAAATTTGAAACCGGATCGACAGTATGTTCCGCTGTGGAATAGGAAGGGTCAAAGAACTTGGAAGCGTGAAGGAATCTTTTAAGGAAGCGGTGGTCGCACTGAGAGAGAGCATCAGTCATGTAGTGCATATTGAGGATGTACCGGCGGCACAGAAATATGACGGGGAATATCCAAGAGACCTGGAAATCAGATATCAGAAGAGGATCCTTGAGAAGGATGCTGCGGGAGCGATGAACTGCGCAGAGGGATTTTTGAATGGATGCACAGTCAGCAGACAGTCACAAGAGAAGACATTGAGATTAAAATCCTGGAGATGGTGATGAATGCGGAACGCAGGGCATTCTTTGCAGGAACTTTGAAATATAATGTTAACAGCAGGAGAAGCTATATCCGGGAGCTTCAGTCCTGTACGGATATAGAAAATCTGAAGAAGTGGTTTCTGGATAAGACGAGAGAAATCTGTACGAAACTGGAGAATTCCAAGGAAAAAGAAGCTGGCAGTATTATTGACAGAGCAAAGGAATATATCAATGAAAATTTCCGCAGGGATATTTCTCTGGATGATGTTTCAAGAGAGGTAGATATCAGTCCATATTATTTCAGTAAACTTTTTAAACAGGAAACAGGTAAGAACTTTATTGAATATCTTACAGAAATACGTCTGAAAAATGCCAGAGAACTTCTGCAGGATTCCAGACTTCCATTAAGGAAATATGTGCACAGTCAGGATACAGTGATCCCAATTACTTCAGCAGGATTTTCAAGAAGTATGAAGGAGTTACGCCTAGTGAGTTCAGAGAGAGGTTAGGCTGATGAAATTATATAAGACAAAAAAGAATTGCGGAAAGCTGCTGCTTGGAATACTGGCATTTTGTACAGGGATGATACTGCTGACAGGATGTGGTTCCTCTTCAGAACAAAAACAGAATAAGAATGAAGAAACAGCAGAAGAGAATAAGGAAGAGGATAAGGTTCAGATCGGACTTACAGTGGATTCTTTTGTTATAGAAAGATGGATCCGCGACAGAGATGTATTTGTGGCGACTGCCAGAGAACTGGGAGCAGAGGTAAATGTGCAGGATGCAGGTGCAGATGTCAAAGAGCAGATCAGTCAGATTGAATACTTTATAAATAAGCAGGTGGATGTGATCGTTGTGATCGCAAGAGACTGTGGAGCACTTTCAGATGCCATACAGAAGGCACAGAGTGCGGGAATTCCGGTTATTTCCTATGACAGAATGGTCAATAATGCCAATACAGATTTGTACATTTCCTTTGATAACCGTAAGGTGGGTGAGATCATGGCACAGGCACTTGTCAATGCACTTCCTCAGGGAGGAGATGTCTTTATGATACAGGGATCCTCTTCAGATAATAATGTCCAGATGGTGAAACAGGGGTTTGATGATATGCTTGCAGACACAGATCTGCATGTGGTTTATGAAGCTAACTGTGATGGCTGGACAGCAGAACTGGCTGCCGGATATGTGGAGGAAGCCCTGGAAAAATATCCTCATGTTAAGGGAATTATGTGCGGAAATGATGACATTGCCAGTCAGGTCGTACAGGTACTGGCAGAGAATCAGCTTGCCGGAAATGTGGTTGTTGTAGGTCAGGATGGAGATCTTGCAGCTTGTCAGAGAATAGTAGAAGGAACACAGTATATGACTGCTTTTAAACCAATTGAAGATCTGGCAAGAAAAGCAGCGAAATATGCAGTGGAAATGGGTAGTGGAAAGGGAGTTGCAGAACTGGAAGATGTGACAGAAACAGTAAATGACGGAACTTATGAGATTCCTTCCTGCATCCTTGAACCAACTGCAGTGACAAAAGAGAATATAGATAAGGTGATCATTGAAGGAGGTTTCCACCGCAGAGATGAAGTTTATCTGAATGCGGATTACAGTTAAATAAAATATTCAGAGATTATCCGGCTGCTTTTACAGATGTAAGAGTAAATCAGTATATAGCATTATCTTGCAACAAAAAATGTCCTGTCCTGTGCAGGGCATTTTTTTGTTTTTCTTTAAAATGTCTTGTTTCTTGCCAACCATGTCCAGATTGCCCTGTGCTATAGTAACGTTTATCAAGAAAACGTGAGAAACGTAAAAAGAAATGGAGGATTTTTACAATGAGAAAGAAAGTCGTATCTGCAATTCTTTGTGCATCAATGGTAGCTGGAATGGTAGTTATCTCGGGAGTAGCTGTTAAAGCGGATGACAAGAAACTGATCGGTGTTACAATGCCTACAAAAGATCTTCAGAGATGGAATCAGGATGGCGAGAACATGAAGAAAGAGCTGGAAGCAGCCGGCTATGAAGTAGACCTTCAGTATGCATCCAACGATGTAAGCACACAGGTTTCACAGCTTGAGAATCAGGTTGCAAACGGATGTGATCTTCTGGTTGTGGCATCTATCGACGGAAGCAGTCTTGGTGAGCCACTGAAACAGGCTAAAGAAGCAGGAATCCCGGTTATTTCCTATGACCGTCTGCTTATGAATCAGATGCAGTTACTTATTATGCAACATTTGATAATTACAAGGTAGGTCAGAAACAGGGCGAATATTTAGTAGATGCACTTGATCTCGACAATCAGGACGGACCTTTAATATTGAGCTGTTCACAGGTGATCCTGGTGACAATAACTGTAACTTCTTCTTCGGCGGAGCAATGGATGTACTTCAGAAATATATTGACGAAGGTAAGCTGGTAGTTAAATCCGGACAGACAGAATTGAGCAGGTTGCAACTGCTAACTGGGACAGTGCAAAAGCTCAGGACGAGAATGGATAACAATCATCGACTGGAACTACTCTGACGGAACAAACCTTGACGCAGTTCGTCATGCTCCAACGACTCCACAGCACTTGTGTAGAAAACGCACTTAGGCAGCTTCCTAACACAGGAGAGTCATCCGATCATCGACTGGTCAGGACTGTGATACACCAAACGTAAGAACTTG
>ENA-OPYV01000356-OPYV01000356.1-human-gut-metagenome-genome-assembly--contig:-NODE-356-length-13315-cov-1.711783_pt1 | contig 13315 bp, 19 predicted proteins | sample MGYA00242474_ERZ504485 | MGnify/ENA primary metagenome ERZ504485 (study PRJEB26092, sample SAMD00036263) | human gut metagenome | host: Homo sapiens | study: EMG produced TPA metagenomics assembly of...
TCTCCTGTATGGGGAAGAGGCTTATACTGAAAAGCAATACAGAGACCGGATAACCAAGGCAATATTTCCGGATGGGGATACGGTAAATTATGCATATTATGAAGGCAAAGGGATAAATCCGGGTGAACTCATAGATCTTGCCGAGACAATGCCGTTTTTTGCAAGCGTCGTCTGATAGTGGTAGAAAATTCGGGATTTTTAAAATGCAACACTGGATCTGGCCGATTATATCAAGACGATGCCGGATACGGCATGCTTTTTGTTCGTGGAAATGAGGCGGACAAACGAGGAAAGATGTATAAAGCGGTGAAGAGTAAAGGACGCGTAGTTGAGATGGCGCGTCAGGATGAGAAGACGTTATTATACTGGGTTGCAGGTAATGTAAAAAAGAAGGCTACAAGATCAAGGAACAGACGGCCAGATATCTTCTGTCAACAACAGGAACGGATATGGAGAATCTGGAAAAAGAACTGGAAAACTCTTCTGTTACTGTATGGGAAAAGAAGAGATTGAGATATCAGATATAGAAGCAATCTGTACAACACAGATTACAAATAAGATTTTTGATATGGTAGAAGCGGTTGCAATGAAGAACCAGAAAAAAGGCGCTTGATTACTATTATGATCTTCTGGCATTAAAAAGAACCGCCGATGCGTATCTTATACCTTCTGACGAGACAGTTTAAGCTGCTTTTGGAAGTGAAAGATCTGGTGGGAAAACGCTACGATAAATCATCAATCGCAAAGACAGTCGGACTTCATCCGTTTGTGGCGGGAAAATATATGCAGCAATGCCGCACATTTGAAAAGAAAGAGTTAAGGAACATTCTGGAAGAGGCTGTAGATACCGAAGAGATGGTAAAGACGGGACGCCTGAATGATGTGATGAGTGTGGAAACTTTTTCATTGTAAAATACAGTGCTGCATGATAGAATTGATAAGATAAACATTTTAATTAAGGAGAAGATATTAGTGTCAGGAATAGATCAGAGTAAAATTCGAAAATTTTTGTATTATAGCACATATTGACCATGGTAAATCAACACTGGCGGATCGTATCATTGAGATGACGGGACTTCTTACCAGTCGTGAGATGCAGTCCCAGGTGTTAGACAATATGGAGCTGGAAAGAGAACGAGGAATCACGATCAAAGCCAGACAGTCAGAACGGTATATAAGGCAAAGGATGGAGAAGAGTATATCTTTAACCTGATCGATACGCCGGGGCATGTAGACTTTAACTATGAAGTATCCCGAAGCCTTGCAGCTTGTGACGGGGCAATTCTGGTAGTGGATGCCGCGACAGGGGGTAGAAGCACAGACGCTTGCCAATGTATACCTTGCGCTGGATCATGATCTGGATGTAGTACCGGTATTAAATAAGATCGATCTTCCAGTGCCGATCCGGAACGTGTGATTGAAGAGATTGAGGATGTGATCGGAATAGAGGCAGAGGATGGCGCCGCAGATTTCTGCAAAGACTGGACTGAATGTAGATCAGGTGCTGGAAGAAATCGTGGCAAAGATACCGGCACCAACCGGAGATCCGAAAGCACCGCTTCAGGCGTTGATCTTGATCTTATATGATGCGTATAAAGGTGTTATCGTATTTGCAGAATCAAAGAAGGAACTGTAAAAAAGGAACACCGATCCTTATGATGGCGACAGGAGCTAAGGCAGAAGTAGTAGAAGTTGGTTATTTGGGGCCGGACAGTTTATTCCGTGTGAGGAACTGAGTGCCGGAATGGTAGGCTATATTACGGCAAGTCTTAAGAAACGTAAGATACCCGCGTGGGTGATACGGTAACCAATGCGGCACATCCATGTGCAGAACCGCTTCCGGGATATAAGAAGTAAATCCAATGGTTTACTGTGGATTATATCCGGCAGATGGCGCAAAATACCCGGATCTCAGGGATGCGTTGGAGAAATTACAGTTAAATGATGCAGCACTACAATTTGAAGCAGAGACATCCGTTGCGTTAGGATTTGGATTTAGATGTGGATTTCTTGGATTATTGCATTTAGAGATCATTCAGGAACGTTTAGAGAGAGAATATAACTTGGATCTTGTAACAACAGCACCAGGCGTTATTTATCGCGTATATAAGACGGATGGAAGTATGATCGAATTAACGAATCCATCCAATCTTCCAGATCCATCCGAGATCGACCATATGGAAGAACCGATCGTAACAGCAGAGATCATGGTAACTTCTGAGTTTGTTGGAGCGATCATGGGATTATGCCAGGAAAGACGAGGCGTATATCTTGGAATGGAGTATATGGAAGAGACGAGGGCATTACTTCGTTATGAACTTCCATTAAATGAAATCATTTATGATTTCTTTGATGCATTAAAATCACGTTCCAGAGGTTATGCATCCTTAGATTACGAAATGAAAGGATATCAGACATCAAGACTTGTAAAATTAGACATTTTGATCAACAAAGAAGAAGTTGATGCGCTTTCTTTTTATTGTACATGAAGATACCGCGTATGAGCGTGGACGTAAGATGTGTACAAAATTAAAAGAAGAAATTCCAAGACATATGTTTGAAGTACCGATTCAGGCAGCGATTGGAAGTAAGGTCATTGCAAGAGAAACTGTCAAAGCAATGAGAAAAGCGTTCTTGCCAAATGTTACGGTGGAGATATCTCCCGTAAGAGAAAGCTGTTAGAGAAACAGAAGAAAGGAAAGAAACGAATGCGTCAGGTAGGAAATGTTGAAATTCCACAGGAAGCATTCATGAGTGTTCTGAAGTTAGATGAAGACTAATACGATCGAGCTTTATATTCATATTCCATTTTGTAAAAGTAAGTGCAGATATTGTGATTTCTGTTCCTTTCGGGCAGAGGAGGAAACGATCCATGCATACCTGGGAAAACTAAAAGAAGAACTGATTTTCTGGGGAAAGAAATTAGCAGCACGAGACGTTGTAACCGTCTTTATTGGAGGCGGAACGCCATCATATCTTAGAAGAGAAGATATTCAAATGATTTGTGAAACTATATTTGAACATTTTCATATTTGTGAGGATGCTGAGATTACGATTGAAGCGAATCCAGGAACAGTAGATTAAAAAAACTATGTACATATAGGGAAAATGGGATCAACAGGATTAGTTTTGGCTTGCAGTCAACAGTGAAAGAAGAGTTGGAGTATCTGGGAAGAATTCATACCTATGAAGAATTTTTACAAAGTTTCGACTGGGCAAGACAAGCTGGATTTTTGAACATCAATGTTGACTTGATGAGTGCGGTGCCGAAACAAACATTAACTTCTTATGAAGAGAATTTAAGAAAAATAGCTAAACTTTCTCCAGAACATATTTCTGCGTATAGTCTGATCATTGAAGAGGGAACACCTTTTTACGAAGATAACAAGTTAGAGGAACTTCTTCCATCAGAAGAAGATGAAGTTTTAATGTATCGAATGACAGAAAAGATTTTAAATGAATATGGTTACGACAAATATGAGATTTCAAATTATGCAAAGCCAGGTTTTGAAAGCAGACATAATCTTGGGTATTGGTCCCATATTCCGTATTTGGGAGTGGGGCTTAATGCCTCTTCGTATCTGGATGAGAAACGTTTTGAGAATCCCTCCGATATGAAAGACTATTTAGAGATTCAACCGTTCGGAGATGCATATGAAGGAGCCCGTTCGTTATCAGTTTATGAACAGATGGAAGAATTTATGTTTCTTGGACTTCGAAAGACGAAAGGCATTTCGAAGAAAGAGTTTATAGAACGTTTTGGTTGCTCCATGGATTCTGTCTATGGAAAGCCATTGATAGAATCCATGAAACAAGGCATGATGAAAGAAGAAGGAGACCGAGTTTTTCTGACGCAAGATGGTACCTTAGTCAGTAATCAGGTCTTATGTGAATTTTTATTTGACGAGGAAGTTTAAGGATACAAGTTTATCAAAGATCCATTAATTTCTTTAGATTGATCTGCCCCCAGCCCTGGATGGTGTTCTGGGGGTTTTTAATTTGTCGCAGTTTTTTCGCAGTTTCATTTTTATATCCTTATTGGTGTAAAAGGATATTTTCGAGCAGGAGAGCAAAAAGAACCAGAGACGACAGGGGTTGCCATGGAAGTACCACTTTTGATAGTATAGCGGTTATTTAAGGAACACGAAAAAAATATTTGTTCCAGGGGCAACAACATCCGGCTTCATAACGCAGGATGTTGTGGGACCGCGTCCGGAATATCCTGAAGAGAAGTGTTTTCTTCCGATCATTTGAAAATTATCGTCGCTGGAACCAACAGTGATGATTTTTGGACTATTTCCAGGAATTGAAATACTGTATGGTTTTGGACCATGGTTTCCGCCGGCAATACAAACAACAAGGCCATCATCCCATAGGGCGTGACATGTTTTAATAGTTCTTTGGAGGCTGAACTATCCTCGGAACCAGGACTTCCTATTGAGATGTTAACGATACGGATCTGATAGGAGCGATGATACTCATGAATCCAGTCAAGACCCTGCAAGAAGGCGCTTTGAACACCGTTCCCTGAGGCATCCAGTACTTTTAAAGAAACGATATGGGATTTTGGAGCAATTCCCAAATAATCGGAACCAAATGTTGCAGAGGAAGCAGCGATGCCGGTAATATGAGTCCCATGTCCATTATCGTCATAGCTGAAAGATTTGGAATGAACAAAATCTACAAATTTGGCGATCCGTGTGGAATGCGGAGAGAAATCTTTATGTGGGAAAAGGCCAGTATCAAGATAAGCAATACCGATACCTTCTCCAAGAAAACCATGCTGATGGGCAAGATCAGCATGGATTTGTTTTGAAACAGAAATCTGCATGGAAAGTTGCCTTTCATACTTTATATTATTAGAATACGCAGAATAAAAGATGAGGGGAACAAGAAAAAGGCCCTCTGCAGGACCTTTTTAATGTAAAAATATTTAGTTAAATCCGATAAATCTACGAGCTGCTTTATACATAGCAATCGTAGCTTTTCTTCCAACATATCCAGGCAGATTTACTGCACAGCTTGTAATATTATGACGGATCTTACGATACAGACGTTTGTCACTGTCATATAAATATTTCCATAATTCTTTTCGCATCTTTAAATGCTCTTTCTGTCCAGATTTTACAGAGATCACGGAAGAAATACACATGATAATGGAAAGATAATGTCTCATATAACGTTCTAATGGCTTACTTACAAGATTAAACTGAGTCATATAATCAATCATGATATAAGTAACTTTAAACTGCTGGTCGATACGTTTGATCATATTTGTCTCATTGACAGACTGATCATCACGTCCAATGAAATAACGATAGAAGTTAACATCCAGATAATACATTGTTTTTACATATGGAAGAGGTTTGAATACATAAATATTATCCACATAGAATGTATGCTCTGGAAGCTCTAGATCGCATTCACGAAGCAGTGCAGTACGATAAATGACAGAGTGCATTAAAATATACTGGCTGACAGGAAAACGTCCAACATCATCCCAGCAAAAGATCTGATCTTTTGGGATTGCATGACGATAATGAATAACAGTTTTTTTCTTGGCTCCCTGTTTTTCATATACATAGTTAGAAAGCAGCATATCAAGGACAGTTCCCTGTTTGTAGAAATTCGCAAGAGTATCAAGGATTTCTCCATAAGCATATTCATTTACCCAGTCATCACTATCAACAACTTTCAGGTAAATACCCGTGGCATTTTTGATTCCTGTATTCACTGCACCACCATGCCCTTTATTTTCCTGGTGAATTGCACGGCAGATGTCAGGATATTTTTTTTTTCATATTCATCTGCGATCGCAGCAGTGTTATCGGAAGATCCGTCATTAACGATCAGAATCTCTACCTGATCACCACCTGGTAATAAGGTGTCAATGCAGTGTCTCATATATTCCTGAGAGTTGTAGCAAGGTACAACAAAGGATATTAATTTCATAAAAACCTCCTGTTTTTCAATACGGTTAACGTTACTATTATATATGTTTTTTTACAAATTAGCAAAGAGTTTCCCATTCTTCATAAAGTTCTTCCAAAGAAGAAGCGATGGAAGCCTGCTCATTGCTAAGTTCCATTAATTTCGCAGGATCAGAAGCATTTTCAGGTAAAGACATAGCTTCTGAAGTTCTTCTTGTTTCGTTTCCAACTCTGTGATCTGCTCTTCGACTTTTTTAAGACGATTTTCTTTTTTCTCTGTTTGGCTTGTTCTTCTTTTTTGTTGTTTCCAATCGAGTTTTGGATTCTGTATCAACAGAAACGGAGGAAGCAGTAGAAGAAGTAAGAGATGCCTTTTTCTTTTTCCTTCTGAGCAATATAATCCTGATAATTTCCAGGATAAGAAGTTAATCCATGATCAGAGATTTCCAAGATTCGTGTTGCAGTTTTTATTGATAAAATAACGATCATGTGAAACATAAAGGATCGTTCCAGTATAAGCATTCATTGCAGATTCCAGAATCTCCTTAGACTGAATATCTAAATGGTTTGTAGGCTCATCAAGAATCAGAAAATTCGCATGAGACAGCATTAATTTTGCAAGAGAAACACGTCCTTTTTCTCCACCGCTTAAAGAGGAAATCGGGCGGAAAAACGTCTTCTCCATAAAATAAAAATGCAGCCAAAGTATTGCGGATCTTTGTGTTATTAAGATCTGGATAAGCATCTGAAATTTCATCAAAAATTGTTTTGGAATCATCTAAGTTATCTTGTGCCTGGTCATAGTATCCAATGGAAACTCCAGCTCCAAGGCTGATCGTACCGCCATTATTGCTGATCTTTTTGCAAATGATCTTTAACAGTGTTGTTTTACCAGTTCCGTTTGGTCCGATCAGGGCAACGCGTTCTTCACGAAAAATATCAGCACTTAATCCATGGAATAATGATTTGTTTCCAAAAGATTTGGATACATCTTTTAAAGTCAGAACATCATTCCCACTGATGATCTCTGGTTCAATGCTAAGACGCATATCAGCATTATATTCCGTAGGTTTCTCCAATACATCAATCTTATTTAAAGCTTTTTCACGGCTTTCTGCCCGTTTGATTGATTTTTCACGATTGAACTGTTTTAATTTTTGATAACTTCTTGTTGATGTTTGATCTCTTGTTGCTGATTTTGTATTCTTTAAACGGATTGCTTTGATCTGATCACGTTTTTCGATAAAATGTTGTATAATTTCCATCAAACAGATGGAGTGTCCTTGGTCGATCTCCATGACCTTATTGACAATCTTATCAAGAAAATAGCGGTCATGAGATACGATGATCACAGCTCCTTTGTTAATGAGACAGGTAATTTTCAAGCCACCTTATGGAATCAACATCCAAGTGGTTTGTTGGTTCGTCAAGAAGCAGAATATCAGGATTTTTAAGCAGTAACTTACCAAGAGCAACACGAGTTCTTTGACCTCCAGATAAAGTGTTGATCTCTTTTGTGAAATCTTCTTCAGAAAAAGCCAAGTCCTTTTTAAGATTCCTGTGATCTCACTTTTGTATGCAAAACCATTTAATTGCTCAAATCTATGAGTCGCATTTGTATACTGGTTCATTTTTTGTTCTAGTGCATCACCGGTCAGATGTTTCATTTCCTGTTCATAGGTACGCATCTGTTCATCTAATTCAATGACTTCTTTTTTTGACGGAAAGAAGTTCATCAAAAATTGTATGGTGGAATGTATGATCTTGATGTTGGGCAAGATAGCCAATGCTTGCGTCTTTCTTTAAAGAAATTTCACCTTCATCATAAGAGATTTCACCAATCAATATTTTTAAAAGTGTCGATTTTCCGGCACCGTTATATCCGATGATCGCCAGCCGGTCGTTTTCATTTAAGTGAAATGAGATATTCTGCAAGACTGGTTTTTCGACAAATGTTTTGCAGATATTCTGGCATGATAATATCATTAAGATACCCCTTTCAAATTTTTTTATTATAGACATTATTTCTCAGAATACCATATTTTTTGAAAAAATGAAATATTTTCATGACGGAAAGATTGACAGTTATTAGACAATCTTATATAATTATAAGCGAAATAAAGATTTTGGAGGAATAAAATGGCAAACTCAGATAAGAATATTTCCTCAGCAGTTATCAAGCGACTTCCTAGGTATTTCAGATATTTAGGAGCGCTAAAAGCGAAGAATATTACAAGAATCTCTTCAAAAGAATTAAGTGAACAGATGATGGTAACAGCATCGCAGATTCGTCAGGACCTTAACAATTTTGGTGGATTTGGGCAGCAGGGATACGGATATAATGTAGATAATCTGTATACAGAGATTGGTAAGATCTTAGGTCTGGATAAGAGAAATGACATGATTATTGTTGGAGCCGGAAATCTTGGACAGGCCCTTGCGAATTATCAGTCTTTTAATGAAGATTATGGATACAAAGTCATGGCACTTTTTGATGTGAATCCAAAGCTGATCGGAATTTCTGTCCGTGGAGTGAAAGTTCTTGATACAGATGAACTAGAGAACTTTATCAAAACACATGGAATTAAGATCGCTGCACTGACAATTCCGAAGGATCAGGCACCTGCGATTGCAAAGAAGATGGCAGAATGGGGAATTAAAGGATTCTGGAATTTTTGCACCGATCGATCTTCATTACCAGATAATGTTACAGTAGAGAATGTACATTTAGCAGAAAGTCTGATGACATTAACATACAATGTCCACAACCGTGAAGAGAGTGAGAACGAATAGCAGGTAAGAAGATGATTGCTGGAATAGGAACAGATCTCGTAGAGATATACCGGATAGAAGAGATGATTCTTCGAGGAAGACATCTTTCAAGAATTTTTACGACAACTGAATTAGCATATGCAAAAGACAATGCTACGACTTTTAGCTGGCAATTTTTGCTGTAAAAGAAGCCGTTTCCAAAGTATTTGGAACCGGCTTTTTCGGTGTGGAACCATATGAGATTGAAGTGTTGAGAAATGAATCAGGTGCGCCATATGTCAAATTATATGGAAAGGCGAAAGAGATAGCAAAAGATAAAACAAGTTTCAAGAATTCATGTATCGATCACGAATACAAGAGAATTTGCACAAGCTTTTGCGATAGGGGAATGCGTATGAGATATGTATTAAAGAATCAGGAGATGCAAACGGTCGATCATGAGACGATTCATGGAATAGGAATTCCGGGACTGTATTGATGGAAAGAGCATCTAAAGCAGTTGCAGATAAGGCTGCACAGATAGCAGATCATTCACAGAGGATATTGATCATTTCAGGAATTGGCAATAATGGAGGAGATGCACTTGCTTGTACGAGAATTTTGTTGGAGCAGGATTATTTAGTGGATTATATGATCGTTGGTAATATAGAAAAAGCTTCAGCAGATCTGAAATTACAGCTTCAGATACTTAAGAATCTAGGCTATTTTCCGATAGATTGTGAAGATGTAAATTTTCATGAATATGATCTTTTGATCGAAGGGATTTTTGGAGTTGGACTTTCTAGAGAAGTTGGTGGTGTTTATAAAGAAGTCATTGAACGGATCAATGCATGTGGTAAGCCTGTGATCGCAATTGATATTCCATCTGGAATCAGTGGAGATAGTGGAAAGATTCTTGGATGTGCAGTGCATGCGTCATCAACAGTTACATTTGGTGGATATAAAAGAGGTCATTTATTATATCCAGGACGAGAATATTGTGGAGATATTAAACTGGTATCCATAGGATTTCATGACCAGACGATCAAAAAAGTATGCGACAGGATATATATTAGAGGAAAGTGATCATTTAATGCCAGAAAAGAAAAGCATATTCCAATAAAGGAAGCTATGGGGAAGATTTTGATCATTGCTGGAAATGAAACAATGTCAGGAGCTGCATGTTTTGCAGCAGAGGCAGCACTTCGGATGGGTGCAGGACTTGTGAAAGTGCTTTCTGATGCTGGAAATCGTCAGATTTTACAGACAAGACTTCCAGAAAATTTTTTATTTGGAGAACGAAAAGATTTAGAAGAATCTTTAGAATGGTGTGATTGTATCTTGTTTGGCCCAGGAGTTGGTGTCAGTGAAGAAATTAGAAAAGAAATGTTAGAGATGGTTTGAAAAAGGAAAAAACCATTGGTCATTGATGCAGACGGATTAAATATAATCAGTAGATTTAACATGAAAATTGATTATCCATATGGGACGATCATGACTCCACATTTGATGGAGGCAGCAAGATTGATGTCATGTGATATCACACAGATCAAAGAAGATCTATGTCAGAGTGCACAAGATCTTGCAGAGAAATATCATTGTACAGCTGTTTTAAAAGATGCAACAACTATCGTTGCACGAGAAGATGATTTGGTGTATATTAATCAAAGCGGAAATGATGGAATGGCGACTGGAGGAAGTGGAGATGTTCTTGCGGGAATGATCACAGGCCTTTTGGGGGAAGGATTATCTGTTCATGAGGCAGCAGTTCACGGAGTTTATCTTCACGGTCTTGCAGGAGATCATGCAAAGCATGATCTGGGCGCTTACAGCATGATCGCATCAGATATTATTGCTCATATAAAGGACGTTACAGGAGGAAATTATGAACCAGTACTATAGAGTGCATGCAGTTATTGATCTGGATGCAATCTGTCATAATATAAGAGAAGTAAAACGTGTAGTTGGAGAAGGTGTGAAAGTAATGCCAGTGATCAAAGCTGACGGATACGGACACGGAGCAGTTCCAATTGCAAAAGAATTAAATAAGATCGGAGTTGATGCATTTGCCGTTGCAATCCTAGAAGAAGGGATCACACTTCGAAACAATGGAATCAGACAGCCAATTTTGATTTTAGGATACACATCAGAATATCAGTACAGCTCATTGATTCAGTATGAGATCGAGCCAACCGTATTCTGCTATGAGATGGCAGAGTCCTTATCAAAGATCGCGCAGGCACTAGGCAAAGATGCGAAGATTCATATCAAACTGGATACAGGAATGAACCGTATCGGATTTAAACCAACCAAGAATCTGTAGATAGCATAGAGAAGACGCCAAATTACCAAATATCAAGATTCAAGGAATCTTTACACATTTCGCATGTGCAGACGAGGCGGATAAAACAGAAACTTATGAGCAGAAGAAAATATGATCAGTTTATTACGTGGCTTGAGGAAAAGAGATATCTATATTCCGATCAAACACGTATCAAACAGTGCATCGATCATTGATCTGGATGGATTTAGAAAAGATATGGTACGTTCAGGAATCATTACTTATGGATTATATCCATCAGAAGAAAGTTTCAAAAGATGTATTGGATTTAAGACCAACAATGGAATTAAAAGACACACATTGTATATATCAAAGAAAGTGGAAGCAGGAGAAGGAATCAGTTACAATCACACATATGTAACTGATAAGAAGACAAAGATCGCAACTATCCCAGTAGGATATGCAGACGGATACCCAAGATCACTCTCTTCCAAAGGAAAAGTATTGATCCGTGGGCAGTATGCACCGATCATTGGAAGAATCTGTATGGATCAGTTTATGGTTGACGTGACAGATATTGAAGGTGTATCTGTGATGGATGAAGTAACTTTAGTCGGACACGATGGCAATAAAATGTTGACCGTAGAAGAAGTTGCAAATGAAGCAGGATCTTTTAATTATGAATTTGTCTGTGGGATTGGGAAAACGTGTTCCACGAGTATACATTCGAAACGGAGAGATGAAAAGAAACAAGAATTATTTTAGAAAAATAAGGAATACTTTTGAAAGAATCGTAAATACTCTTCATACAATATTTAAAAAGAAATGGAGAGTGTTTTATGCTTATGGTAATTAAGCGAGGCGATATATTTTTATGCAGATTTAAGACCGGTTGTTGGTTCAGAACAAGGCGGTATCCGTCCTGTGATCGTATTGCAAAATGATGCGGGAAATAAATATAGTCCAACGATCATCTGTGCAGCGATCACAAGTAAGATGAACAAGGCAAAGTTGCCGACTCATGTACCGATCGACTGCCACAGATGTGAATTAGAAAAAGATTCTGTGATTTTGTTAGAACAGATCCGGACAATCGATAAAAGTCGTTTAAGAGAAAAGGTATGCCATTTAAATTGTACATTCCTAAAACAAGTGGATCATGCACTAAAGATCAGTTTAAGTCTTGATACATAACAGGAATCTTGGATATATTGACCTTTTTTCTTAGAAATGATATATTTAAGTTTGTATAGTCTTAATTTCTAGAAGATAAAAGGAGAAAGAAAAAGAAATGGAAGGATTTACTCCCTCGGTGCTTATGATGATCATTTTAGCAGTTATCATCGGATTTGCAGTTGGGTGTTTTTTCATGAAACAAAGAGAGAAGATCAAAGAAGCAAAGAAAAAACTGCACACATCAGAACAAGAACATGAAGAGGATGAAGACAATGAATATGAAGAAGAGATCATGAACATTGTTAACGAAGGACATGAGCAAGGTGCGATCATGGGAAGGGGAAGCCCGCATGATCACGAATATTTTCGAATTTGGAGATAAAGATGTTACAGATGTTATGACATCAAGAAAGAAGATTGATGCGATTGATGTAAACATGTCCGTAGAGAAAGCATTAAATTATATGTTAGATGAGCCATATTCAAGATACCCATTATATGAAGATGACATTGATAACATTGTAGGAGTGCTTTATTTAAAAGATGTGATCGATGCATATCTTAATCAGAAAGAAGCAACACTTTCTGATATTGCAAGAGAGCCGTTTTTTGTTCATCAGACGATGAATTTATCGGTGCTTTTTCAGGAGATGCAGACCAAGAAGATTCATATGGCGATCGTTATTGATGAATACAGCCAGACAGAAGGTATTGTATCTATGGAAGATATGCTAGAGGTCATAGTAGGGAATATTTTAGACGAATATGATGTCGAAGACCGTAATATCACCAAGATTGGATGGGCAGATATTTATCTTGTACGAGGAAGTACGAGACTGGAAGAACTTGAGGATACATTAGGAATCGAATTTGACGTTGAAGATATTGAGACACTCAATGGATTTTTAATTGATCAGCTGGGACATTTACCAGAAGACAATGAAGAAATAGAAATTATCTACCAAGGATATTCCTTTAAATCTGTTGATATTCATGACAACATGATTAGACAGGTAAAGGTAGAAAAAAGGAAAAGGAAGGAAGAAGAAGATGTCAGGACACAGTAAATTTGCGAACATCAAACACAAAAAAGAAAAAATAAGATGGCGAAAAAAGGAAAGAATTTACACATGTCATTGGAAGAGAAATTGCAAGTAGCCGTTAAAGTAAGGGTGGA
>ENA-OPYV01000357-OPYV01000357.1-human-gut-metagenome-genome-assembly--contig:-NODE-357-length-13302-cov-2.332676_pt1 | contig 13302 bp, 11 predicted proteins | sample MGYA00242474_ERZ504485 | MGnify/ENA primary metagenome ERZ504485 (study PRJEB26092, sample SAMD00036263) | human gut metagenome | host: Homo sapiens | study: EMG produced TPA metagenomics assembly of...
CTTGTCTCCAGAGGATTATGGGTTTGGCCATACGGCCAGCATACCGGGGATCCATCGCCAGCCAGCGTTCCAGGCACTGTCTGGTCGGATAGCCAGGCACTCCACCACCTGCGCGGCTGGCATTCGGCGTGTGAGGTATGCTCCACCGCCTCGAACGCTCCTCAGACTGAACATACGAGAAACCTTTCGCTCAGTCTCCAAGAACGTCCGCAGCCCCCAACCTCTCCGCGCCTGAGGGGTCTTTCTATGCCTTTGACCGATACGTACTATCCAAGGGCGGCATGCTGTAACACTGACCTAGCGTTGCTCCTATGTCACAGGCAGCAGCCAGAACAGCAAGCCACCATCAGTCCGCCACCATCAGTCCGTAAGATAGGCCTGCGTATCCAGCGCTGCACGGCAGCCCATGCCCGCTGCGCTGATCGCTTGACGATAAGTACGATCCACGCAATCGCCTGCAGCAAAGATGCCTGGCGCACTGGTCACCGTGCTGGCACCCTGCACCACGACATATCCATCATCGTCACGGTCCACAACACCGGCCGCAAAATCAGTGGCTGGCGTATGACCGATAGCCACGAATACGGCGTTGGTGTCCAGCGTGCTTTCTTCTCCGGTCACCACATTACGTACGGCGATGCTGCTGACACTGGCCGGTGCTACAGCCGGTCGTTTGAGCGTCAAGCCAGGAATGGCAATAGGTGCACCGGTGTTCTGTGTGGGGGAGGAGGTGCCGGTAATGGAGGTCACCACTGTGTTGGTCATCAGAGTGATGGTCGGATTGGCTTTGGCTCGGTCCACCATGATCTGCGAGGCGCGGAAGCTATCGCGTCGGTGAATCAAGGTGACCGAAGAACCGAACCGGGTCAGGAATAATGCCTCTTCAAAAGCCGAATCGCCACCGCCTACGACCACGATAGGCTTGTTCCTGAAGAAGAAGCCATCGCAGGTGGCGCAGTACGAGACGCCATGTCCGGACAGCTCCTGTTCGCCGGGCACCCCAAGCTTACGGAATGACGACCCTGTGGCGATGATAAGCGACGATGCCTCCAATTGGGAGTCATCGGAGAGTGTTACACGATAGGTCGGCTTGACCGAATCACTCTCACACGCCTCGATGGAAGAGACATCGTCTGCGATATAGGTTGTACCGAAGCGCTTGGCCTGTTCCTTCATGCGATCCATAAGATCCGGGCCAAGAATACCTTCCGGGAATCCGGGGAAGTTCTCCACCTCAGTGGTGTTGACCAACTGTCCACCTGGCGACAACGCACCAGTGACCATAACAGGATTGAGACCTGCGCGGCCAAGATAGATGGCGGCCGTGTAGCCAGCGGGACCAGAACCGATAATGATGACGTTATGTTTCACGTGAAACATTGTCACACCCCCATACGATATTCCGTGTCATTCAGCCAGATGCGAAGAAGGGGCGGTACCGTCGAATGTATGCGAACGGTACCGCCCCTTCTTGGGTCAGTTATCGGCATAGATGCCGATTAGAAGACCTCCACCTTTTCGATGTACAGCTGGTTCTGCGGCAGGCTATCCGATGGCACCCACAGCAGCAGATCCTGCGTCTTGACGGCTTTGGTGAACTTCACCTCAGTAGTGCCACCTTCAGCAAAGGTGAATTCGGCCACCTGCTTGCCTTGAGTGGGGTCCCCAGTGGTATTTGCGCGAATATAGCCCTTACCACCGGATGTGCGGATGGTGATAACCATGCGGTACGCATCCTGCGGCTGGTCAAGGTGCATGTAGTATGCGTACCCGGATTGGCCGCCAGGATTCGACAGGAAGTTGGCGCTGGAAATCGTAAACGCCGTGTTGTTCTCATGCTCGGTTGCGGAACAGCGCTGGAATCCTTATCGCCGGACTTCTTGGCCTTGGTCTTCTTGGACGACGAATCAGCAGTCTCGGACTTCTTGGACTTGTCTGATGCCGAGTCCTTGGATTCGCTCTGAGTGGCATCACTCGATTTTGAAGAATCGTCAGTGGTGCCACCGTTCGTCGCGTTCTCGCTGCCACCAAATGGCACAGCGTCAGCATTGATATCAGGCCAGTCACCTTCACTGGAGTTGCTGGAAGCATCGGCAGGATTGTCTCCGGAGGATCGGAACGCATGCACTGCCCAAACAGCCGCTGCCACTACCAATATCAGAGCCACAATGATGGCAACGACCTTGGTCGACAGTTTGCCGAACAGATGTTCATCGGGCAGCTTGCTGTCAACCTCGTCATCCGGCACATCCTTCGGTGTGAAGCTCGGAGGAATGGCGCTTACTTCGGCAATGCGGGCCTGCTCCTCTTCCAAGGCACGCAGCGATTCCTCACCAGGAGCCACAGCACGGCCGCTGGCGTCGAACACGGGAATACGACTGGTTGTCTCTCCCACGGCGGCATCGGGAATACCGCCGGTAACAATAGGCACTGTCAACCGAGTATTATCACCCGGACCGCCGATGGGGGCCGGATTCATTTCGCTGTACCAGTCACCGGTGCCTTCACCGGAAAGATTTTCGTGCTCCCAGGCGTCAGAAAGGTTGAAGTCAAACAGACGGCGGGCATCAGACTGAGACTGGTTACCGTCAGCAGTACTGGACCCATCAGGCAGAGGAACCGGTGACATCGCGTGCGGAGCGGGGACGGCGGCCGTCTGAACCGGCAGGGAAGGGGTAATAGACAATTCCGGAAGACTGCTGCTGTTAATCAACGTGCTGGGAATAGGCACGATATCAGTCTCGTTGGCAGGCTTCAGTATCGCCTTGGTAATCGAGCAATCGCTTTCCACGCTCGGCAAAGCAATATCAGCATCGCTCAGTTCAGAGAGCGGCTTCCAATTACCCAACAAGGCGTCGAGTTCTACAAGGGCAGCCATTGGCAACGTATGATCGTCGGGCTCGCTCAAGGCCAATCCACGCTTGCAAATCACGCGGAATTCGCCAGGGGTGTCTTGCGGCAAGGCACGCAGATTGAATGTGGGTGTCGCTTGGCTTGGCGTGCGTGTCAGCAGGGTATAGAGTAATGCCGCAAGCTGGCGAATCGCATACCGTTCAGGACCGTCCGTACGCAGATCGGTAGCGGACGTATCGGCCAGCATCGTGGCACATGGTGCATCGGCAATTTGCACACCGGAGGTAGTCACTCGAACGGTGTCGGTTGTGATGACGATGCCGCTGGGAGTATCCGCAATGACCTCGCGCAGCACGTCGGCGCATTCTCCGATAATCGACCGGATGGCGCTGTAGCTGAGCGGCTTGGCGGTATCTACCATGTAGTCAGTCAGGCATTGGCCGCTATCCACCGGCATGACAATGAGAAGTACGTCGGATTCCATACGGTATTTCAGTATGGGAATCACACGATCAGGGCGAGTGGCGGCGATGCGACCAGCGAGCTCATCGATTGCGGCGAAAGCGCTGCGATCGGTAATGATGAACAGCTGGCAATCCTTTGCCAGCACACGGTCGTTGGCTTTCCATGCCTGAATGCCAGGCTCCTCACGCAACGATGATACCAAGGTGTATCGGTTGAGAATCGTGTCTCCGAGTTGCGGTTTCATAGTGCGTTCGGCTCCGTGTGATTGGTGTTCGAGATTGGTCTTAGATATTCTACGTGCGGGGCTATCCTTGACGGGCTCCGTCTCAGGATTGATTTACGTAGCGTCGACTTTTTTCCGGCTGGGCTGTCACAGCAACGTCCTCACTGGCCGGAGTCTTGTGTAGACGGGCCAGTATCGAGTGATAGGCGCTGATGAGTTCCGGGGTGTGTACCACCCACAACACAGCCACATATACTACGGCCAGCACGATGGTGAGCACCACGCAGATGGCCAGCGCAGACCACCAGCTCATGTGCCCGCCTACTGGTCGAATATCCGCGCCGAGCAGTGCGACTACCGGTCGTTTGATCAGCCAGACCACAACTCCGGAAGCCAGCGCCGCCACAATGGCCTTGGCATATGTCCTCGTGATCTCCCGACCGCCAAGATTGCCTTCGAACTTGCGGCGCAACATCATCAACGTCAGCGGCAACGCCAGTAATCCGCCGAGTGTCACCGAGCAGGCGATGCCGAGTACCCAATGCTCAGGAGGAAGTACCATCATGCCGATGATCATGAATATTGAGGTGAATCCATACTGCATCACCGCGGACAGGAAGGGGTGAAGGCCGTCCTCAAAGGCGTAGAACGTGCGCTGGATCAGCAGGAACGCCGACCCCAATGGAATGCCCATAGACAAGGCGATAAGCGCATAGGAGATCAACATAGTCTCGTCCATCGAGACGGACGGAAGCAATGCACGGATGATCGGTTCGGGGAACACGACCATGGCGGCGGCGAAGAACATGATGAGCAGGCCCACATTATTCAGTGCGCTGACCAGGTCGTGCCGTGCCTCATCCAGATTCGCAGCTGCGATGGAACGGGAGATTTTGGGGAACATAGCCGTGGATACCGATACGGCGATGAGTGAATAGGGCAGGATGAACAGTGTGTACGCATTCTGATAGGTCGCGTTGCCTGCCACGCTGAACAGGCTGGCACCCGTCAGTTCGTGGGCGCGCTGCGGTGCGGATGTGGCGATACGGGTAAGGATAATGCCGCAGATCTCACTGGTGATCACCACGCCCAAAGAGCCTAACGCCACGGGACCCATAGACCTGAGTCCAAAGCCGCCAAGCCCGAAGCTGGGTTTGTACTTGAACCCGATACGGGCCAGCGGCAGGAACAGTATCAGCGCTTGGAAGGCCACGCCCAAAGTCCAGGTGCCTGCGGTAAGCGCGATTTTGTCGGCGGTCCAGAATTCGAGGGGCTGTTCATTGGCCTTGCTGAACAGCAGAATAAAGCCAGTAAAACCGGCGCAACTAATAATGTTGGCACCGGTTGAGCTCCACGCATACGTGAGGAAATGGTCTTTGGCGGCCAGGATCTGACCCAATACCGTATACAGGCCGTAGAAGAACACCTGAGGCATGCACCACAGGGTGAACGAGGTGGTCAGGGCTATCATCTGGTGATCGTCGCTACCCACGTACAGGCGGGCAAGCAGAGGCTGGCCGCCGCCATCACCACGGTCATGGCCAATAGGATGCCGATGGCCAACGTAATCAGGCGATTCAGTCGTTCTTGGGCGTCTTTTTCTTCAACGTGCGCACGATCTGGGGCACCAGCACGGCGTGAAGATGCCGCCGGACACCAGCGTGAACACGGATTGGGGAATCATGGAACCGGCCTGATAGGCGTTGGCCGCCAATCCGGTGGTGCCGATGGCCGCAGCGAGAAGAATCGTGCGGAGCTGACCGGTCACACGGGAAGCAGCGGTTCCCCGTGGCCATGATCAGGGAATTACGACCTACGCTTGAACTCATTTCGTCGGGGTCCTTCTTCCGATGGAACTGCCGCCACAGGCCGATAATGCCCAGTAGCACGGCGAAGCCGATGATAATGAAGCCGCTGGCATCACTGATGCGCATCACACTGGTGATCGCGGTGTCCTGCGTGTTGCCGAAGCTGTTGCCTTCCCGGTCGGTCAACGACACATGGGCCGTCGATGAGCCGGAAGTGGAAACGCGGATGGTGAAGGTCACCTGAGCGTCGCTATGCGAGGGAATATCGATGTCAGCGGTTCGCGAGGTGACGATCTGCATGGAGTCAGTCAGTGAGTTGACCTGCACGCTGACGGCGTAGGGAAGGTCATTGCTGACGGTGATTGGCATTTTCGCGGATTCGCTGAACACGGATATTGATTCCGATGGGTTGATGCGTACGCCGTTCAGAAGATCGCTGGCCAGTGTTTTCGTGGCTTTGACCATGGCTTTTCGCGTGGCTGTCGGCTGGGGGGAGCCAGACATGGACCGCAGCGCCATATCGTCATGCAGCGCCAGTAAAGAGCCAATCCATTGCGTCGGATCGTTGCTATGCGAGGCGGTGTCATTGGCGTCCTGCCGGGCCAGGGCCTGCGGGTCCAACGACGAGACCTCGTCGGAATCAATCTCGTTCCTCAATATGGAGGTGGCCATGCGCATGATGTCATGCCGGCTGTCGGCCAACTGTCTCAATGCCGACCGGGTATTGGCGGTGTTGGCATCATCGGCCTTGTCGGGATTGACCGAATCGCTGACATTGTACGGATCGGCCTTGGCCATGGTCTTCAGGTCCGTCAGATTCAACCAAGACGCCTGCTCGAAGGCGCTCATCACCTGATCGATCCAGCTGGCCTCCGTGGTGCGGGAGAACGTCATAAGCAGGTATCGGGATGTATAGGGCTGTTCCATCTGGTAGAACGCGCTCTGAGCGATCAGTCGGGCCAACCGACCGGCATCGCTGGACTCGGCCTGCGCGTCCGTGCTGGTGGCTTGGCCCTTGGCCAGCGTGCCCAAGGTCGATTGCTCCTTCAGCACGGTGACATCGCCGGCAGGCGTATGCACCACGTAGGTGCCTGTGTGTACGGCTTCAGTCTGGTCGGCATCGAAAGAGGCATCGGCAATCACCGTGTCATAGCCCTGCTCGCGTGCTGCGGTCAGCGCATCCAACGTCCAACAGTTGTTGCCCTGCCATGCGTACGCGGAGGGTGTTTCGGAGTCGCCTCCGTCGGCATACCATGCGGCCGCCTGCTTGGCGTTCCACTGCTCAGTGGTGATGCCGGCCTTTTCGTAGGCCGCGGTATCGTCCAGTGCGGTATAGGCGGTGATGTCGAAGTCGGCGGGCTGCATGATGCCGGCAATGGACGGTTGCACTGCGGACTGACGCCAATACAGAGGATCCGCGATCACTTGCAGCGAGCGGTGCTTGGCGAATGTCTGCCCAAGGGATCGCGCGGTATCGGCATCCTGTTCGGATAAGGATATGGCTTGCGTATCAGTGGCTTTGGCCGCGTTGCTGGCGTCGGCGTTATCGGACTTGTCGGCCTTGTCCGTGCTGTTGGACTTGGACGATGTTGATGTCGAGGAGGTGGTGGTTTCGGCAATGCGATTGCTGATGGCCTTATTATCGACCTGCCAGCCGCTGGCGGTGTAGGGCATGGCCACGGTCAGGTTCATGGCCGGTGTTGTCGCGGTGTTGAGCCCATCCGAAGATCGGGTCAGAAAACTCGGCAAATCGGCGAGTATCTGATTGCCAACGATATACGACAGCATCAGCGGTTTCGGTCCCCAACTCCCTATGGAGGCAAGGGTCTGCTGATTGGCGTTCACCTCGATGGTGACGGTGGCAGTGCCGCCGGCGGGAATCGATGGCACGTCAAACGGAACCCAACTCGTTGGGGGTTGGGGATGGGGGCGTTGGTTCTCGGCCCAATTCTGAATATCGGTGCGCGAGACAAAGGTGAACAACGCATTGGTGGTCAGGTGCAGTGTGCCGCTTGACGTGGCCGTGCTGTCCGTATTGCTGATGACCGCGGTGACACGATAGCCCGATTTGGAGGTGACGATGGGGGTGCTTTGCGTGATTGGCAATGCTCTGCTTGGGCTGATTCTCGGTCTGATTGCCCGTTGCGTCCGTCGTATCGGATGAATCAGTCATGTCCGTCGTATCGTTCGCGTAGACGGTCAATGGAGCGGCCAGCATCGCCACAACGGCGACGCCAGCCGCCAGTGCGTGTGCCAGACGTGTGCAATGTCGTAAGACTCCGGGTAGGTTCACTCGTTTGCCTGCCTGTTCTTCTTCCTGGCGTAGAGCCACGCGATTTTGCGTTCGTTGGGATAGCTCAACACGTCATCCAAATCTTCAAAACGCACCCAGATGGCGTCTTCCGCCTCATGATCCGGGTCTCCTTCCACCGTCAGTTCACCGCCGGTCTGTTTGAGCGCGAAGTGATGGACCAGCTTGTGCACGCGCTGCGTGGTACCGGTGAACCAGTAGTCGATGGTGGCGATGGAATCGATCACCTCGCCCAGGATGCCGGTCTCTTCATGCACTTCGCGCACAGCGGTCTGCTGCGGGGTCTCGCCTTTTTCGATATGCCCCTTCGGCAAGCACCATTCGAGATGGCCGGAGCGGGAATGACGGGCGATAATGGCCACGCGGTTCTGGTCATCGAAAATCAGACCGCCTGCCGAATATTCGCGTACGACCGGCAGTTCCTGGGCATCCAGTGAAGCGAATGTGGTCGGACCGTCCGACGTACGGCGTTGCGGCATCATGGCCGGAGTCGGGCCGGATGGCGTCACCGGTTCTACCGGCACTGCCGGTTCCGGCGAGGCAACATCTCCGGACGGGGTGCCGGCCGAAGACCGTGGCCGGCGTGGGATGCGCTGACGTTGCGGGCCTCACTGGTGCTGCAGGCGGCGCTGAGACCGGCATGGTGACCGGCGTTGCGGCCGGTGCGGTACGTGCCGCAGGCGGCATCAGCACGTCGCGCGGAGTCGGTATCGCTGTGGTGTGCGCGGCGGCCTTGGCGACCGCAACGGCAGCATCTACGGCCGCGTGAGCGGTCGCCGCGGGATCGTTCGTGACGATGGTTACGGACGTTTTGTGCCGTGGCGATAATCGGCTCGACCTCGGCAATCGTCTCGGCACCGGCCTCGCCGGCGATACCATCAGCCTGCCCCTCGATAGTGCCGCTGGTAGTGGCGATGGTGACGGTGGCATGCATGCCGAAGACGGTGGCCGGTGTGGGCATCATCGGCTTCGGTGCGGGCATGTCGCTGGCGGCGTCCGATATTTTCGGATTCGGATGGTTCGGGTGTGGCGGGCGTGCGGGTGTGCCAGGCACACCGGAATGTTGCGCAGTCGGTACTGCGTCTACTTCGTCTTGATGAACGGCCTGATTGGTGGAGTGGCTCGCGGTGCCGCCGACATCGGAAGAATCGCCCGAATCGGCGGAATGATGCGGAGTTTCGGACGTATACAGCAGGTGGTCTTGGGTATGGCTATCCGCCGAATCTGGTGTTTGCCCCAGCATGCGGGCAAGGTCGGCGGGCGTAATCATATTCTCCACCTTACTCAACCCCGTGTGCAGGTGGGGTAACGGTATGCTGGTAGGGCAGAAAAACGTCGCACGCGGGAAGGTGCCCATTGGATTCGAAGTATGGCCTGAAGCCATCGAACTTGGTCGACTGTTCGCCGAACAGGGTTACGAGCTGGCATTGGTCGGCGGCCCGGTCAGGGATTTGCTGCTCCATAGAAAGAGCCACGATTTGGACTTCTGCTCATCCGCACGGCCTGAGCAGTTCGAGCCGATACTGCGCCGGTGGGGGCATGACGGCTTCTGGGACATGGGACGCAAGTTCGGGCACGCTGGGTGCCATGCGCCGCCGCCCGGACGGCACCGAGGTCAAGGTGGAGTCACCACCTATCGCTCTGACACGTACGATCCGGACTCGCGTAAGCCCGAGGTCAATTATGGCGACACGCTTGAGGGCGACCTGTCCCGCCGCGACTTCACCGTCAACGCGATGGCTCTGCGCGTGCCCGACCTGCAATTCGTGGACCCGTTCGGTGGTGCCAGTGATCTGTCCAAGGGCGTGTTGCGCACGCCGGTGGATCCGCGACAGTCCTTTGACGACGATCCGTTGCGTATGATGCGCGCCGTGCGATTCGTGGCCCAGCTGGGCTTCCGTATCGCGCCGGACGCGGCCGAGGCGATTACCTCGATGCGCGACCGCATCGACATCGTATCCGCCGAGCGTGTGCGCGACGAACTGACCAAACTGCTGCTCTCCGACCGTCCGCGCGCCGGCCTTGAGGCGTTGGTCGAATCCGGTCTTGCGGACATCGTCTTCCCGGAGATTCCGGCCCTGCAATTGCAGATCGACGAACACCACCGCCACAAGGACGTCTTCGAGCACACGATGATTGTGCTCGAACGTGCTATCGCCCTGGAAACCGGCCCGGACGGCCCGGTGCCCGCCCCCGACCTGACGCTGCGCTTGGCCGCCGTGATGCACGATATCGGCAAGCCGAAGACCCGCCGGTTCGAGTCGGGCGGCAAGGTGAGCTTCCACCACCATGACGCGGTGGGTGCCAAAATGACCCGCAAGCGTTTGAAGGCGCTGCGTTTTGACCACCATCTGGTCGAGGACGTCTCGGAACTGGTGAATATGCACCTGCGCTTCCACGGCTATGTGGACGAGCCGTGGACCGATTCGGCCGTACGCCGGTATGTCAAGGATGCCGGGCACCTCTATGAGCGGCTGAACAGGCTCACGCGTGCGGATGCCACCACACAAACAAACGCAAGGCGATGATCTTCTCCCAGGCCATGGATGAGATGGAGGAGCGCGTCCGCGAACTCAAGAAGAAAGAGGACTTCGACGCGATCCGCCCGGATCTGGACGGCAACGAAATTATGGAGTTGCTGGGCCTGGAGCCCGGCCCGATGATCGGCCGCGCCTACAAGCACATGCTGGAATACCGCTTGGATAACGGTCCGGTGGACCACGATGTGGCCGTCGAAGAACTCAAGCGCTGGTACTCCGAGATTCAGTAGTCCGATACTAGTCCGATACCAAAAAACCGTACGCTGAATACGTGTCAGCGTACGGTTTTTCGCGAAGATGAAGCTGTATGCGCCTTACTGCGCCGTGTATGCGTCGTGTTTGGTGTCGGCGGGCAGCTTGGTCATGCTATCGGCGGCCTTGCAACCCTCGATATTGGTGATGGTCTTACCGGATTGCGGGGAGGAGTTGGTGTCCTGCAGATCGTTGAACGTGGCGCCGATGACCACATCGATGAGCTGATCCTCGCGAGCCGTCATGATCATGGTGGCGTCGGTGAAATTGCCGATCAGCGTATACGCCTGATTATGGCGTTCTTGCCGAAGTAGATGGTGGTGCGTTCAACGTCGGTGCTGGAATAGTTATCGATTTTCTGCACGCTGAATCCACGATTGGCCAAAGCTTCACCCACGGCCTTGGCGAATTGGCCGTGAGAGGTGCCGTTCATCACGCGGATGCCGACCGAAGCGTTGGACACGTATTGCGCTTTGCCGCTGCTGTCCTTGACCGCGCACGGTGCCGCGTTGCCGTAATTCGGCTGGCGGGCCGGAGTCTCCACTTCGCCGAGGCCGAAAACGTGGAAATTGAACAGTAGGGCTATGACCAGCACTACTGCCAATACCGCGCCGCTGATGGAAAGACGATGGTCTGGCGGTGGCGCACGTACGCCTTGCGGGCTTCACGTTCATCAACCTGATACGTCATCGGTGGACTTCTTTCATGGGTCGGGTGGCTGGTTGCTACCTTAGCGTCACTGTCTGACGCCGATATTGGGGTGTGCGGGAGATTTGGCTCGAATAATGCGATCGACCACAGCCGTATCGCGCCACACATCGATAATGCGTTGTGCCGCTGCCTCGTCGGCGGCGAAAGCGACCACTGAGGGGCGGATCCGGAGACGAATGCATGGCTGGCACCCGCCTGCGTGGCGGCGTCGATGGCCTGCCCGCTGCGGGGATGCAGGCTGATTGCCGCAGCCTGCAGATGATTGCGGTCGCCTTCTGCGGCTCCCACGAGGTCAAAGGGTGTGGTAGACCTCAGGAGTGCTGAGTTGCGACTGGTACGCGCCGACCAATACTTCGCCGCTGAATCCCTGTTCTATCAGCGCCAGCTCATCGCGGCTGCCGGGGGCGATATCCGTGATGCGTTCGCCGAAACCGGTGCCGTATGCAAGGCCACCGGTCAGGCAGAACGGCATATCCGCGCCCAACGTGGCGGCAATGGTGCGCAGACGCTCTATAGGCCAGTTCAGCTCCCAGAGACGATTGACCGCCAGCATGGTCGCCGCGGCGTCGGCTGAACCGCCGCCTAGTCCGGCACCCACGGGAATGCGCTTGGTGATGGTCAACGCCACATCCGGCTCGCGCTCGGCCGCCTGGGCCATGGCGAAGAGGGCCAGTACCGCATGGTTGCGGCGCATGTCGCTGCGTGAGGAGGCCAAGTCGCCCAAATAAGCGCCTTCGAGCTCCAGAGAGAATCCCGCTCCGGGTTGCTTGGCGGTTGCGGTGACGGTGTCGTATACGCCGATTGCACAGTAGGTGGTGTCCAGTTCGTGGCGTCCGCCCCATTCGTCGTGAGCAGGTCCCACTTCCAAGGTGAGATTGGTTTTTCGCCGGGCAATCCACCGTAATGGTGATGGGGGAGAGCTCATCGAACTGATGTCGGGCAGCGGCTGGGCGTGGATGTGAGATTACCCGGACTCATTGTGCCTCATCTCCATCTCCACACGATTCGATGGCCTTGGCCAGAGCGGTGAATTCGGCGATGGTGAGCGTCTCTCCTCGACGGGTCGGATCGATGCCGGCGATGGAGAATGCCTCGGAGGGCGCAATGGTCTTCAATGCCGCGTGCAGGGTCTTGCGACGCTGACCGAACGCCGCATCAATCAGACGAAATACGAGTTCCCGTTGTGCGCCGCCGTCGGCCGTGCTGTTCGAGGCTCCCGGGGCGGCCGGGTCATCGGCCTGATACCGGGTGAATCTGACGAGCGCGGAATCCACATTGGGAGCCGGCCAGAACACATTGCGGCCGATGGTGCCCACCCGTTCGGCGGTGCCATACCAGGCGAGCTTCACGCTCGGCGTGCCGTAGATCTTGGAACCGGGCTTGGCGGCGAGTCTGTCGGCCACCTCTTTTTGCACCATCACCAAGAACGAGCCGAGGTTGTCGAAACGCTCCAACAGCGTGAGCAGAATCGGTGTGGCCACGTTGTACGGCAGATTGGCGACCAGCGTAAACGATGCGTCATCGCTGAAATCAGGCACGTTCTCCGGGGCGACGGTTAAGGCATCCCGATTGACGACGGTGAGTCGTGACGTGGCTTCGGGCATGAATTCGGCGACTGTGCCCGGCAGTCGTTCGGCCAACGGCGGATCGATTTCGACTGCGGTCATGGTGGCGCCGGTTTCCAGAATCGCCAGCGTCAACGATCCCAGGCCGGGGCCGACTTCCATGACATGATCGGCAGCGGTCACTCCCGCCTCTCGTACGATACGACGGACCGTGCCGGGGTCGATGACGAAGTTCTGCCCGAATTTCTTGGTGGGGCTGATGCCGGCATCGGCCGCGATACGACGGATATCGGCGGCGCCTAACAGGTGACCGGTGGCGGGAATGGTGTCGTTCATAAGCGTGTGTTCCTTGTGGGCTTCGTAACCGATCAGTACCAACCGATTTGTTCGGAATTTTGCCATGCCTTGGACGGGCTGCCGTATCTTTGTGCGATGTACCACAGACCCCAATCGATCTGTACGGCGGCATCGTCACGGTAATTGGCGCCGAACGCAGCCATTTTGTCTGCTGGTAGCGACTGAGGAATGCCGTAGGCGCGGAGCTCGCGTTTTTTCGGCATACCACAGCCATCTG
>ENA-OPYV01000358-OPYV01000358.1-human-gut-metagenome-genome-assembly--contig:-NODE-358-length-13248-cov-4.375581_pt1 | contig 13248 bp, 19 predicted proteins | sample MGYA00242474_ERZ504485 | MGnify/ENA primary metagenome ERZ504485 (study PRJEB26092, sample SAMD00036263) | human gut metagenome | host: Homo sapiens | study: EMG produced TPA metagenomics assembly of...
CGCCCCACCTGATAGCCGCCAGAGCCGAGATCCCACGGTTCCGCGATCAGCTTGACGCGGGAGATCACCGGATCCTGTTCGACGATGTCGAAGAAGGCGGACAGCTTGTCGACTTCCTGGAACTGACGGGCCAATGTGGCGGCAAGATCGAATCGGAATCCGTCGACGTGCATTTCGGTGACCCAGTAGCGCAGGCTGTCCGTGATGAGCTGCAGCGCGTGCGGCGAGCGCATCAGCAGCGAGTTGCCGGTGCCTGTGGTGTCGAAGTAGTGTCTGCGGTCGTTGTCGACCAGACGGTAGTAGGCGCGTTGTCGATGCCCTTGAAGCTGAGGGTCGGTCCACGGTTGTTGCCTTCGGCGGTGTGGTTGTACACCACGTCGAGGATGACTTCCATGCCGGCATGATGGTATGCCTTGACCATGGATTTGAATTCGTTGACCTGTTCGCCGCGCTGTCCGGAGCTGGAATACGCGTTGTGCGGGGCGAAGAAGCCGATGGTGTTGTATCCCCAGTAGTTGCTCAGGCCTTTTTCCTGAAGGAAGCTGTCATTGACGAACTGGTGGATGGGCATGAGCTCGATGGCCGTGACGCCCAGCTTCTTCAGGTATTCGATTACCGAGGGGTACGCCAGACCCGCATAGGTTCCGCGAATGTCCGGCGGCACGTCCATGTTGAGGTTGGTCATGCCGCGTACGTGGGCTTCGTAAATCACGGAATCGTGATATGAGATGTTCGGATGCTGGTCGTTGCCCCAGTCGAAATAGGGGTTCACCACGCCGCTTTCATGGTATGGGCGGCCGAGTCGAGCGTGTTCATGCTGGTAACGTCATCGGGGCTTCTGAACCAGTACGAGTAGAGGCTCTCATCGCCGTCGATGTTGCCTTCGATGGCTTTAGCGTAGGGGTCAAGCAGCAATTTGTTCGGGTTGCAGCGCAGGCCTTGCGTCGGGTCGTATGGACCGTACACGCGATAGCCGTAACGTTGCCCCGGTTGGATTCCGGGCAGATAGTTGTGCCAGACATAAGAGTTCTGCTCGGTCATTTCGATTCGAGTTTCGTTGTCTTCCTCATCGAAAAGGCAAAGCTCGACTTTTTTGTGCCACTTGGGAAAAGAGGGCAAAATTCACGCCGCGCCGTCATAGCTTGCGCCGAGTGGATACATCGATCCGGGTCTGATTTGCATGATTCAAGTATCTCACGTTTCAGCCCCCAAATCGCAATTTCGTGTTGTTCGGCGATTATTTTTACGATTCGAAAGAACTCTTGCCTGTATTTTGCCGGTTTCGTCGAATTTGCTCGTGAAGAATAGCGATCATGGAATTGGAGGCCGTAATACGGGTGCCGCGCAGCCGCTGCCAGGAGACCCACGCCGATTCGACGTGCTCATCGCCGTCGAAATGACGTTCGACGGGATGCCATGCATGCAGGTGAAGCACCATGATGTTGGCAAGCTCGTCGGTCATGCCTTCGGACGAGTAAAACTGCCCCACATGGTCGAATTCGACACCGTCACGCCCGGCGGGCTCCACACCGGTTCCTCACGAAGCTCCCGCAGCGCGGCCTCTTCAACGTCCTCTCCCCCGTCGATGAGTCCGGCCGGCAGACCATAGGCGAAGGCGTTGCAACCGATACGATATTCGCGTTCGATCAGGTACCGGTCGTTCGCGCAATCATGCACTAGCATGACCACGCAAGGCGCGTGGCGCATCACCTGCCGGCGAATCACCGTTTGCCCGCCACCACGCATCGGCAATGCGATCCGCATGTCGTCGACACCGAAGATAGCGCCTCGGTACACGTGCTCGCTGTCAAGCACCGTTACCGTGCCGGACATGTCCACTCCGTCACTGGACTTGTCTAGCAATGCATCAACTTGGGTTTCGTCTGCCGCTTCATTACTCATGACGCGTCATCGTTCCTGTCCGCTTGAAGGGATAACCATGCTCCATGGATCGGTATTCATGGAAATCCAACACACGTCGGGAGTGTCGCCGGTCACGGACGCGACCGCCTGAGGAACGTCTTTCATCGCATACTGGAACCACATAGATCGATGGCGCTATGTGGAGTGTTGATGAACGCCGGACGCACATGCTCATCGCCATACCCCAGGGCGATGCCGGAAGCGCGCATGGAAGCCTCATAGCGGGCCTGTTCAATGGCGTCCGTCACCGGATGATGCCGCAGATCACTGGTCACATACACGTCGGCACCAGCCGCACGCACCTCATCGAACAAGGAATCACCGGAACCCGGAAGCACCGCCACCGTGCTGACCGGAACGTCCAGATCGCCGCAAACCTGCACGCCAAGCTCGGTGTACGGCAGCGCGCCAGCTACTCGACTGGCGAAATCACGCAACGCCACAGGTTCGGCAAGACGCCCCACACGCCCCAAACCGACCGGATGCTCGGCATCCGGATCATCGATGGGCACCAGCGGACGCTGATCCACCAAACCGAACATGTCAGCCGCAGCCATGCCGACGCCACGATACGCCGCATCGGCATTCGTATGCCCCACCCACAACGCACATCCGGCACGATTGAGCTTACGCACAATCTCACCACGGAAACCCAATCCCGACACCGCATGAACGGAACGGAAGAACAACGGATGATGGCAAACCAGCAAATCAATACCACCGGCAATCGCCTGATCAACCACCGCCATAGAGGGATCAGCCGCAAAAGCGATACCGCGCACAGGCTGACGCAAATCACCCACGATAAGACCAGGCTCATCCCACTGCTCCGCATAGCGAAGCGGATACAACGTTTCCAGCACATCCACAACCTGCTTCAGCGTTGCCATCATTCCTCCTTATGCCATTGCTCGACCACGCACATCCGCAACACACACGAAACCCAGTACCGTATCAGTGCGCGGCAAGCTGCCAATCCGAACCAATACCCGTGGAAACATCCAACGGAACCGCCATATCGACCGCATGCTCCATGGCATCCTTCACCAACGCAGTGACACGCTCCGCCTCACCCGGCGCAACCTCCACCACAAGTTCATCATGAATCTGCAAAATAATCCGACTGGCAAGACCAGCCTCATGCAACGCATCATCAGCACGAATCATAGCGATCTTCATAATATCCGCAGCAGAACCCTGAATAGGCGCATTCAACGCGGCACGCTCCGCAGCATCACGCACCGCACGATTCGGCGACTTCAAGCCCGGAAAATACCTACGACGACCATAAATCGTCTCCGTATATCCCTTTTCACGAGCCGAAGAAACCAACGACTCCAAATACTCATGGACCTTGCCGAACGTCGCAAAATACTGCCGCTTCAATGACTCGGCCTCACCCGGCTTAATGCCAAGCTGCTGCGAAAGCCCATACGTGCTCAGCCCATATGCCAAGCCATAGCTCATCGCCTTAACATGACTGCGCTGATCAGACGTAATCTCATCCACAGGAACGCCATACACCAAACTCGCCACATACTTATGAAAATCCCTACCGGAACGGAACGCCTCAATCAACGCCTCATCACCAGAAAGATCAGCCATAATACGCAACTCAACCTGAGAATAATCCGAACTCAACAACGACTCAAAACCCTCACCGGGCACAAAAGCCGAACGAATCTCACGACCAGCAGGATCACGATTCGGAATATTCTGCAAATTCGGATCAACCGAACTCAACCGACCAGTCGCAGCCACAGTCTGCTCAAACGTCGTATGAATACGACCATCAGACCTGTTCGTCGCATCAATCAACGTCTGCACAATCTGCTTAAGCTTATTCTTCTCACGATGCAACAACAACGCATCAAGAAACTGACAAGCCCTATCATTACCATACGAACGATCACGCAACACCTGCAAAGCAGCCGCATTCGTAGTATACGAACCAGTCTTAGTCTTCTTCGTAGGCTTCAAACCCATATCCTCAAACAGAATCTTCTGCAACTGCTTAGGACTTTGCAGATTCACGCGCTCGCCCGCATACTGCCATGCCGTTTCCTGCGCGTAATTCGCGTCGGCGGCAAGCTGTTCACGCATGCTCATCAGCCTGTTCATATCGACTTGCGCACCGGCATGCTCCATGCCATACAGCACACGGGATACTGGAATCTCCACAGATTCAAGCAATGAGAACTGCTCACGCTGATCCAATGAATCCGCCAGTTTACGCGCCAGCAAACCAACAATCGCAGTATGGCGCGGAAGCTGGTTGTCATTCCGCTGCGCACTATCGTCCGGCTCGTCGAAATCAAGCGTGCCTTGCGTCGCGCCCTCGGACTGTTCCTCGATATGCAGGTCAAGGAAATGCGCCGCCGCCTGTTCCAGCGTGTCGGCATGGAAATCGGGATGGACCAGATACCCGGCAAGCTTGGTGTCGAACAGCGGCTTCGGCAACGCCACACCGACGCTTTCCAGCAGGTGGGATTGTTCCTTATACCCATGCACCACCATGGATTGGTGGTGTTCGTCAAGTACCGTTTGCAGCTGGGACGCCATGTCACGGTCAACACGATTGGTACGAATCGCTTTATCATGTGCAGCGATCATCAGCGACGCATAGGCCGCGTTCCCCGGCTTGCTTTCGCCTTCCACCTGCAACACCCACGAATGCGCCACGGACTGCGCACACTGCTTCGTATGATCAATGGCGAAGCCGGAGGGAGTCGTCTTCGGCGCGATTTCACGTTCGTCATGCAGATGCCCGTTCGGCATCGGCAGATTGTCTCGTACCCATGCTTCCAATGCTTCCGGCGAGTCAACCGTTTCATACTGAGGTATTTCGAGCTTGCCGGACTCGTCTTGCTGCGCGGGATCGTTGGTGGGCTTCCCCGCATTGAATGTTCTCAGCACACGGTTTTGGTGCGTATGCCGAATTCAAGTCTGGTGAACAGTTGGTTGAGCTGGTTGGCGTCCACCTGACCGAAAGTCAAATCCTCGATGGACACGCCAAGGTCAAGGTCACGCACCAAGGCATTCACGGAACGATTCAGTTTGACCTGATCGATATTGGCCCGCAACGCCTCGCCTTTTTTTGCCGCCGATTTTCGTCGGCATGCTCGATAATCTGGTCAAGTCCGCCATACAGGTTGATCCATTTTGGCCGCGAATCCATCGCCCACGCCGGGAACGCCGGGGATGTTGTCGGCGGTTTCGCCACGAAGCGCGGCAAGATCCGGATATTGCTCCGGCGTGACGTGGTATTTCTCCACCACCGCGTCGGGAGTCATGTGCTTCAAATCTTTGAAATGATGCCCCGGATACAACACTGTGATGTTGTCGTTGATGAGCTGGAACGCGTCACGATCGCCGGATAGCACCAGCGTGCGATAGCCTGCTTTGTCTCCCATGCTTGCCAACGTGCCGATCACATCATCGCCCTCGTATCCAGGTTTTTCGATGAATGTGACGCCAAGGGCCGTCAGCATCCGTTGAATCAACGGCAGCTGGGTCAATAAATCTTCCGGAGCCGCATCTCGCGTGCCTTTGTACTGCGGCAGCATCGTATTGCGGAAGGTACCGCCTTTGACATCGAAAGCGACGGCAAGATGATCCGGATGTTCCGCGTCGATCACCTGCGACAGCATGGTGGCGAAGCCCCAGACGGCGTTGGTCGCCTGACCTGCGGATGTACTGAAATTCTCTACGGGCAAGGCAAAAAAAAGCGCGGAACGCCAAGGAATGGCCGTCAACGACCAATAGCGTCCCGCGCGTAGTGCTTCCACAGTTGCTGTGTTAGCGCTCATCCTCTGCTTCCGACTTCTGATCACCGTACTTGGCGATGATGGCCATAGCCAGACGCTTCTTCGGGATGCGCTGGTCCATGGAGGTCTTCTGAATCCAACGGAACGCGCCCTGCTCGGAGAAGTCAGCCTTATCCATCAGCAGGCCCTTGGCACGGTCGACAAGCTTACGTTCCTCGAGGGTTTCCTCAGCCTTCTTCAGCTGCTCTTCCGCCTTCTTCAGCTGCTCTTCGGTTTCGTGCAGCTTGGATTCGCTGCGCTCCACATTGTCGAGCAGATCGTTGATTTCGGCGAAACGGCCCATGGCCACTTCCAGAGCCGGAAGCAGCTTGGATTCCTCATACGGCTTGGTGACGTATGCCATGGCACCTGCACCCCGTGGCCTTCTTGACCAGATCGGACTGGGAGAATGCCGTAAGCATAACGACCGGAGCGATATTCTCATCACAGATGATGCCCGCCGCTTCGATGCCATCCATACGAGGCATCTTGACGTCCATGCATACCACGCTTGGACGGAACTTGCGGGTCAATTCGACTGCTTCCTCACCGTTAGCGGCTTCGCCCACAACCTCGTAGCCACTATCTTCCAGCATGCAACCAAATCCATACGGTTCACGGATTCGTCTTCGGCCACGACGACGGTACGCTTGCGAGGTTTGTCATCTTCCTCGATGGACTGCTCAGGCGCTGCGGCAGCCTGAAGTTCATCGTCGGTGAGCACTTCGTCCGGTTCCGTGGTCTTTTCTGCAGACATGTCGGTCTCTTTCCACTGTCACACCCAAAGCCGGTCTCACAAACCCCAACCTGGTCCTGGACTGATTCGATGCCGTTACTTGCAATCGTTCGGATTCTGGAAATCTTCAGCTTTTCACAGCCTTGATTCACCCTCCATCACGCAAGTTGGAACGAACCGGCTATCTTCCTTGTACTTTCATGGATGATACTAGCAGAAGCCTACAAGCGCGTGTTGCCGCAATCCTCTTTTCCTTCACGTGCAAAGCCGAAAAATCCAAGAAATTCCGCAATCCTGCAAAGTCCTTCTTTCCACAATCCCGCTTCAACGTTGTCTTGTTTATACTGGTCGTATGAGTAGCACTTTCACTATCAGAGATATTGTCAACGAAGACGCAACGGCATCAGTCAGCGATTACGGTGCGCATGTGCTTTCCTGGGCACCTGCCGGCGAACAGACTGTGGTTTGGCGGCCAAAGGCGATTCATCTTAAGGAAGGAACTGCCATCCGCGGCGGTGTTCCGATTATTTTCCCTTGGTTCAATTCCGGTTTCGAAGGCGGGCATGTGGCTTCGAAGAAGCCCAAGCATGGTTTTGCCCGCAATAGCTTCTGGCATTATGACAAGGAAGGTTCTTCCGATGCCTTGTTGCGCTATACATTGGATTCCAGCGAGATCAACGCAGATATACTTTCCCAGTTTGTTTCTGGACCGAATCCTCAATTTCATGCCGTTTACACCATTGAAGTCGGCTGTAAATTGACGATGTCGCTTACCGTATATAACGATGGAGACGAGCCATTGTCTTACGAAGAGGCACTGCATACGTATCTGCAGGTTGGAGACGCCGAACAGTCGCAGGTGTGCGGGCTGGAAGGCACCGATTATCTCGATACCGTATTGGACGGCGATCCCCGTTGCAGCCAAGGTAATGAACCTGTGACCTTCCAAGGCATGGTTGACCGCATCTACTATTCGGCGGATACGCTTGAGCTGCGCGACCCCGTGTTGCAGCGCACCATCATTGTCGCCAAGCAGGGCGCAGCGCAGACCGTGGTATGGAATCCGGGAGAACAAGCCGGAAACGCCATCGGCGATTTGGATGAGGGCGAATGGCGCGGCTTCGTCTGCGTGGAAGCGTCAACAATCGCGATTGCGCGGTCGTCGTGCCTCCACACGATTCGCATACGCTGCAGCAGACCTTGGCTGTAAAACACTGAGCGACCAGCGGTTTCAGTCGTTTAGACTGTCGCCGAAGACCTGTTCGACGTATTCGGAGAGCTTGCCGTTCTTGGCGAGTTCGGCCAAGTTGGCCTTGACGAAATGCGTCTTGCAGCCGTTGCCGACCTCATCGTCGCATCCGAGGATGTAGTGGGTCACGATCTGGTAGATGATCTCGGTGGGCGCGATGCCGTACACTTGGTGTTCGAGGCGTTCGCGGTCGTCCGGATACGCATCGCGCATGCCTTCGTTGCGGTAGAGCCGTTTGATAATCTCAGTGATGTACAGGCCGGACTTCATGTACAGGTCTGCGAACGTGTGGGTCGGATCGTCGAAGCAGACTGGGTTCTCCTGTTCGAGCATGTCCACCATCTGCACGACCACGCGACGCGGGGTGAAGATCTGGTTGGTCTTCTGCGGCGGCACGTAGTCGAAGATGTCCTCCCGTAGGTTCTCGTCGAAGTAGTTGGCGAGTCTGTGCCGCAATTGGATGCACTCCTTCACGGAGTCGTCGAACACGACCGGGTCGAACAGGTGTCCGTCGAATTGCTCGGTCCCACCGGTTTCCTCGTCCACATAGTCGCCGCCGTCACGCAGGAACCTGAACTGGTCCGTCGTGATGCTAGTCACTTCCTGGAACACGTTTTTCCGGAATGATCCGGTCGAAATTCTCCAGTTTGGTGTTCTCGTCGCCGTAGGCCATGAGGAACGATGGAATCGTACGGGAGAAGCCACGCAGGTGGTCGCGGATGATGCCCTCGATGGGCTGCTTCTCCTTTTTCCCTTTTGGCGGTTTCGACCTCACGCACGATGGTCTCGCCGGCCGATTTAATGAGCGTTTCGCTGGATTCTTTAAGAACGGCACCACACCGAAACACGTTCTGGAACGATGCCGCACCTGGATTGGCGATCTGGCGACCTATTACAAGAAGCTAGATAGCAAATTAGACGACCCGAAGATAGACGAGGTTTTCAGGCTGCTTTCCCAATCAGGAGACATCATCCTCAAAACAGACTGTACCGCTGTGCCGGCACGAACACGCACCAGACGGAACTGGGCCGGACCGTCGTCACAGGACTGTTCGACCCGACCATCGCGCACAATGCTCCGACAACCATTTCTGGTTTAGCCGTCCAATCCGGGACCGCCGGAAAGACCGCAGCCTGGTGGAACGAATCCGATTACAAGATCATCGACGCGAATCACGCGCTCATCACGCCAAACCAGCTGAAGAAATTCAGCCAGCAACATGCCTTCATACTGCACAATTAAGTTCAAAAGCCATCTCACAAATTCAGTTGGCACCGTAAAAAACGCTATAACAGCTGCGGCATAATGACACAAAAGATTGGACGAAAGCGAGGATCGAAATTCGCCTGACACCGCAATGTCGAATGTATTTTCAATGCTTTCACACCGTCTCTGCCATACTTGACAGTACGGAACGCTTAAGCAACGAAGCTGGATCCAACGACGGATACAGTTCCGCGAACGGTCTGAGGAAAGGATGGATAGTTCCATGAACGATAGATTTCCGGGCATCGACTGGTATTGTGATCGCTACAATGCACAGCTGAACAGCTAGTCGGGTTTTGATGACCATCACTACGTATGGAAATGCACTGAATGCGGCCATAAGAACAGTATCTCTTCAGATTCCATCTGTGACTCTGAAGAAGACTTCCGCAGCTACAACAACTGAAAGGAATATGAAATGAGACACGTTTTCAAAGCCACAAAAATCGGCTGGGACGAAGAGCAAGAGGGAGTCTGGTTCGACTCTGACTTCTACTCCAAGGAAGAGGCAGAAGCCGAGTTCAAACCATATCAGGGAACCACACAACGAGGCTACCCATATACTGGTTACGAATACGATGGAGAGCAATATCACGATGTGACTTATATGGGAGAATTCGACGATGACGATCTTCCACAAAACGACACGGAAGCTCGTCAGAAGCGAAAGAGGTAGCTTCACCCCCACTGTCGCAGTATCAGCATGCCAGATAGTTTCCAAAGTTTGTCAGCGCACTATGAGTAGTTTTATGGCCGGAAAACAATTGACTGAGCAAGAGGTGCTGGAGATTCTGGATATCCCCGATTTCCGACATATGTCAAAAGACAAAGTGATGAAATTCGCGTCGGAATTGCCAAACATGGATCCGCAAGTCGCAAAAACTGCATTGTTGCAATTCCCTGAATTCGCCGCCACCACAAGAGATGTTATGTCTTGCTTCCAAGAAACCATGCTGGAAGTGCTGAAAGAGGATCAGGGTAATGTTAAATCATTTAATGAATCCTGCGACGTAATTCTTGCACTGCTGGCAAGCCTCGCTGAACAGAGCGACATATCATTCGAACAGAAAGAAAAATCATCGATAAGATGATAGCGATAGTTCAACTCAAAGGAAACAAAGACACCGAAACAAAAAAGTTCAAATATAAACTTTTAGCCTTACTGACGGGACTCCTCTCAGTACTCGCACTTGCACTGCTAGCCTCGCTTGGAGGTAAGGCAGAACTCCACGAGGGCAGCGAAGACGAGGACGAAGAAAATTAAACCATTTGATTCAATCGGTTTAGAATAGACCATTCAGAACTAGATACCAAACGGATGGTGAGGTGCGGAGGTAAACTTTCTTCCCCGCCTCACATCCGGTATTTATCTTCGCAAATATCTTCGCTGACTGAAATCAAATTTGACCGTGTTGTCCGGATTTAGAATCAGGCTTGCGGAGAACTTTTTACCGGCTTGTGAGGTGGAACCGTTGACGTGGATCTGGTACTTTTCGAGCAGAGTTCGCACCATCGGATCGGTGAGGTTTTACTGCAGATGGTTTGGTAGAGTTTCCAGCCGCATCCGCTGACTGTCTGCCATGTGCCGTCGGATTGTTTTTCTCGTTTGTTGGTCGAGCATTGCCAGAATTTGCCTTTTCGGATGACCGGTTGGCCGCATTTTGGCCATAGTCCATATGATTCTGTCTCCGGATTCTGTTGTCGTGGCCGAATGGCGTCCCCGTTCAGTCTGACGATCTCCCCCACTTGCCTGGGAATCCCTGCAACTTCTTTCCTGAACAGGTTCATGACTTCTAACGTAGACCGTTCGCCACGTTCGACCTGCGATAGTTTTTGTTCCATCCTTGCCGTGTACTCCACGTTCCTGAGCTCCGGGGATACAACCGTAATCAGGTTCCGTCCCGTCAAGATGGAACGCAACTGTTTGCCCTTGAGTTTCACGTATTCGGACTGGATAAGTTTCTCAATTACTTCGGCACGGGTGGCAGGCGTGCCGATACCGCCTGAATGCGATTCGTCGTCGTCCAACGCTTCCTTAAGATCCTTGTCGTCAACGAAACGCGAGGCATGTTCCATCGCTGAGAGCAGTGTCGCTTCGGTGAATGATTTCGGCGGTTTCGTCTCGCCTTTCCTCATAGTCGCCGTCCCCTCCGGAGACAAAACCACATCACGCCCCGGTTCGAGATTCGAAGGAATGACGTTACACTATTCGTTGTTTTTAAACTGCGCCACTCTCTTGCTTTTCCGGTTTCCATTCACTCGCTTACATTCATACGCCACGAGGAAGATGCCGGAATCATCAAGCCATGACAGCACCGTCAACCGTGAAAATATCCTATTCAAAAAATCTAAAACACCACGTTTAGTCCCTGTAACCCGTATCGCCTGGTGGATGGAAGGCACTGAGCCACCACGTAACGGCGCATGCGCCAGATGGGTTTTCAAAGAGAAAGCCGCGGCTGGAAATTTCCAACCACGGGCTGTTCATCAATCCGGTGCCCCCGGTGGGACTCGAACCCACACTGTACAGATTTTGAGGCTGTCTCCTCTACCAATTGGGATACAGGGGCCTTCGCACAACTTGACCATGTTAACACAGAAAAATGATTTTGCAAAGTCCTTGAGCAGTCGGCGTTTCGCGCCATACTCGACACCTTGATCGCAACCTGTCGCAGTCTGCAAATCGGCAACATATCAACATCATCCGAAAACAACGGGAAGGCCTCCATCCAAATGGACGGAAGCCCTCCTGTTCGCTAATCAGTCAGTCACTGACCGAAACGCATCTCAGTCGCAAGCACCGACAGTGTGGACGTAGATGGAATCGGTGCGGCCCGGCTGGTGCTCGCCCTGGGCGGAGCTCAGCACAACGATCTTGTCGCCATCGGTGACCTTGCCGGCATCCTTCAGGATCTTATCGGTGAAGATCATCAGGTCCTTGCGGGACTTGTCGTGGTAATCCTCATCGAGCAGGAAGGACTCGGTACCCCAAGACAGAGCCAGCCAGTGATAGGTGTGCTCGTTGTTGGTGATGCCATAGATCGGGGTGGCCGGGCGTTCGCGGGACACGCGGTGCACGGTGGAACCGGTCTGGGTGTAGGCAACGATAGCCTTGGCGTTCAGCTTGTCAGCCAGATCCACAGCTGCGGAAGACACAGCGCCGGTGGAAGACATATCCAGGTTCTTCAGCTCCGGGATACGGTCGAAACCGTGCTCGGTGGCGAAGGAGGAGATACGGCTCATGGTGCTCACGGTGACTGCCGGGTACTTGCCGACGGCGGTCTCGTTGGAGGTCATAGTGGCGTCGGCGCCGTCAAGGATGGCGTTGGCGCAGTCAGATGCCTCTGCACGGGTCGGGACCGGGGAGTTGACCATGGAGCCGAGCACTTCGGTAGCCACGATGACCGGCTTGGCGTACTGGCGAGCGAGCTCGATGCAGCGCTTGGTAGCCAGCGGCACCTCTTCGAGCGGGCACTCAACGGCCATGTCGCCACGAGCAACCATGATACCGTCGAAGGCCTTGACGATCTCTTCAAGGTTCTCAAGAGCCTGCGGCTTCTCGATCTTTGCGACAACCGGGATGCGACGGCCTTCCTCGTCCATGATCTCGTGGGCGCGGTCGATGTCGGTGGCGAAACGCACGAAGGACATGGCGATGATGTCGGCGCCGGTGCGGATAGCCCAACGCAGATCGGCTTCATCCTTCTCGGTCAGAGCCGGCAGGGACACCGCACGCCCGGCAGGTTGATGCCCTTGTGGCTGGAAACCGGCCCGGCAACGACGACCTTGGTGTACACGTTGTTGCCTTCGACCTTGGTGACCTCAAGACGAACCTTGCCGTCATCGATGAGAATCGGATCGCCAGCATGGCAATCGCCCGGCAGGCCCTTGAACGTGGTGGAAGTGATATGCTCGTCGCCCTCGATGTCGTCGGTGGTGATGACGAACTCCTGGCCTTCGGTCAGCTGGACCTTGTCTTCACCGTCGGCGTTCTTCTTGAACCAACCGCAACGGATCTTCGGACCCTGCAGATCAACCAGGGCTGCGACGTTGCGGCCGGTGGCCTTGGCAGCGGCGCGGAGGTTGTTGTAGACCTTGAGGTGGTCTTCCGGAGTGCCGTGGGAGCGGTTCAGACGAGCAACGTCCATACCTGCTTCGACAAGGCTGGTGATGCCTTCCAGGGACTCGGTAGCGGGACCGATGGTATCTACGATCTTGGCTTTACGCATGAATGCCTGCCTATTCTTGTTGATATTGATTTTGGATC
>ENA-OPYV01000361-OPYV01000361.1-human-gut-metagenome-genome-assembly--contig:-NODE-361-length-13216-cov-1.870960_pt1 | contig 13216 bp, 20 predicted proteins | sample MGYA00242474_ERZ504485 | MGnify/ENA primary metagenome ERZ504485 (study PRJEB26092, sample SAMD00036263) | human gut metagenome | host: Homo sapiens | study: EMG produced TPA metagenomics assembly of...
CTTTATTTTTGAAACGAATAGATATACTGATAAAATGGGATAATTCCCCTATGTTTAATTAAAAACTGGAATTGATGAAAAAAACATCTTGATTTTATGTATGCTTGGAGCATCTGCCCTGACTGCAAATGGACAGACCTTATTGAAAGGGACAAAGTTTACGGACAACTGGTCTTTCGGAATCAATGGTGGAGTGACCACTCCGATGACACACAGCGCTTTTTGGAAGAACTCCCGCCCTGCCGTGGGTATTGAATTATCAAAACGGATAACACCGGTTCTGAGTCTGGGGACTTCAGTCATGGGACATATCAATACAAGCAGTAGTAAAACGGCTTTTGATGCTTCGAATGTTGAACTTTTAAGCAAGTTCAATATGATGAATCTTTTCGCTGGTTATCCTGGAACCCCCCGGACATTTGAAATGGAAGCTGTAGTTGGAGTAGGCTGGCTTCATGGCTATGATCCATCTGGATATTGGAACGGTGGTTGAACACGTTAAGGGAACCATTGACATAGATTTCCAGCGCCGTTGCGATATTCTGTGCCTCCGGTTCAGACTGTTTCAAAAGCAGCTCGTAAAGATCGCCTAAGATCGGCATATTTTCCGGGCATGGGTCCTGCAGGTATTCCCGGTACACCAGTCTGGTACAACGGTCGATGATCGTCCTTTCAATAGGGGAAAGCCCTTCTTTGCCGCCGATGATAAGGTCACACAGCGACAGGATAAAAATCACTTTTCAAAGTGATCGGGTTTCATCATCGGAATAGTCCAGATTGATGTCCATAGGGTTAATGTAGTTTGTGGAAGTAGGGGAAATATCAATGACCTGCCCCTGGGAACCGAACTGCTGTACCAGCGGCCCATACTCATTTTCCGGGTCAGCGATAATGATGTCGTCCTCCGTCAGAAGGAACACATTGACGATCTCACGCTTGGCAGAGAAAGATTTACCGCTTCCTGGGGTACCGAGAAACAGCCCATTGGGGTTTTTCAGCGTTTTTCTGTTCGCCATGATCAGGTTATTGGAAAGGGCGTTCAGGCCGTAATACAACGCCTCGCCCTCCTGGAACAATTCACAGGTGGTAAACGGTACAAAGATCGCTGTGCTGCTGGTCGTAAGCCCGCGCTCAATTTCAATCTGGTTCGTACCAAGAGCAAGCGAGGACATAAGCCCCTGTTCCTGCTGGTAATCCAGCCGTTTTAAGGCACAGTTGTATTTCTGTGCCACACCCGAAGCGGCAAAAATATCATTGAACAGCTTTTGGCGTTTGGCTGCGATATTTTCCACCAGTACCGTCACAAGGAACATGCGCTCATTGCGGCTCTGTAAATCCTGCAAAAGATTTTTGGCTTCCTCTCCATAGGTGGCAAGGTCGGTGGGAATGATGTCCATATCATACCCGGATCGGACCGCTTTCTTTTGTTCCTCAATGGTCATTTTCTGCAGGTCCGACATTTTACGCTTGATGTTTCGGATTGCCTGTGCCTGGTCGATAGACTGGATATGCAGGTTGACGGTCACGGCGCGTTTAAGTCAAGAAGATCCGCTAAAAGCCGGTCAGTAAGCTCCGGCGCCAAAATCTGCAAAAAGGAGACAGCACCGGAATGGTCGCCTACCCGGAATGTCTTTCCATCCTTTGAAAAGGACAGCCCGGATGGGGAAATGAAGTCTTTGGTAGAAAGACCGGTCTTAGGCAGATCCGACCACTGGAAATGAAATTTTTCCTGACCGTCCGGGTGAAGCTGGCTGTGAAGAAGCTCCAGACGTTCCAGTCCGTTTAAGGATCTTGCCTGGACTCCAAGGGTCTTGAAATTTGCCAGCACATCCGTTTCAATGCGTTCCAGACGCATTTTCGCAGTACGCAGGTCATCTGCCTCGATCCCAAAGGTAATGTATTTGCGTTTGGTGAGACCGTTATTTCCTTTCTGCAACTGGTTCTTTAACATATCCCCGTATTCCCTGCGGATTCCGTCATACTCGTCGCCGCGGGGAGGAATGTCAATGCTTCTGGTAAAATCCTGCATATTGGCCCGCTGGTTGATAAAGGTAAGCTGCACATGGATCGAGGCGTCGAAGTAATTTAAGAAATCGCAGTAACCCTCGAAGATCTGTGCTTTATCATCTGCCTGTGCAAGCTGATAGTTAATATCAAAAAACTGCACCGTTTTGGTGTAAAGGGTATCGGTCAGCCGGCAGATCCCATCCCGGTACATTTCACGGTAGGGAATGCTCTGCTGGACCGTCTGCGGGGCATCTGCTTTCAGCCCGGCAAAAAAGCCGCCTTTTTTAGACGGCTTGGAACGGGCAGACTTAGTTTTGCCCTGCTTTGCATCGGCTCTGGTCTTTTTTGGCCTGCCTGATATTTTTTTTGCAGACGCTTTTCCTGAGCTTCCTGCTGCTTGTTTTTTGGCAATCTTTGTAACCTCCTTCTTTGACATAGATTTATACAGGTTATCCGTCCTATATGGACGGTCCTTCGGCCAGAGCTTATAACGGAGCCGGTTCTCAAGATCTTTTCTGCCGGCTGCCCGTCACGCTCATACATAGCGAAGAAGAAAAAGGGCATCATCAGCCCGATCATCAAAAGTACAGCCGCCGAATTGCCGATCGCCCCGCGGGTAAAGAAATACACCGGAAGGCCGACAAGCCCGGCAAGGCTGAAACAAATAAGCTGGCGCTTCGTCAGATTGAAGGCCAGCTTGGTCTTAACTTTGGTTAAATCCTTTGGTACAGGTACATAAGGCATCTATACACCTCCCATCGTAATATAGTTTCCGGTCCGTTACCGTGCACCGAAATCGCGTACCGGTTTCTCCGCAGCCGGACATTCCCGCACTTCCTGGGCCGCATTTTGCAGCCCGTTCCAGCACAGAAACAGCCGGTTCTCTCTGACACAGGTATTCCTGGCTGTCTCGGATTCCGGCAATATTTTCCCGAATATCCATATCCACGTCGAACACATCCGAAACCGGCAAAAGCCAACGGTCTGCAAAGTATTTCAAAGGATTCTCAAGCGCCAGCACATCATCCAGCATTTCATCCCCGAACTCAAACTTTGTTGTCAGATAGGAATACGCCTCCTGCATGGCTGTAATTTCAGCAGCTTTTTCAATTAAGGATTCCTTATCTCTTGACATAAGGCTTTCCCGGTAGGCAAAGTAATTCTGTCCCAGCCGTTTCATCAGGAGCGTATATTTGTCCTGTGCGGAAGGTTCGCTTATGAAATGTTCAAATTTTTGCTCTGCATCAATTTCTTTTGAGAAGATCGCAGAATTCGGGGAAACTGTGTTCATGGGTTATTTTCTTCCCAACACCATCGGGCTACATCCAACGGGTCCTGAAAAGAAAGAAGCGCCTCTACTTCCGCCGGAGTAAATACATGCTCAACCTTCAGATAATAGTGGAGTTCCGAAAGTCCCTGCAACTCGTAAATGCTGCCGATGTTCTGTGCATCCAGCATATCCGCATGAACCTTCAAACACTCGTCCAGCCGTTCCATAAGCAGCCGCTTTGCATCTTGTTCTATCAAAATCACCCCTTTCGCTCCGGCATAGTCAGCGTACAGTTCACTTCATTGCCCCATACATCCCAGCCGGGTGTCTTTTGTCTTGCAAACAGTTCCACTCTGGGCTGATCGCCCATGAGTTTTACGATCTTATCCCGCACCTCGTCCGGTTTCTTGCTGTGCTGCTCAATATGGAGATCACAAACTGATGGATTCCCGCACACTGGCGTTTCGGACGGCCTCTGGTTGCCAGCAGGCAGACCTCCGCGTTTGAGCGGGTCCAAAAGCCCATGCCATAAAACCAGCTATCCGCTTTCCGGTTCTGTTTGAGCCATAGAAAAGCCAGCGTTTTATATTTGAACCCCCAGGCGTCGATCACCCGGAAGGCTTCATTGAGCTGTGGGAAGGTCGCCCACAGAAAGAGGGCGCTGTCTTTTGCGGCAAGTTCCGATACCGGCAGGGCACAGATTTCTTCAATGCTCATTGTGGGGTAATGGTTTTCCGCAACGCCGCTTCCATGTTTCCTGTCATAATGCCAGGGCGGATCGGCATAGATAATGCCGTACTGTTTCGTTTCCGGCATTAGCGAGCCTGCTCATTCTTAGATGGGGCAGGTTTGGTCGGCTGTTCTTTGACCTTACCGGCATTTTCCTTCAATGCACCGGTCAGGGAAGGTTTTTCCGCAGCTCCCTTTGTTGCTTCAAGAGTTGCCTGCAAATTTTCAATAGCCTGCCCGTACCCATCGATCAGGGCGTCGTTAAGCTGCTTGCGGAACTCTGCCGTAACCGGCCAGCAGACATCTTTCCAGTTGCCTCCCTTATCCTGGGTTGCGGGCATATTGACATACAGCCCCTTTTCACTGGAACAGATACGGAAACCGTCAATCTTAAAGCATCCGCCAATCGTAACATTGGCAAACGCCAGCAGGTTTCCCATTGGGGCGATCGGACGCACACGGACATCCAGCTTCATGCCGTTTGCCATTTCCGGCGTCTGTGTCTCCGGCGCATTTTTTCTGTATTGGTTTTACTCATATATAAAATCCTCCTTTTTAGAATTGGTTTTGTTCATGCTATCTTGCATTAAATATGGATTTGGATAACGAACCTGTCTTAAACAGGGCAAAGGCCAGCAGCACCGTATAACCCGCCGTTCCCCAGATCGCACCGTGCACATCGCCGGACGATGGGATAGACTGGACCAGCACTGCATAAATGGCAACACAGATCAGAATCAAAAACCCTGAAAACCCAGGGCAAAAAGGGAACGCAGATACCCCGGTTCCCCATTTTGTCCCCATTCCCCGGTTTGCCATTGTGGAAAACGGGATCGGTGCAAGGCTCACGGTTAAATAAATCTCGATCATACGGCCATATACAATGACAAAGATCACGATGGACAGTACCCACATACACAGATTGATGATGTTGGTTTCCAGCCACAGTCCAATCAGTTCCCACATTCCCATTGCTTCAAGCTGGGTTTCCAGATCAGACAACGCCGCCTGCACATCCAGGTTCCCCGTTTATGACACCGGCACTTTGCGACACCACATTTTGGGCCACATCAAAGACCGCCATCACAATCGTAAAACAGTTGGTGAGCAGGTAAGTGGCAACAAAAGTCTTGAAAATCCACTTGAAGATGTTGAATGTATCGAATTCGTGCATGTTGTTCTTTTCAAGAATCATCTGGATCAGTTCATACACCAGAACAAAGGTCAGGATCATGCCCGCAATGGGAATGACGACGGTTTCCGAAAGATTTTGGATCATGGAAACACGCCGCCATTCCAGCCCTGCGGGGTCTGTCCTACCTGATTTGCCACATCCGCAACCTGATTGTTGACGGAGTTGAAAATGCTGGTGTACTGTCCGGTGATCGCATCGATCAGGCCCTCTTTAATCCAGTCTGTTATCCATTCAAACAGACTGCCCATAAGTCAGCCCTTAACCGAACAGGCCGGAAAGCAGCGGGATCAGCGTTGCACCAACCAGAGCGATACCTCCGCCTGCCATAAGCTGCTTGATTCCCTGGGATTTTGCACCTGATAGCGATAGGTAATCCTTTGATATAATCTCCGGATTTTCCCCCGCTCCACACCGTGCATGCAGCTTTCACCGCACACGGCGTTCCATCGAATTCAACCGCCAGGGCTTTTTTATATACGATTTACACACTTCGTAACAGCATAATTATCAAAGAATGATTACAGGCATTTCTGCCATAGTTCGAAGTTTGTTAAGTTTTGCAAGTTTAGAATCATCTAATTGCAGTGGGTTTAGATATTCTCTGATTGTGATTTCAGACGTTGCATGGATAATCACATGGACGGCTTTTGAGATTAATATCAGATTTTCATATGCATCCGTACCACCTTCGCTTGATGGCATTTTATGGTGACAGTGTATGTCATGCACTTCCATGGGAAGTCCAGTGACTGCACATTTACCATATTGAGCCGCAAATAGTGATATTCTGTTATCTGCATATTCAATCGACCTGCCTTTAACAGGATTACGCATCAGCCATAACATTGCGTCGGTATTGATAGTAAGATTCTTATGAATCAGTTCTCGTCCCTTGGCTGTGTATTTATTGATGACTTTCCTTTTGTTTTGGGCATTTTTCTGCGGAACGGCTCCCACTGGAACAATGGGACGTTCATGCAGAAACCTCAATTGCCTGCTTTTACCATACTTGTCTTTGATAAACCATTTTCAGAGAACCCTTACGGGACACATCGCCTTTCAGCCGATTTTTAAGCTGTTTATTGATACTGAAGGCAAGCCTTCCAAAGTCTGCTGTTGTTTCTGTTGCAATGCAGTAGTATTCGTGTAATCCTGCGACTACAGAATTATATTTCTGCAACTGCATAAACTGAGCTGTGTCATCTGACGAATGAGCCAGAGTTTTCACTTCCTCTGTCAGCTTTTCATGAGCCTTTTTGTATGCCTTGTCACACATATGTGACCTGACGACATATTTCTTTCCCTTTTCCGCACTTTCAGTTTGAATCCGAGAAAATCAGAATACTGTCTTTTCAGATTGACTACCTTTGATTTGTCGGGGCTTATATCAAGACCTAAGCGGTCTTTTTAACCACATTTCTGTAGCTTTATAGACTTTGACAGCTTCTGCGTGTGTAGGGCAGAAGATTTTAAAATCATCGGCATATCGCACCGCATGCACTTCTTTCAGTTTGCTTCTGCGTAAAGCCCTGTAAGCATGGCTTTTGATAACTGTTCCCTGCTTATTGCTTCTTGTTGTAAAATCTGTTTTCGTTGGCATTTCTTCCCATTGGGAAGTAATCCACCAATCCAACTCATTTAGAACAATGTTTGCAAGCAATGGTGACAGGATACCGCCTTGTGGAGTTCCTTTAGTAGGAAATATCTTATCTCCATTTGGCAGAATAACAGGTGCCTTCAGCATTTCCTTAATGATGCATAACAGTTTCTTATCTCTTATTCCTAATGCCCATATCTGCCTTATCAGTTTTGTGTGATTGATGTTGTCGAAGAATCCTTTTAATATCGAGGTCTACTACGTGATACATATGCTGTACCTGTATCAATCGCATACACTGTGCGATGGCGTGTTCAGCGGATCTGTTAGGACGGAATCCGTAAGAATTATCACTGAATTTGGCCTCACATATCGGCTCCATGACCTGTAAGATGCATTGCTGAACCACTCGGTCAACGATAGTCGGAATTCCCAGAGGTCTGGTCTTTCCATTGGGCTTTGGTATCTCCACACGCTTTACTGGGCGTGGATGATAGCAACTGAATTGCTTTCTTATGAGACGGACGTATTCTTCCTCACTTAATTTAGCAAGGTCGTTAATTGTCCTTTTGTCCACACCTGCGGTATCACTTCCTGTATTCGTCTTTATCGTTCTGTATGCCAGCTTGATATTCTCTTCACTCTCGATGATTTCCATAAGATGATTAAAATATCTTGTCTTTCTTACTGTCTGCATACAATCCATCAAAAGTACTTATCATGTCATAATACTCAGAATTGCGGATTTTTCTCTGTTTAGATTTCTGTTCTTGCTGTTTCGAAGTCAACACAGGCATCCTCTCCCTTCGGTTTGGATTTTCTTTGTCATACTCGAAGCTGCGTTTTATCGTATATTCATTTTTTTCTGTTGAATTTCGACTTGGGGCTATCCCTCCACGATGTTTAGCATCGCTTCACAGGTACTGTCCCCTACTCTCACTGGGATTAAGTACGGTTGTACCGGTTTTGCCCGGCTTTCCCGTCCACGACCTGCAACGGCTTGTTTCATACGTTCCCAGCTTTCCACGTTCCGATATTCCTATCGTTGATTATCTTTAGGTCCTTCCTCTAAGCCTGTGTCCAATCATGCATAATCATATCGCCTGTAACGATATATGGATGTTCATAACAACCATTCTTACTAATCCACGGACACGCCCGTACAAGGGCTACTGCCTTTCGACAGTATCAACGTTAGACTCGTACATTCGGAAGTTCGTCAGTACTTTCGTACATTCTGACCATGGGTAACCGACACCCGGCATATAGGTAGCACCATCCACCGCTGGATAGCTTTCGTATATGGTAGTTAGCCATATTTACGGCTACTCTCTGCCGACTTTACCGAGCTTCTGACACTTTAGCGGTTGCACGCTGATGCCAGTCGGAGTATCAGTGTGAGCGCTTCGGGGCGTTACTCCCTCATTTCACTCATACGGAATATCAGTTCTCCAAAGTTTCAGGCTTGAAAGCCCTTCGACTTTGTGCGTAAGCTTTTCACTTACGAACGTGTCGCACGGTTATCATTTCCGTAACCTTCGAGAAGGTTTACAACACCCCATGCGCCCAGACCTGCGCCCAGGGCGATCACAAGGATCTTCAAAGTATCAATCGCGCTTGCAAAAAATGCCATAATGTTCCTCCTTTTAATTTCAGAAAATTTTTAATTTTGTGATATGGCCGTATCAGGCCGGAAACAAAAAAAGCCGCCGCACTGTTTTTTAGAAAAAAATCTGTTTCAAACAGCACGGCGGCATGGGGCAGGAAGAATCCTGCGGTTATTTACTTTTCAGGGAGAATCACGAATCCTCAAAAAATCCTCCTTTCATCGTGACAAAAACAAAGCCTGCCGGGGCATCATGCTTTGACAGGCAGGAACAACTTTATAAAGTCTGGGAAGCCAGATCTTCGGCTGTGACTTCATAATTGCGGTATCGTTCACCGGGACGCATCGGCATCCGGGTAGAAAGAAACTTTTCGATATTAAAGCATTCTTCTCATTAAATCGGAAAGCAGTTTGTAATTTGGGTGTTTGGTTATATCGTATTTCCGGGAGAGGAACGGCCGCACACCCCTGATCTGCAGCAGACATTTGCCCCCGTCCATAACTGCCAGTTCATCCACCGACATCAGATCCTTTCCCAGCTTTTGAAAATTTTGTCCGTGGGATTCCTGATTGCCCTTTGTGACACTGGTGTTATACAGGTCGATGGTCTCTTTCCCCAATAGGGAGTTCCAACTTTTTAAGGTGGTTTCTTCTTTGCCTCCTAAGAAAAGAGAGGCGTCACAGTTACCGATGATGGTGTCCATGTTGTCTTTATACAGGGCTTTGAGCTGGCTTTGCGCCTGCAGCACCAGGCAGGCAGAGATCTCACGGCTTCGGATGGTCGCCATAAGACGCTCCAGGTTCGGGATCTGCCCGATATTTGCCGCCTCGTCGATCAGGCAGCGCACATGGATGGGAAGCCTTCCGCCATATACATCATCCGCCCGCTCGCACAAACGGTTAAACAAAATGGAATAGATCAGACTGATCAAAAATGCAAAGGTTCCGTCCGTATCACTCATAATAAGGAAAAGAGCGGTCCGTTCATCCCCCAGCATATCCATATCCAGTTCGTCATACATGGTAATTTCCCTGACTTCTTTAATGTCAAAAGGAGCCAGTCTGGAAGCACAGGAAATAAGGATCGACTTCGCTGTTTTTCCGGCAGCGAGCTTATATTTCTTATATTGACGCAGGGCAAAATGATCCGGGTCTTTCTGTTCCAGCGCGTCAAAGAGAAGGTCAACGGCATTTTTGAACGACTCATCATCCTCACGGACTTCCATTGCGTTCAGCATTTCTACCAGTGTGGCAAAATTCTGTTCGTTTGCCGGAGCTTCATAATAGATATATCCGATCAGTGCCGTATAGAGCAGGGTTTCTGCCTTGACCCAGAAATCGTCTCCGGCTTTTCCTTCGCCTTTGGTATTGGCAATCAGAGTTGTGACGATCTTCAAAATATCTTTCTCGGAGTGGATGTAGGCAAAGGGGTTAAAGTGCATACTTTTCTGGAAATTGATCGTATTGAATACCCGTATTTTATAGGGCTCATAGATGATCTTTCCTTTTTCATTACGCACAGGCTTTCCGTCCTTGTCCAGCTTTTGGCGTGCCTCGCTGTAACATCTTTCCGCATTCCACAAGGACTGTACCTTTCGGATCGGTGACGACGTAGGAACTGTGCATTTGCATCAGATATGAGGTAGGCACCCTGCGCCTTGCTGACTTTCATCAGTAGGTTTCAGGGAGCCGCCTCCCAAACCGGACGTACACCTCTCAGCGTATCCGGCTTTCCATGAATCACCTTGATTCTTTGGTTTCGTGTAAGAGTTCAAAGCAGTCAGGGCAGAGAGCCAGAGATTTTCTTCTCATTTTCAGCATTTTCTGCTCAAATATATCCCTGCCTTTCAGCGATTTCAGCGTTCTTACGTGGTGCATACATAAATAGTCTGCATGTTCCCCGCAAATCTCGCATACTCCGGCTTTTATGCGGTTTACTATCGTGTGCCTGCTGTCATATTTCCTATAACTCGGCATAACGTCTGCCACATTGTCATAGCCGTCGCTGTGCTTTCTGAATCCATCATGGTAAAATTCGCAGTATTTACGTCCCTTAGTTGTATCGTATGGGATTCTCAGTACTCCGTTTACCATGTGCCGCTTCTTAATAACACTGACATTCGTTCTGTGCTTTCCTGCCAGAGTTTTTAACATGCTGTACCGCACCATGTAGTAATACTTGTGCAATGCGCCTACGTTTTCTGCTATCCGATAGAAGTTATATAACCCTCGAATTTCGGAATTGAAAGTAGACACAATCTCTGCATCGCTGCGGTTCATCAGGTCTTTCCTTGGCATAGGACGCCACATTTCTTTGCCTGTGTCATTGTTGCGTTTCACCTGTATCGCTCCCCGTTCCATCGCTTTTTTAATCCATTTTTCTTTCGGCATATACAGGAATACTTTTCCATACCACACCCGTTTCATGTCGCCGTTTTTACAACGCTTCATGTTCTTGGAATGGATTACTTTGAAATCGTACCCCAGATAGCGTACCGGCTTACTGGAATGGGTGACTTTCGTCTTTTCCTCGGACATTTCCAAATGCAGTTTTTCTTGGAGAAAGATTTTTACATCTTCCTTGATTTTTTCTGCGTCCTTTTTGGAGCCGATAACGCCAATTACAAAATCATCGGCGTAACGGTTGTACTGGATTTTCTTGAAGCCTTCCTCAAACGGATTGTAATAGTGCTGATTCATCTTCTTCCTTCTGGAATCCTTAAATTCTTTTACCAGTTCAGGAGTTGATTTTTCTGCGCCCATTAACGCTTTACGTGCCTTTCTGTATCTCCGGGACGCCCGCTCGTATTCTCTGGTCGTCCTTCTGCGTTCTGGCTCGCAATCATACTTTTCTTTGTATTCCTGCATATAGTTGTCCAGTTCGCTGAGGTAGATGTTTGCACATATCGGACTGATACCGCTGCCCTGCGGAACACCGGAGTAGGTGCAGTTGTACTGCCATTGTTCCATATATCCGGCTTTCAGGAACTTCCAGATTAGACCGATAAAAGCCTCGTCTGAAATCCTTTTCCGCAGTAATTCAACCAACACATGATGGTCGAAGTTATCAAAGCACGCCTTAATGTCTCCCTCGACAATCCATGTAACACCTGTGAAGTTTTTCTTCACTTGCGTAAGTGCCGTGTGACAGCTTCTTTTTGGTCTGAAACCGTGTGAATTGTTGCTGAATGTCGGCTCATAGATTGCTTCAAGAATCATTCTGACCACTTCCTGCACTAACTTATCATCAGTAGAAGTGATTCCCAACGGGCGAAGTTTCCCGTTCTTTTTAGGAATGTACTTTCTTTTTGCAGGCTTTGGCTGATATGTCCTGTTGCGTATGGATTCAATAATCCGGTTAATTCTCGGCAGGCTCATGTTGTCCAGCGTCTGCCCGTCTACCCCCTGTGTCATGCTCCCCTGCGATTTCGCAATGTTCGCATATGCAAGGAGATAGAACTCTGGATTGTATAGGTTGCGATATAATCTTTCATATTTGTTGTTACTTACACTTGCCTTTTCTTCAAGGCTTTTCAAGACATGAATCGGATTTCTCATAGTGTCTCACACACCATCCTTTCTGTTTTGAAAATGATTCACTGTTCCCCTTTGCCATGTAGACGGCTTTCCCGTCCGCAGACTACTATGGGAACTCTGTTGCCATGGTGAATATTCAGAACCCCGCATTTCAGCGTTTTCATAGCCTTTCGGCATTTCACTTTAGGCAATCCCCCGTTTAGTACGGTATAAACAAGCGTTCCACGTTGTCGGTATGTGACGTTCGCCTTTTTCCACTTTCCCGTGGCTGAACCTGCTCCGAGTATCAGCAGCCGCATAGCCAAACAATGCGACTGTCAGGAACACTGACGAGTACAACCTCTCTACGTCAGGGGTACGCTCTTGGTCCCGATTTCAGGCTGTCATTCAAGCAGTCTAGCTTCCATCCTCATACGTGGATTTTCATTCCGTCACGCCGGCGCTTCTGAGGCTTCAGCGCCCCGTGTCCTCCGTCATGCTATGGTCGCCCTCCGGTTTCCCTTTTGGGGTAAGACGGGGAATGATAGGTTGCGGCACAATGCCGCTTGATACTTTTACCTACTACTTGCTCAAGGTAGGATTATACCGCCCTTACGGGCGCACTGGGCTTCACAAAGAACCGGGTCTTGCCGCTGCCGGAACCGCCGATCACCAGCACATTTTTGTTCCGGGCGGTCTTGGGGTCTTTGGGCCGGTTGTTCATGGTGAGGCGTTCCGTCTGGGTCAGGAGGTGTTGTTGTCAAACACCGGGTCGATGTACGGGGCTATATCTTTGGGGCCTCCCCAACGGGCGCTGCCGTACTCGACGCCCCGGCGGTATTTCTTGGCGTTCTTGCTCTTGCAGTACACCATCAGCCGCAGTGCCACTGCACCGGCCACGCCCACCGCCAGATCGAACAGGTGGAAGCTGGGGGCGGCACTTTCAAAGGCAAGGGAAAAGCGTCCGCAAGGTGCAATAGCTTTTCCGACAAGTCCGCCCCAGCCGCCAGCCGGTAGGTCTGTCCCAGCTTGCCGAACAGGTAAACAAACAGCAGGTAGGGCAGGTTAGCGATTATCAGCTTTTCATTTCCGGCTTCATCGTGACAGCCCCCTTTCCTTGATTTTCTCCTTGGCCTGCTGGCTACTTCTGGCCGCTGCCTTTTCTTTCAGGACGGCAAGGGTCTTTCGGATGGAGGGCGTTCCTGCTGTTTGAGCTTCTTGGCCGTAAACTCCTTAAACGCCTGTTCCAGATTGTCCGCCTGCTTGGATTTGAAGATCACGATATACCGGGGCGGA
>ENA-OPYV01000362-OPYV01000362.1-human-gut-metagenome-genome-assembly--contig:-NODE-362-length-13208-cov-2.053666_pt1 | contig 13208 bp, 18 predicted proteins | sample MGYA00242474_ERZ504485 | MGnify/ENA primary metagenome ERZ504485 (study PRJEB26092, sample SAMD00036263) | human gut metagenome | host: Homo sapiens | study: EMG produced TPA metagenomics assembly of...
GAAACGCCCCTTCCTCGCACACAACGCGACGTTCGATTTGAAATTCCTCGACTGGGCCACGGCGGAAACCTGGCCGAATCGCCCCCTGTTCGACCACCCATTCCTGGATACCTTGGAAATGAGCCGTGACATCCATCCGGAAATTCGCCATCACAAGGTCGCGGATCTGATCAAACGCTATCACGTGGCAGACGTGGAACAGCATCGAGCTCTTTCCGACGCAATGCAAGAGCAAGCCTTGTACCAGATTATGTGCAAGGAGTATTTCCTCGGAGCCTAATCCCGGGCATACTGGATTCTATTCTTTCCTGATATTTTGCTTGTTAAACTGAATATGTCCACATAACACCAGAGCAGAAAGACATGACCTTGAAGTGTGCGAAAAACTAACAGTACACGTGCGACTCATTCCCTACGGTAACCTGCGAGATGCGGCAAAGCTCCACCATTACGAGCTGCGTCGCAGAAACATGGTCAGGGATGCCGGCAAGGAGCCAAATCCATTCGTCTTGGAACGCTGGATGGTCAATTATGCCCGGCATGCGTTGACCGATTACGACCAGCAGTGCCATGACTTGGATCAGGATAGGTATGTCGAGCTTCGGACGGCGACATTGGACGCCATAGCCGACACGTATCCGCCATTGAGACATGAATGCGAACGTCAGAAAAGAATCCAGAATCCAGAAAAGGAGCCCGAGTGAGTAAGGAAAACAGCGCCGGCGAAACCATCGGGGCGACTACGACGATCATTCTGGAACCGGCTCGAATCAGCGGCAGTACCGTCGAACCGTCGCGGCGCGAAATAGCGAGAAAGCGTCGGAAGGAACGACGTTTGAACTGGGCGCTCGTGCTGGGAATGCTGGTTTTCGCGGTGTTCTGGCTGTTGGGGATGCAGTTGGTTTCCTGGCTTGCGGTTGGGGTGCCTTTGATGTGGAGGCTCGTACTGGCGGTGTCTTCGCTTGTTTTTGCGGCCGCGTCCATGGTCCCCTCTTTGGTATATGCGTTTCGTCGAGAAAGGAAGAATTAGTTGGGTGTCGGGTTGGCTGATGTGGCCGCTGAATATGTCCGATTGCACCGGGTCGAGCGGCAGTCTTTGCAGATTCGCAGTGTTAATCGCGTCGAGTTGACTGTGATACAGAATTTGTGGGCGGATAGGGTCGGGAAAGCTCGATTGGATATCCGTTCCGCTCCGGAGGCGGTGATGCGTGCGATCGAGCGGTCGAAGCGAGGGCATGAGCTTTTCGGTCGGTTCGTGAGACTCCCGTATTGGTTGTGTACGAACTGAAGACACTTACCTGACATACTGAATATACTCACATGTGGTAAGATTATTCCATGACATCGCAAACTGAACCCCTCAAGATAGACGGACTTACCTTGATGCTACGAATAGGCCACGCCCACGAGGGCGAATCTCCTATTTAGCCGCAACCACCATCGAAGAATTCCTCCGTCATGCCGCCGAGCACGAGGGAAGACTGCTGTTCGTCGGCAACTTTAAATCATTGCGAAACAAAATAGGCTTAATTATTTGCTGCTCTGGTCACCCCAAAGCGCAATCAAACTCGTTGGAACGGTGACCAATTTCGGAGAGGCATACAATCCAAAACCTGGAATCCGAAATCCCACTATCAGGCACCATTCCCATGGGGAAGAACGCCTGCCAACTACTGGTTGGCGTTGGACAATGTGCAGCAATTGGGAGATTTCGATCCGGACAAGTTCGAGAGATTGGGCTACAACGCCAAAAAGATATCGCTGGCGGATGAGATGGAAACAAATGCGGCCACGTTCATAATCCGCCCTATTTAACCTCTGTCGTGGCTGTTATACTGAAAACATCTACATAAAAGGAAGAGCTTATGGCAACACTATACGATCGACGAGCGCTCTTCGTGCGCTACAAGAAACAGTCATCCTATCCAGGACGGCAATCGGTCAAACTCGCCGACGGAATCACCTGCCGGTATAACTGGGATCTGGATAAAACCATTCTGGATTACATAGAGGAGCATGCCGAGAAATCCGACGGGAAAGTGCTGTTCCCTCTCAAGTTCAACGTGTCCGATTTGACCGATCAACACATAGTGAAAAAGCGTTCTTATGGATGACGGATGACACTTACATTGAGGCCGACATTCATGATTCAGGCGCATACTACGCTTACGGCATGAATGACTATGACGGGTTCACAGCGCCGCCAAGCCTCACCATCCCCGAAGCGCGGTGCTGGGTGAAACTCGAGCACGTATCGAAAATAAAAACCAAGTTCCCCATCGACGATTACAGCATCCAAGCATATAAGGGGCGGAGGCGTCGTCAAAGAAACCCCTCTGCGCGAAATCCTGAAAACCACTCACATGAATTGCATGTACATCACCCGAAACGAGGGTTAATCATGTCGAAAATCATATCCAGCATCCCAAGCATCCGATACACGGCAGACGTGGCATATCAGTTGGAACCAAACATCACCGTCCAAGGGACACTGAAATATGCGGGGGGACGTCGCGAGCTGACCGCAAGGACCCTGTTCGTCCACTTGGACCGTGACGACAAGGGCAAGATGACGGTGACCAACGTCGCGGTCAGCGCCAGTCGTAAATCCAACGGCAACTCGGCCTTCTACCGTACCGATGACTTCGACATGACACCGGAACTGCAGCGGGCCGTCGATCACGTGCGTGAACTAGTCAACCAGGACTGCGTCGCGTGGACGACTAACCGGCAACCTTTCCTAATCTCCCGACCATTGCGGTCGGGGATATTTTTTTTGGATATCGCCACCAACCGAAAAACGGGTATTTTCAATAGAATATCGGTTAATAACAACATCAAAATCTATCGTGGAATATATGCCACGAGGAAACTTCTACCGTCCAGAAAGCTTTATAAGCCCGGCCAGCGAATACGGGCTGCTCCGTTCTGCCACGCCGGATCGCACCGTATGGCTGTACGCGCGCATCCCCTGGAGCACTGCATTGCTGGATGGAGCCAACGACCGGAAACGCAACGATGCCGCGCAACAGCTGATGGCGTTCTTCGACGGCCTCGCCAATCAGGTCACGGTTGCCGGTATGCGCTACCGTTACATGCTTCAAAGCGAATATCGCGAATTCCATCTACTCACCGGATCCATGCCCGTCCGATACAGTCCGCCGGCCAGCATGAGGGACACCGACCTCGGACGATACCAGGCGCAGTACTACCGTAGCCAGAAGGTATGCAAGCAGTTCGCGGTCATCGGCGTTCCTTTGAAACTGGTCGGGGATCATAGCAACAATCGCAAGCCCGGCATGCTGCAACGCGCCCTGACATGGTACGACCGCATGTGCTATTCGGTGGCAAACGGATGCCCAATGTTCGAAGAGTATCTGCCAGACGCGCATAATATCGAACGAATCATGCTCAACGCCGGGCTGGAACCATTCACCATCATGGATGAGCAGGAACGCGAACAGCTGGTCGCCATGATGGAATCATGGTGGGTGGGCGCGCCAACTCGTCGGCCCTGCCTATCCTGGCGGAGAACGCACACGTGCATTTCTTCCCGGATAACGCGACCTGCGCCCACGCCAAAAACCTGTACGACAATGGCGTGGACTGCACCGAGTGGAATATCGACGAAGAATACCCGCCAGCATCTGCTTCGCACGCACGGCGGATTCAACCAAAGCAGCATCACGGATCCAAACAACCTGTGGATTGCTAGACTCATGGAAGTCGGACGAGCCGGCGGAGCCAATGCGGTCGCCACAAGCATCCGAGGCAAAGTCGAACCGGCGAAAGTCACCGCCGACCAGATTCGACGCAACAGCCGCACCATCGACGAAAAGCATTAAGGAACGGTACGAGAAAGGCCATGAAGCCCCCGGTGATATGACCGAAATCAAGGAGCGTTTGGATTATAAGAAGGCAATCTACAATACTCCGGACATGCCGCCCAGCATCATTGATCTGAGCGTCGCCACCTGCGTGGCGGGCAACGAGCAGATGGCCATCGACGCTTTGGGGTGTATCCCCAACAGTCGAGTTCGTCAATCTGACGACGGCTAGCGAACAGTTGATGGCGTCAAAAGCATGCAGGCCTGTTCGAACGTACGCATGACCCCCTATGAGATCCACTGGGCCGCAACATGCGTCGCGGGAGGAGGCGTGAGCAGTTTCGCCAAAGCAGGCGACAGGGACGGAGCTCTTGTCGGATTGTCCGAAGCCAACAGGCAACCGGTGTATATCGGGACAACAACCGTGCAGGACAAGGACAGGCGTCCAATTTGGCTATTATCGGAGATACAGGAAGCGGGAAGGCCGTTCACATTTCCTCCACAATTCCGGTTCCCCCTCAGGCTAGCTTCCCCCATGGAAAAATGGCTAAGATCAGCGATTTGCATGAGGGAGACCTCGTCTACGGGCGGGACGGAAAACCTTATCCACTCCTCAAGCTTCATCCGATTCACACGGAAGATCTTTACGAATCACCCTCAGTGACGGTCAAACGATAAAAAGCCAGCGGGAACCACCAGTGGATCGTCTCCGATTTCAAAGATCGAAACAAATTCAGAAAACCAAAACAATTGAAATCCCAACAAGCGTAAGAACATGCTGTCGGAGACATACGATGAGCTATGTCGGATGTCTGATGCGCTACCGGCCCAATCAACCATGAGCGTGAACGAGCTTGCAGAGTTTGTCCATCCAGTAACGAGTCGTTGGTGGAGCGGAGAGAGCAATGCCAAGACCATTGCCGCAGCGCTGCGATTTATGGGAGTTGAATCTGCATCAAGAACAGCGAGACCGCGCGATAGCGGATACAAAAAACCTTTTAAGACTCGGCAGAACTGTAGGCGCTATAACACGCAGGAAGCTCTTCGGGCTTTGATTGCACATTATGATGGCGTGGCGCAGCATGCGAAAAGATGGAACGATCTCGCCAGGGAGCGTGCGGATGTCCTAAGAAAGCATTTGGAAGATAACTATCCGAAGGGCATCAGCATCACTGACATACAGAAGATGCTCGAGGATCGTTCACCAAGCCGTTCCTCTATCGCATCTGTCATAAAAACGCTCAATCCAATCAGTGAGTGGGATACGGAAGAACGAATTCACTCCGACAGAATGCGTCATGATTCGGTATCCGTATACAACGTTCGAGAAGCATGCAGAGCCATAGGGCAACGCATGATGCTTCGTTATGAGGGGGCCTTCAACGAGACAATTCCCTTGGATATTGTGAACAGGTTGTGACTACGCGAGACATGCTTGCGTCTGGTCTAAAGGATTCAGGCAATCGTGCGCAATGGGCAATCCGAGCCGCGATGCCTGTTGCCAACCCGCAAGCCGACCTGCCACTTGACCCATGGGTTTTAGGGGCTTGGTTAGCCGACGGTAGTATCGGCACTGGAATCATCGCTTCAGATAACAGGAATGGTGATTTGCAGCATGTGAAGTCCTGTCTCACCTCTGCGGGATTTTCTCTAGGAAGCATCAATACGCCGATGGTCGTGAATGTGAAGGGGCTTGTCTCCATTCTTCGCGATATGGGGATACTCCGCGAAAAACGCATTCCTGAGATCTACTTCTCGGCGAGCATCGAGCAAAGACTCTCCCTCGTGCAGGGGTTGCTGGATCAGGATGGGACCATCTCCTCAAATGGGAATATAGAGTTCATCCAGTCCGCCGATCATCTGCCGATTGTCCGAGGAATGGTGCGCCTGCTGAGATCTCTGGGAATCGTCGTTCACGAACCCCATCTCAACAAAGCAGGATACACGGCTGATGGTGTGCGTCATGAGGCTCAGGATCGTTATCGCATCACCTTCACGACGGATCTGCCGGTATTCTCTTTGCAACGCAAAGCGGCTTTAATTCCTACGACGTTGAGACAAACCCAGCAATGGCTATACGTCAAAGACATCAGGAAGATATCCAACGCGCCTCATCGTTGTCTGACCGTTGGGAGCCCTGACCATTCGTTCCTCATCGCTGATTACGTGCCGACCCATAATACGATGGCGGCGTTCAGCCTGTTTCTGCAATGGTCGAAGATTGACGCGCGTGACGGTAAAGGCAAGACCCCGTGCATTTACATCAATCCGAAGGCCGGTAATGATTTGGAGGATGCGACCCGTTCGCAGGGTGGTACGGTCATCCGGTTGGATTCCGATGTGGCTAACGGCACGTTCGACCCGTTCAACGTGATTCCGAATGTGGAGGAGGCCAAGGAAATCGCCGTCCTGATGATGACGAACATTCTTGGCGGTGACACAAAGATGGAATCCGCCATGACAGCCATGCTGGATTACGGCGTCAAACACGGGGCGCGTTGCGTAGGCCGGGCTCTGCTTGTCGCCGCCCAAGCTGTTGCGAAGACCATCAAAGCGGGGAACACGGCGGAGTCCATTGGGTTCCTTCCAACACCCTCGAGGTGTTTTCGACAATTCAGCATGAACCTGAAGGCGAACCAGGGACTACGTCTTATCTTCGGCACCGATAATGACACCAAGCCGTTGACGATCAGCCAAAACCTGACCCTCATCAATGCCGGAGACCGTTCACTCATCCCCGAAGGCCAAGATGATTCCATGACCGCTCGCATCCGCCAGTGGACGTTGCGAATGGTCGTCATGGGAGCCGGTACCGCCGTTCGAGGCCGCGATGGCATGGTAGGTGTCGATGAGGCATGGGTGTTCATGGGCAAGGACAAGGGAGCTTCCCGAACCTTCGAACAATGGGTGCGTATGGCCCGTTCGCAACGATTCACGCCTGTCATCATCAGCCAGAAAGTGCAGGAGTTCATCGATGCCGACTTGACCGGAGGTATCAGCCGCGCCCTCCTTCTGGCGTTGGACAACCCGGAAGAAGCCAATGGCACGGTCAGTCCGGCCAAATCAGCGGAACGACTCCTAGGCATCGAAGACCCCAATGGTCGGATCTTGCAGCGCATGGGAGCCGATGATACTTTGGACAACGGTCAGCCGAACCCGAACAGTCTGAAGCGCCTGGTAAGCGCATCGACGAGGAAGACCGTTCGCGGAGCCGTCGCCTATTTCAAAGACGGATCCAAGCAGCCTATTCCAGTGGAAATCGTGATTCCTCCGGCATTGTTGAAGGAAATCAGCACCACTGCCACGGACAAGATCGCACGAGAACAACGAAAGAACAAGGAGCAGTGACCCCTTATGGGATACAAAGACATATTCGATGACTCATTTTCCACACCGGCTTCCGACAAGTCGGAGGAATCATCTGCCGTTACCCCTTTGACCCCGGAGCCGGAGGAACAGCAGCAGTCGAAACCATTGCTGTTCCCTGGTTTCGGTAGCGGACGTCCTCTCCTATTGGAACGCCCCAGCAGATATATCCAACGTCTCAGCGATACCGCATCCAAAGTGTATACGGTACCTGACGGAGACCCATACGGAGGAGTGGAAAACCGTATCCTGTACTCCCCCGTGATCAGCCTCCCCGTATTTCTGCTTCAGGGGAATGAGCTGTTCGCGAATCATGACGTGCTCAAGTATCCTTTGCTGAATCCTCCACTGAATCACGCTTGGGATGGAAGCGACATCAGCGTGTACATGCTCACCATCATCGCCGCATATACTTCAGCGGGCATCCTGCATGAGGATGTAGACGGTGATGTGCTTGCATACGATGTCGAATATCCCCTCTCCGTTGCAGACGAGCTTTGGAATGCGGCATCCGATTGGGCTTCCGAAGCGGCTCCGCTGTTGAAGGATCTGAACACCGCACGGCTTTTGGGATTCGCGTTGAAGAGTCCCAACGAGGAAACCGATGCTTTGAGGGCTTTGTTTGATCATGGGATGAGAATCGTTCTTCAGGTGAGATCATCAAGGCGGGGAAACATGCCGCGAATCTTCTTCGAGACGATTACAACGTGTTCGTCGACGTGGAATTCCGACCATTCCAAGAACGGTAATTCACCGAATCATTCAAAGTCGGTAAATTTTTACCGACTTTTGCCTTCCGTAAGGGGGTCATCCTTTGAAAACCAGTACAAAACTCATGGCTGCGGGAGCCGCATTGCTGGTGGGGTTGAACGGTCTTATCGTCATGAACGTGGTGAGTGCCGTTTCCGGCAGTGTCGCGGCCCTTACCAGCAACGTCGGAAAGTCATTATCAGCCGCAGAATATGATTGCGGCACCTCATCAGATGATGATTCGACAACCGGGACCACATCGATAGCCCCCAACAAGGTCGCGGTGGCCATAGCCGAGGCATTCGCCAAAGCCGGGTATTCGAAAGCCAGTACGGCAGGCGCTCTTGGTGTGATCCAATTCGAATCTGGGATGAATCCGGAACAGGAGCAGATAGGCGAGACCAATCCCGCATTGCGTGGCTTCGGCCTGAATCAGTGGACACCGCGCAGCAAAATCCAAGCATGGATGGATCAGCATAACGTGTCTGGCAAAGACTCTGATGCCGACGTGCAGATAAAAATGCTGGTTGACACGTCCAAATCCGATTGGAACAACTTCTATCTGGATAACATCGAGGCCGAAGGGTACAACGTCACCGACCATGACCTGCACAAATGGTGGCTGCATGCGGATAATCCGGAGGACGCCTCAATCGCATGGCTTGCCGGGTATGGGCGCGGAGCGTGGAACGATCGGCATGAAGAGGAACGTAAGAAATACGCGCGCTCCTACTATGATTCACCGGAGATTAGTGCGATCGAGTTCACTGGGAAGGCAAGCGACGATTCCAGTGGTTCCGACAATGTCGTTCAAGCTTCCTGCTCATCCGACGACGATGGTGATGGAGGCAGTGCCGTCGTAGGTTCTGTGGGCGGGGCTCCTATAGGCAAAACCCGTAATTTTGGCTGGCTGTGCGATACGGATGCAAAGTGTGTCACGACGGGGACTACGGGCCATTCACTTCCTTCGCCAGCGGCGGACATTACCAGTGCTACTGGTATGCACTTGTCAGACTATGGGTGATTCACCATCATGACGTGGCAAACTGGAACACCCCCGTGGGTGGTGACGTCCATGTGCATCTCGCCTCCGACCCTGCATACACAGTCGATTCCAGTCCACACCCGGGGGATGGCGTCAGTCAGTTCGGCGGTGCTTTGGGAGGTGATATGAGCTCCGGGCATATCGCCGTGGTCGAAGAAGTCAAGAAGGACGCAAACGGATGGAGAATCCGAATCAGCGAGGGAAACTACGGCACGAACGGAAGCGGCCCATGGGAGGGGTACAACAGTCGCTGGCTCACGCAAAAGCAGTTCGATGGCGCCGGCAACGTGTTCTTCCGGAAGAAAAGCTGGAAGAACTAGCCGCAGTATCCCGGATTCTGGCAGCCTCCCCCAACCGATGCCATGGGAACGCTATCCCAAAGATGCCAGTCAACCTTGCCATCCAAGTCCGACTGCGTGACAGGTCCCTTAAGGATGGGCGTCATGCTGGAATGGGCGAGGCCCATCTCGGGATCGCCTTTCACTGGGATGGCTATTCTGGTTCCCTCGCTCAAATCGTCGGCCATGTTATTGTCCCAGCGTGTCAGCCAAGGATTAATCCACCAAGGGTTGTCGCCGTTGATGTTCATGCCGCTGATTTTCCCGTTTGCGATGGTGAGTTCATCGTTGATGTCGTAGTCTCTCCAAGCTGGAGTCAATGCCCAGATGCTCCCATTGTTGAAGGAATCACCGTCCTGCAAAAGCATGGATTCGACCTTTCCTGTGACCGTGACCGTTCGGTCTTCGTTGACTGTCACGTGAGGTCCGTCCGTCCACCGGCTGCCGGTCGCCAACGCCTCACTGTTCCACCATGCTTTCATTGTCGGATACGCTTTACATGCGTTTTCATATTCCTCTTCGCATGGATAGCTGACGGCATCAGGCCCATCGTTCTTATCCGCTGGGATAGCGCTCAGAGCGGGTAGAGGATTGCTTCCGATGTCCGGTGTCCGCAACTGGTCGATTACCTGTTGAGCATCATGTTGGCTGAGTGAGTCCAAATTGATCGTGGGGTCACTCCCCCAGTTGCGGGCTGCCTGTTCGAATTGGATGGCCAGATCCGTTGTACGTGTTGTTTCTCCTCATCGGTCAGCTGATTTGCGGCAGCCATCAGCGGCTTTCTTGCGTTCCTCCGACTTATGTTTTTCAACTGTTCGGGCTTGCGCCTGCTGGCGTTCCTCAGCGGTGACTTTTTTTTTACGCCACGTACTCCAAGCCAGGATGCCAGCGACGAGAACCACCACTGTAATAACACTGGCGAGTATTTTCATAGGCCTGCTGAATGTTCCGTGCATCCTCAACTCCTAATCCAAAAAAACGTGTGGTTCCAGCGTATCCTTCCCAGAAAAGCGAATGCCTCCGATTATCCGAATCGGAGGCATTCTGTCCAACTGAGAGAGGTTTTCGGAGCGAAGGATCAAACATCCTTCACGTTCTTGTTTTCCTTGATTTCCTCAAGCTTGACGTACACGTTCAAACCCCAGGTTGTACAAGGCCGGCAATGCGAAGATAAGAACACACAGGACACCAGCCCACCGATACTCCAAGCCCCAGGCCGTGAAGAAGAACGCAGGAATCGGGATGAGAACAATCAGTTCGATGATCATTTGGACGATCAACGGGAGCGCAGATTCCAACATCCTCTCGCTGACGAAGAACCAGATAACGGCTTGTACTGCGAAAGCCGCAAACAGGATGACGAGCATGACCCCAACGGTCACCAGATCAGCGATCCCAGTGGAAGTCGCATAGTTGAACACGTTCACGAACATGCCGCCCATGTCGCTGCTGAAGAACATTCCCATCAACAGGACTATCACCAATCCCAGAACGAGAAGAAAAAGTCCAATCATTGCCAGCAAGGTAAGCATTGCGACCACCTCCAATCCATGCTCAGCGTTCTGTTATATGCAGTTGCATTGCTTCGTTTGCCTGACCTTATTCTGTGACAGAATTCATCGACAAGCAAATCAACACCAGCAGTGGCCGCATTGTCCTATCTGGATGGTTTGCGCCGCCAATAGTCGTGCACCGGATGCCCATCACGATCGTGGGAGACGACATGCACCATGCCATTGTCCGGCAGGACGAAGCGTTGAGGACTTGGCATGCCACTGTTCGCGACACGAATCTTGTCCAACAGCTTGGCCTGCAGTTCCGGGGCCAGATCCATATACGCAGTATGCGCATTCAACCGGACCAAGTCGCTGATGCGGATAGCCTCGTCTCGTGCAGTGTCGGGATCGAATCCACAATAATCAGCCAACCTCGCATAATGGTCCGGCGTCACTTCACTGGCATGCTCCGCTCCTGAGAATGGCATCGCGAGCTTGTCTGTCAATCCCGGCCACACAGTCGTGGTCATCACATCGTATGCTGGGCTTAGTTTCCAGGACTCACCATCCGGCGAAGTGGGCATGACAGAATAGTTACGGGCATGCGCATCGCAATTATCGACAGCCACGTTGAAGGCCAATCGTCGCAGCCACTCCTCCCCCAGTCTGCCGGACGGATCCATCTTCCGTAGGGTGGTCAGCGTATCGACGGCACTCACCTTGTACTTCTCGGATGATGGTAGGCCCAATGCCTGCACCATATCCTCCATCGGCAGACGAACCGGCATACCATTTTCGATACGACGATCGAACCGTTCCACGATATAGGTCTGCTGGCCGTTGAATTCCTGGATATCCGACTCCGGGGTTTCGATGCCGACCATCTTGGAAAGCATCATGGTCGCATGTTCTACTTCATCAGCGTCATAAATGCCGGCCGGTTTAAGAATATGAGTCGACGGAACGGCGCCATTGGGCCACACCCATTCATCGCCTACACGGGACAAGGAGAATTTGCCTTGAGCTCCTGCCAAGGAAAATCTGGCACCTTTGTTCCTGACGAACCATGAATCAGGCGTCCGTTTGACGGCGGCAATACGTGTCGCGATTTCGTCATCGGTTGCTTCTGCAGGAGGCACACTGGCAATAGTCGGCATCTCATCGTTCCGAGAGAACACCAGCGCACCAGCTGAATCCACGTTTTCCAGCAAGTCGAAGGATTCCTGAGATTTCGCGCCGACTGCCTGCATCATGGGCATACTTGGCGGCACCTGATTCCGGGAGTAAATTTTCTAGAAAATTCTCCGGTGCATCCTCGCGCCACTCTCCATCTTTCGGGAGGCTGAAACTTATCCGTGGAGCATTCCAATCATACTCAAACGCGACTCCTCGTTTGAGAGAGGTGAACACGCCAACGTGGGAGCCGTTCATCCAGACGTTTTAGCCGATCACCTTTTCTCATGCCACCACGCATTCCGCAGGCAAGGCAGTGGCATCCACTCCAAGAACCTTCATTATCCGTCGAGTCGGAAGATATGGTGCAACGCCGGTGTCAATCAGCCGTTGCACCACGCTTGAATCGACTCGTGCTTTCTCGGCCACTTCATCGACGGTACGGTGCTGCATGAACTCGGCCATGACCCTGCGCATACGTTCCGGTGATTCGATGAATCTCACGTTGCTGGCGGTTTTCGGCATGGCCTGCTTGATGCGCTGACGGTACTCGTCGCTAACCTGCCATTTCTCGTATATCATTTTTTTGCCTATGCATTAGTAAGGTGTCTGCGAATGTATTCGCTACGACTGATGTGGTACCGCTTCGCGGCGGCAGTGACCTGTTCGAGCTGGCTTTCGGGCATCTTTATGGTGACGGTGACCATGCGCTCGTCCCGTTTCGGCAGCATGTGGAGACCGTAGTAGATAGGGCCGGTGATACCGTGGCCGGCGTCCTCGCTTTCCATTCGTTCCACGTCACTGCTGACCTGCTCCTCGGTCATTCCGAATTTCTCCAGCAGTTCCTTGTCTCGTTCGTTGAAATCGCTCATCGTTCACCTCTTTTGCCTTCCAGCTGATTAATTTCCTTTAGTGTTTTCTTCGTCGGAGGTGTCATCGCGTGGTAGATCAGTACGCTGTCGTTCAACTGCTTGTAGACCATCTCCACGTCACGGCCATGTCCGTCAAGACCTATTGCCACCCAAGTGCCATCCGCCCTACGCGCGTCTTTCATGACACTTCGAAAGGCCGTCAGCACGTCCTCTGATGTCAGCTCCGGATGCCGTTCATGCACGCGCGACAGCACGTAGATTTTCAAAAAGCAACCTCCACTCCTCTTGACGAAACTATTATAACACGCAGGTAATACCAATAGAATACCGCAGAAATGATA
>ENA-OPYV01000363-OPYV01000363.1-human-gut-metagenome-genome-assembly--contig:-NODE-363-length-13158-cov-2.269511_pt1 | contig 13158 bp, 15 predicted proteins | sample MGYA00242474_ERZ504485 | MGnify/ENA primary metagenome ERZ504485 (study PRJEB26092, sample SAMD00036263) | human gut metagenome | host: Homo sapiens | study: EMG produced TPA metagenomics assembly of...
TCGGTTGGGATGGATGGGAGTGAGCAGGCATGAGGACATGGAGAATCATTGCGGCGCTCGCAAGCCCGCCAAGCGTGAGGATGAGCACACGGTCGCCGGCGAGCATCGCATGATGCGCCGCGCGTAACCGTGGCATCGCCGCCACGTTCGTGTCGCATAATTGCTGCCCGGCCACGTCATAATTCGCCGTGTCGCGTGGGAGCGCTGTGGCGGCTACGACGAGTCGATGCGCGGCGACGCCACCGCCAGTCAAGCCTTCATGGCCCCACCCCACCTACGGCGACGGCGGAATGGCCGCCGCCGTACGGTTGAGGAGCTGATGGTCAGCCGGCTAAATGCCGATAGAGCTCTGGATCGATTGGCCGGGCCAAACGCAGGACCGACAGGGTGACCTTCACACTGCCCTGTCCGGTTGCGTCAGGCTTGGTGGTGAGCTGAGGATTCTCAAACGCAGCGACGTGGCCAACGTAGTAGTACTTGCCATCGGCCTCTTCCGCCTTGCGCATGACGAATAGCGGGACGAAATGTGTGTGGTCCCAATTCGGGCCAATGCCGCTAAGCGCCCATCGGAATTCCGGAGACTGCGGAGTGCGTCCGTTCTTGCTGAAGTATTTCATTTCCTGTGTGCTCAGGAATTCATCCTCGTATTGGCTGGCCGCGTATTTCACGAAGATGGGCATGGTGTTGGTTTCCTTGTCGAGCAGGTAACCACCCACGTTTTGCGGAGTGTTTTCCTTCTTCCATCCGCACAGGCGCATGACGTCAGCCATGGAATATTTGCGCTCGTACAAGAACATGTGGTCGAAGACCTGTTGCCTGGCGGCGGCCTCGCGGAACATATCTCGGCAATTGGCCATACCGGTGCGCAAAGTGTCCGCGAAGAAGATGCGGAACGTTCGGTTCGTGGCAAGTATGTCGGCGAATCTGCTGCTCAACCGATATGCGGTGTCGCTTCCTGTGCCGGTGCTGTTCAAGGTTTCGACCAATGGCTGGTTGCCAAAACGATTGCAGTTCGGGCCGGTGAAATATGAATAATCGAGCACGCTGATCGCAGAGTCGAATTGCGCGTCTGAACCATCGGCCAGCGGGAATTCAGTACGAATCGCATCGAGCAGTTCGCTGCGGCCGATTGACGAGCCCGCACTCCAATGCTGAGGTACGTCGTCGTCGAGCCGTTCGCTGACGAAATGGCATAGCTGAGCAAGAATGACCAATTCGTGCGGTCGCAATCCGGGCAGCAGCAGCTCCGCTGCCATCTTGAGTATCGCGTCTTCACGTCGGTCACCGGCTCCAACTGATCCTCAAATGTCGCTTCATGATGTTTGCCTTTGCCCAGGCTTTTTTCACGGGAACGCACGAAATCAAGATAGTTGCTGCGCTTCGATGCGATGGTATACGGCAGTGAGGGGTCGTAGTTATAGATGTCCGTAAGCATGGGGATGCGGCCCAGCTCGTAACGGACTTGGCGATACTGTTCGGACAGCTTTTTCATGTCGGACCAGTCGGCGGTGTCCAAAGACTTAAGGATGCGCTCCTTGGCGATCGGGTCGAAACTGATGGACGACAGGCCGATTGACTTTCGCTGCAGGTTCTTGCGAGCCCTGTCGCGGTCGCCAGTGTTGCCGTATAACGCCACCGGAATCAGATAGTTGTTGTTGTAATTGCCGATGAAATCGATAACCACAACGCTTTCTTTGTGAGGGAATTTGCGCAGTCCGCGCCCGAGCTGCTGCGTGAAGATAATGCTGGATTCGGTGCTGCGCAACATGACGATTTGGTTGACGGCGGGAATATCGACTCCCTCATTGAACATATCGACAGTGAAGAGATAGTCGAGTTCGCCTTCAGTGAGCTTGCGGACGTATTCGTCTCGCTGCGCTTGGGACACGGGCCTGCCGTCATCGTCCGTGCTGGTAACGGCAGCGGTGCGATAGGGGCGTTCATCTTGTTGATTCCACTGCTGGTTAAACAGCTGGGACAGCTTATGGGCTTCCTCCTGTCGGCTGCAGAACACGAGTCCGGTGACCGGAATGTTGAACTGCCCATATTCCTGCAACTTGTCAATGATGTAGCGGACTCGCTTTTCGGTGGCAAGCTGCTCGATCTCGTACTTGAGCTGTTTCGAGTCCTTCGCATCAAGACCCTTGGAGACATCGAGACGATGGGCGATTCCATTCGGATCGTCGTCGGAGCCAAGGTATTCCGCAACGCCGTAGTAGTGGAATGGACAGAGCATGTTCTCGTCCAACGCCTTTTGCAAGCGAATTTCGTACGCGATGTTATGCCCGAATAGCTCGAAGATGTTGATGCCGTCGGTGCGCTCTGGCGTGGCGGTCATGCCGAGCATGAAGTCGGCATCTTTGAAATGATTGATGACGCGCTGATATCCTTCGGCTCCAGCGTGATGAACTTCGTCAACCAGAACGTAGTCGAATTCATCGGATTTGAATTGCGCCAAAACCTCCGGCTGCCGCATCGTCTGTACCGTGGCGAATACGTAGCGGCGGTCCTGTTGCTTGCTGGTGCCTGAATACAATCCCAATTCGGATTCATCACAGCCGAGCACCTTTTGGTAAGAGTTCATTGCGGTTTGAAGAATCATCTGCTGTTGGGCGATGTACAGCATGCGCTTCGGCTGGCATTCGCGTACGTCGAATGCGGAAAGGTACGTCTTTCCGGTGCCGGTGGCCGACACGATAATTGCGCGGTGCTCGCCTTGTTCACGAAGTTTCTTGAGATTCGCCAACGCCTCCTGTTGCATGGCGTTTGGCTGAATGTCATGCCCCTCAAACGACTGCAGAATCTCATGACGCGGTGGGGCGTATTTCTTGAAATCTTCCTCATACTGTTTGATCCACTCTTCGGTCAGCGGAACGGAATCGGCCACCTGTGAGTCGATTTCATCCTGGAACTGCCCGACCAGCTCTCCATCCGCCAGCGATGAGACTTTGAGATTCCATTCGCGTTGCGTGGTCAATGCGGCTCCAGTGAGATTGGAACTGCCAACGTACAGGTCGTAATAGGGCGTACCGTCTTTCATGCGGCGAGAAAAGATATATCCCTTTGGATGGAATGGCTGTCCTTGAGCCATTGCGGCCACTGAGGCATTGCGGGAGCCTTCCCACACGCGAACGTCAACACCAGTGGTGTTCTGAAGATGCAGCAGCTCCCAGAATGCCCTGGGATCGTTGAAATGATTTTTCGTTGAGGTAATCAGTGTGCCCGCTCGGGTCGCTGTTTCATGGTGACTTCTGAAGTCTTCAAATAAGCTGAGCACGGCCTCAGCCGAGACGAATGCGACAGAAATGTCGAAGGAATCGCTAGTAGCCAAGGAATTGCCGATTTCCTCGCGCATGGTCAATCCACCGGGGCGATTTGCGATGAGGGTCGGCTTATATTCGCCGGGAGCATCTGAGCGCGGCTCGATCAGACCTGAGATGACATCTTCGAGGATTGAGGGTGTCGGGCCAGGATCACTATGTTGCGTGTTGGCCGGAGAGCTTGAGGTGCTGGCCAGATTGATAGACATGTTGTCTTGTTCCCTTGCGATTCGAATTGTTTGTTGATGACTGCATGACTGCATGGCTGCGCTATGGCGCATTCATCGGAGCGTCAGCTGTTTGCTGGCGATAATCGCGACTGCTTCGCGATCTACCGGAGCCCAGTTCAATGTCGGCATATCGGCAGGATTCAGCCATCGGATATCAGTATGCTCGGTGAGATGCGGTGTGCCGGCGATGAGGTGACAGACGAATGTAGTGAGCCGTACGGTCCCAAAGTCGTAGGCGTATTCGCTGGTGCACACTTCTTCCGCGACTTCAACTTCGCATAACAGCTCTTCTTCGATTTCGCGGTGTAAAGCCTGCCGCGCTGTTTCATGAGGTTCGATTTTGCCGCCGGGGAATTCCCAGTATCCGGCCAACGACTTCCCCGGACCGCGTTGTGCACATAGTACGGTGCCGTTGGTGACGATTGCGGCTCCCACGACGTAATGATTTTGCGTTCCGGATCCATGAACAACCAGGATACAACGCTTCAAGATCCACAAGCGATCCACGATCCTCGACAGTTTCGCAAGAACGATCCTGATTCAATCGGAACTACTGGAATCGCAGTGTTCTAGGGCATTTGTGGAACGAAAAGAAAGGCTGATCAATGGTGAATGAACGGCAGACCGATACGTGTGCGGACGTGATGTACAGGCGTGAACGGCAGAGAGGCTGTGGCGAAGCAGGGCTGGACTTCGCCCCTTTCATTCCCTCACAGGATGAAGTTGATCAGCAGATGAGCGCATTGGATGACAAGCTTGTGTCCAAGGCTCAGGAACAATACGCGAACCGAGAAATCTATCCTTTGGACGAGTGCTATCAGTTGGACGGGTCGACGTTTATCTCAGCCGAGGCGTTTGAAGAGATTCTTGGCGACGAGCAAACGCATTATATGGCTTGGAAAAACGGCTGTATTGATAAGCTGTCCATTGATTATTGGGAGATGCCGGATGTGATGGCCTATCTTGTGGAGCGCAGCATTGCGGAAGGTGACGGCGGTGAATGCTGTTATACGGATGCTCAGCCGATTGATTATGCGGAAGATTGTGCGTACTCGCCCAGCGAGATGTTGGAGTGCTTAGGCGCCAATTGGCAAGAGCAGGGTGTTGCCGATGATGGTTTGAGTTACGCGTTGTACGGGCACCCGAATATCAATGTCGAGAACGTGTTCCGGTTCGATGATGGTCGTATCGACGGAGCAGCCTGGGCTTTCGGTGATGGTTGATTATCGCAGCGGAATTTGGGTGGTCCAGCCGTTTGCCCATGACGAGTCATTTGGGTCTGCGATTCAGTTTGGTGAGCGGCTTGCGCCCGTTGAGGCTGGCCTTTTGCGGCCCAATGTCTATCAGCATTTTTTGGAGGCGAAACATGCGTTTGATTACGCAATCGCGTGGATTGAAGATGTTGGGGAAGGCGCTCTCGACTATTGTGGTAGCCAAGAGAAGCGATCCGTTTCCGAGGTGAGATTCGGGAGCGATCCGACTCTCGGCAGTGATTCATCTACGCAGACAAGCCAAAGGAGCCTCGCCATGATTCTCGTCACCACCACCCCGTCCGTCGACGGATACACCATCACCAACTACCAGGGCATCGTCTTCGGCGAAGTGGTATCCGGTGTGAACATGTTCAAGGATCTTGGCGCGGGCCTGCGCAACATGTTCGGCGGCCGCAGCCAGGGCTATGAGGAGGAGCTGATGCGCGCCCGCAACGAGGCCATCGCCGAGATGCAGCAGCGCGCGGAGGCGATGGGCGCGCACGCCGTGGTCGGCGTGGACATCGACTATGAAGTGCTCGGTGCCGACAACGGTATGCTGATGGTCACCGCGTCCGGCACCGCCGTGCAGATCGCGCGTACGGCCTGAGCCTATCGGGCACAGGCCAAACCTGGGCCAGAACTCGTCCATCAAGCCGCACTCTGTCGGTTATCGTGACGCATTACACTGGCGCTCATGACCATACGAATCGAAGCATACCGACCGGCGCGACGCGGCCCGCGCCATACGCGAGCAGGTGTTCATCCGCGAACGGCGACTGGCGGCCGGAATTCGATGAATGGGATGCCGTGTCCGTGCATCTGCTGGCGTTCGATTCGAACGATGCGCCCAATCGCCCCGGCCTGTCCGCGCAATCGGCCTCGTCTATTCAGTCCGGCCAGCCCGACCAGAATCGCCCCGTGGCGACTTGCCGGTTCTATGCGGACCCCGACCATCCCGACCAGCCCGGGCGATACGTCATCGCGCGGCTCGCGGTGCTGACCGAAGCGCAAGGCAGGCACATCGGCTCGCGGCTGCTGTCCGACGCCGAACGCCGCATCGCGCAAGCCGGCGGAACCATGGCTGCCGTGCACTCGGAAAAACGACCACTACAAGTTCTACGAACAGCGCGGCTACCGGCTCACTGACGAGGTCTATGAAGGCGGTCGTCACGGCTGGCTGGTCAAGGACCTATCTCGTAACGTATGAGGCCCGCCTCGGTGCTGGGCGAGCGAACCTACAGCGCGCAGACAATCAGATAAATCGCCACGACGTGGCAGGCATACCCGATGACCGTGCCCAAGTGAAACACCTCGTGAAACTCGAACCAGCCGGGGACGGGGTTCGGCTTGCGTAGCGCAAAGCATACCGCGCCGGCGATGATGAGGAAGATGTTCGAATAATCGATGCCGCACAGCACGACGTGCAGCCATCCGCGCAGTCGCGGCTTGCGATTGCCGAATGCATCAACGGGGACGATCTGGCGCTTGATCGCCTTCAACGCGCCTTGGCTTGGCGATAGCGCGATTGCGCGGCCCCTGTACTGAGCTGATGCGCGATCCAGTGCGGTGGGGCTGGTGCTTGCGCTGGATTTTGACTCGCGGTTGTGGAAGACACAACTGTTGCGGCGGAAGCATGGTTCGTCCAGATGGCGTGTTGATGGAAACGCTCATACCGATCACCTCGCTATGGCCGGCGACGCTCTCCCGGCCACTAACTTACGCTGCCGTAACCTAGTATAGGCCCGCGCAATAATCAAGGTTGATTTCGTAATGCTTACAGTTCTTCCGTGGTGTGGTATTCGGTGGTACGGTTGCGGAATGCATCGCTAAGTCTGTGAACTCGTATTATGCGTGTCTGCTGGGGTCCGACTTGTGCTGGTTCCTGATTTCGGATTGCTGCGAATGATGCTCCCGACACCGCCCTGCCAATTGTCGGATTCGTACGGCTCGGCCATTCGGTCGAGCTGGTCGTCGGTGACTCCAAATGCTTCGTTGATTTCGTCTCGGTTCATGATGCTATGTAATGCTAGTTTATGGCGGACGGAAAGTTGAGGAAAGTTAAATCTACTTCATGGGCTTCTCTCTGATCTGTATTTGTCCCGGTTCATATGTCAATCGTTTGACCTGTCGACCGGGGCAGAATCCGCTGTCCCGGTCGGCGATTTCGGCTTGTTTTCGTGAACCGGGACACTCCGGTTTCCTCAACTCATATCGTCTGGCAGACGGAATCGGCGGAATAAGGCCGATTCTGGAATTGGCACGTTGTCCCGGTTTTCGCATAAATCGATTGACATTTATACCGGGGCAACAAAAATTGTCCCCGGTTTGCAAAGATCGCCCGAAATCGCGAACCGGGACAGCGGATTCTGGCCTGGCTTGAACGTCAAACGATTGATGCAGGTACCGGGACATTTTCCGCCACGAAAGTTGGGCCATAAGTCTCAAGTCCTAAGCCCCCTCAAGGCCATCGCAACTTGAAAAACGGCGCTTGCCCGGACAAAGCAAAAGGGCTGGAACCTTCCGGCTCCAGCCCTTTAGTTGCTGGTGCGAGTGGGGGGAGTTGAACCCCCACGAGCATACACTCACTGCCACCTGAAGACAGCGCGTCTACCATTCCGCCACACTCGCAGACAATCGACTAACTTACACCCGGCTGGGTAATCATGCAATCTTCGGCGTGTCGCATGGGCGGCAGGGATATATCGCTCGTGGGTCTTCTGCGGGTGCCGTGATCTTTGACGGTGGCGACACTCCCCTCAGTCACTTCGTGGCAGCACAAGCCGCAACGAAGGAGAAAAACTCACAACCCTGGCCGCGCTCGCCGTTGCCGTAGAAGTGGGCCAGCGCTTCGTCGCGGAACTCATCAAAGTATCCGCCGTCGATCGAGGCGCGGATGTCGTCTAGCAGCTTCACGAAGAAATGCTCGTTGTGGATCGTGGCCAACGTGAACCCGTTGAACTCGCGGGCGCGCAGCAGGTGGTCGACGTACGCGCGCGAATAATGCTGGCATGTGTAGCAGTCGCATCCCTCCTCCAGCGGCCCGAAATCGAACTTATGCTGGGCACGCTTGATGTTGTACCGGCCGGCGCGCGTGTAAATCGCGCCGTTTCGGGCGCAGCGTGCGGGGGCCACGCAGTCGAAGGTGTCGCCGCCGTTCTCCACGCAGGCGAAGATGTCGTCCACAGAGGCGATACCCAGCACGTGGCGTGGGCGGTTTTCCGGCATCGCGTCGCAGATCCATGCGCAGGTGTCGCCGATGATGCGCTTCTCGATCGCGCCGCCGATGCCCACGCCGTCGAAGTCCAGAGAGGCGATCTGCGAGGCTGCACGTCGGCGCAGATCCTCGTAATTCGCGCCCTGCACCACGCCATACAACGCCTGATACGGCTTCCCGACTCGATCAGCCGTCAGCCGCTGGTGCTCGTCCACGCATCGGCGGGCCCAGCGGAAGGTGCGCTCCACCGAGTCCTCCTGGTAGGAGCGGGTGTTCATCAGCGTGGTGAGTTCGTCGAACGCGAACATGATGTCTGCGCCGATTTTGTGCTGGATGCCCATCGAAATCTCAGCGGAGAAACGATGTGCGTCACCATTCAGAGGCGACTTGAATGTCACGCCGTCCTCGTCCACCCAGGCCATGCGTTCCTTGCCCTTGGCGATGATGTCGTCCGACTTCATGCCGGTCACGTCCATCGCCAGCGTCTTCTTGAAGCCGACGCCCAGCGACATCACTTGGAAACCGCCGGAATCGGTGAACGTGGGCCCATCCCAGTTCATGAAACGCGCCAAGCCGCCGGCCGCGTCCAGCACGTCCTCGCCCGGGCGCTCGGAACAGGTGGAAGGCGTTGGCCAGCAGGCACTGTGCGCCTAGATCCTTCATCTGCTCGGGCAACACGGCCTTCATCGCGGCTTGCGTGCCCACCGGCACGAAGGCAGGCGTGCGAATATCGCCGTGGGGCGTGTGAATGATGCCGGTGCGGCCGTATCGGGCACCGTCTCGCCCAAGCCCGCTGGCCGTGGATGGCAGGCGGGTGATCGTTTCGAAATGGAAGGCGCTGCGGTCGCCGGGCTGTCCGGGCTGTGCGCCCAACGGATGTTCAAGAAGGCTGATCGTCATATGTTCACTTTAGGCAGAAGGGCCAGAAAGGGCCGGAAATTGTGAAGAACTCGGTTTCGAGGGGCGGATTTCGCCGCTCCCGAACGTCTACTTCCGCTTCAAGGGGCTCCCGGTCAAGTAGGCCGGCTGCAAAAATGGCGGAATGGCGTTAAAATGAGGGCCCTTGATACTCGGAATTGACCGCGCGAACAGCCCCCTTGAAGTGCAAGTAGATGTTCCCCGAAACAGGAAATCAGCCCCTCGAAGCCGAGATGCCCATAAGACTCTGCGATGATTACGCATAGACTTTCAATCAACGTTCAGAAAACCTCCAGATTGACTGCCTTTACTACTGAGGTAGCACACGAGAAGTGGCAATGGGCAAGTGCCCGAATAGCCGCCGAACAGACGTGATAGGAATTAGGAAAAGGAGCAGCAATGGCTGACGAATTTAACCCGCAGGGCGTCGACCAGACCCCGCGGAATAACGAAAACCCCAATAGTACTGCCGATACCGGCAACGCCGAGCCGAAGAACCCGTTTGTGGGTGGCGACTCGGTTGATGCCGGCAACGCCAGCGATTCCAGCGAGCAGCAAGCCCCGGTTTCCTCGGCCGCCCTCGCTGCCGATCAGCAGCCTACGCAAGCCGCTACCGAGCCCATCCCGGACTACGCCTCCGCCAAGGGCGAGAGCACGGTGGTCTCCTCCTCGCCGGCTTCTCCGGCAGCGCCGGCCGCAGGCCAGACCTCGGCCACAACTCCGCTGTATCGTCCGGCCCCGGAATATGGCGCTTATGGTCCGACCCCGACTCAGGCACAGGGCCAGCAGGGCGGCCAGGCCGGCAACAATGCCCAGCCCACGCAGCAATTCCCCGTTCGGCCAGCCTGCACAGCAAACCCCACAGGGCCAGCAGGGCAACCGCAACCCCTACTACACCAATAACCCGCAGCCGCAGGGCAACGGCAATCCGTTCAATCCGCCCACGCAGCCGCAGCAGAACAACGGCAACCCGTTTGCCAGCCAGTCCGGTCAGAATGGCCAGAATGGCCAGCAGCCCCAGCAGGGCGGTCTGTTCGGTTTCGGCGCTCCCGGTACCGGTACGCCGAACGGTCAAGGTCCGACCCAGCCGGGACAGCCCGGTCAGCCCGGTCAGCCCGGCCCCGCCAAGCAGGGCATGTCCAAGACGGCGAGCAACATCCTCATCGCCGTGGTCGCCGCCGTTCTGGCTGCGGCCCTCTGCCTGGGCCTCGGCTACGGTGCCCTCACCAGCGGCCTGATCACCTTGCCGACCAGCAACTCGCTTACCAACGTCAGCTCGAATAAGTCCGGCTCCGGGTCCGCCACCGCCAAGAGCGGCGAAGCCCCCGACTGGCAGACTGTCGCCAGCGATGTCTCCGGCTCCGTGGTCTCCATCCAGACCGCGTTGAGCAACGGGCACCGCCAAGGGCTCCGGTGCCATCATCGACACCGAAGGCCACATCATCACCAACAACCACGTGATCTCCGGCGCCCAGCAGATTCAGGTGACGCTTGCCAACGGCAACATGTATTCCGCCACGCTCGTCGGCACTGACGCCACCACCGATCTTGCGGTCATCAAGCTCGACAACCCGCCGAGCGACCTCAGGCCGTGGAATTCGCCGATTCCGACAAGCTCGCCGTCGGCGAGAACGTGATGGCCATCGGCAACCCGCTCGGCTACGACGACACCGCCACCACCGGTATCGTCTCCGCCTGAACCGCCCGGTGACCGTGACCGACGACAACAACAACGAGATCGTCACCAACGCCGTCCAGATCGACGCGGCCATCAACCCCGGGCAACTCCGGCGGCCCGACCTTCACGCGGCCGGCCAGGTGATCGGCATCAACTCCTCGATCGCCTCCACCGCCACCTCCTCCGACTCCGCCGGCTCCATCGGCATCGGCTTCGCCATCCCGTCCAACCTCGTCAAGCGTGTGGCCGACGAAATCATCAAGGACGGCAAGGTCAAGCACGTTGCCCTCGGCGTGGTCATCAAGTCCGACACGGTTGAAGCCGACGGCGTGACCCGCGGCGGCGCGACCATCACCAAGTCCAGCGCCACCGGCAGCGCGGTCGTCTCCGGCGGCCCGGCCGACAAGGCCGGCCTTAAGGAGGGCGACACCATCGTGGCCTTCAACGGCAACGCCGTGAACAACAACTACTCGCTGCTTGGTTACGTTCGTGCCGCGGCTTTGGGAGACAAGTGACGCTGACCATCGTGCGCGACGGCAAGACCATGAATGTGGACGTGACGCTCGATCAGGAGGAGTCGTCGGTGAACGGTTCGTCCGGCTCCGATTCCAACGGCAACAGCCAGAATAACCAGAACAACCAGAACGGCAATGGCCAGAACGGTTACGGTAATGGCAATGGCAACAGCGATGGCGGCACCGGTGACGGCGGCGGCTTCTCCGACCCGTTCGGCCTGTGGTAAAGCCGACTTGACAACGTCACACGGTGTTGAGCGGTAACCGCTGAACACCGTGTCAGACAAGCAAAGGCCCGTGGCAGTGAGCAAACTCCTGCCACGGGCCTTTTCGTATGCGCTATTGTGCCCTGCGCCCATGCCGCCAACGTAGTTTCGATATCCGGCATGTCGCACAACGCTCGTTGATAGGGTAGGTCAAGCACTGAGTTCGGGCGGTGCTCCGAACAAAGCGCATAATTCAATACAAAACTGAACATTTCTTTACGCCGTGTATCGGAAGGTCGCGCGGGAGCCGAGCAAAGCGAAGCCCCAGGCAAAGCCGCCGGTGGGTTAACAAGGCGTGACCGCAGCGCCGATTGCGCGGGCCACGCTTGCCGTACCGCAATCGACTCCGTATACGAGCGTAAGGAGCAATGATGGGCGCACTCATCAGATTCTTCACCAAAATTCTCGACATCTGCAAGCTTGTGCCGATGCTTCCGGTCGTCGTCATCGCCGCAATTCCGCTGGCTTTACTGGGCGATTGGCGTCCGTGGGGCAATGCGATGGCGATTCCGGTACTTGGCAATCCGGGCTTCGGCCAGTGGCTGGTTATCGCATTGGTGCTGATTATCGTGATTGACACTGTGCGCGGCATGATTGACGATTTGCGCCACGGGCAGGTCGGGGTTGATGTGCTGGCCGTGGTCGCGATCCTCTCCACCGTGGCCGTCGCCGAATACTGGGCAAGTTGGGCGGTGACGCTGATGATTACGTCCGGCGAGGCCATTGAGGAATACGCCCAAGCCAAGGCCGAGCGCAGTCTGACCGCGCTTATGGAAGCCGCGCCGCAGACCGCACACGTCGTCAACCTGCCTGGTGTGGGGTGTGGGTTTGCTACCGATAAGGGCGATTCGTCCGATGGCTTCCGGCGTGTGGGCTTGGCATCGGCTGCCGCCGCCGCGCACCGCTTCGACACGGTGCCGGTCGAGCAGGTGCAGCTGGGCGACGTACTCATGGTGTTGCCGGGCGAAACTGTGCCGGTTGACGGCGAGCTGCTGTCCGGCACGGCCACGCTCGACCTGAGCAATATCAACGGTGAGCCGGTGCCGCGTGAAGTGTTCGCCGGCGCCGCGTGATGTCCGGCGGCGGTGAACGGCTCGACTGCATTGACCATGCGTGCCACCCAGGTGGCCGCCGATTCGCAGTACCAGCGCATCCTCGAGCTCGTGGCCTCCGCGCAGGAGTCGCGCCCGGCCGTGGTAAAAACCGCCGACCGCTTGGCTGTGCCCTTTACCGTGCTCTCGCTGATGATTGCCGGCATCGCATGGGCGATGTCCGGGGTGCCGACGCGATTCGCCCAGGTGCTGGTGCTGGCCACGCCCTGCCCGCTGCTCATCGCCGCACCGGTGGCGTACATCGCCGGAACCGGACGCCTCGCCGCAGCCGGCGTGCTTATCAAAGCGCAGGACGTGCTGGAAAACCTTGGCCGCGTCACGCAGGTGTTCTTCGACAAGACCGGTACGCTCACCGTCAAGCAGCCGCAGGTCGTGCGCGTCGAGATGCTGCCCCGGTGCCGCAACCCGTCTCAACGAAGACCATGTGCTGATGATGGCCGGCGTGGTGGAAAGCTACTCGGTGCACATCCTGTCCAAAAGGCATCGCCAAGGCCGGAACGGAGGCGATGGCCCGATTGCGCCAGCGGTTCGAGGATGGTCAGCGGCTCTGCCCCCGAGCGGAGGCCAGCTGGCCCGGCCATGGACGGGAGTATCCGGTCATCAAGAATATCAATGAAGATGCCGGCAAAGGCGTTCCGGCGAGGTGAACGGA
>ENA-OPYV01000364-OPYV01000364.1-human-gut-metagenome-genome-assembly--contig:-NODE-364-length-13137-cov-2.349654_pt1 | contig 13137 bp, 15 predicted proteins | sample MGYA00242474_ERZ504485 | MGnify/ENA primary metagenome ERZ504485 (study PRJEB26092, sample SAMD00036263) | human gut metagenome | host: Homo sapiens | study: EMG produced TPA metagenomics assembly of...
GTATCTTTAGAATCAGAGGAGAAAAACGAAATCTGGATCAAAACACCCTACTCATTGTAGAAGACAACCAAGACTTACGCTTATTTTTATCCGATTCTCTAAAAAAGGAATATCATATTTTTTCTGCAGTTGACGGACTACATGCATTATCTATTCTCAAGAAAGAGCATATTGATATGGTCATTACGGATATTATGATGCCTAACATGGATGGGATTGAACTATGCCATGCCATAAAAAGTGACATCAAAATTTCACATATACCAGTTATCATGCTGACAGCTAAGAATGATATTGAACATATAAAGAAAGGACTAACTGAAGGAGCAGACGATTATATTGCCAAACCCTTCAACCTGAATATTTTAAAACTTCGCATCAATAAAAATACTTAAATGGAAACAAGAATGCCATAGAAAGTTTTCTATTGCAGATATACCAGTGAGTGACATCACCTCAAGCTCATTGGACGAATCTTTCATTCAAAAAACCATCAAGACTGTAGAAGAACACATCGAAAATCCTCAATTCTCGGTAGAAGAATTAAGTAGCATTATTGGTATGAGCAGAAGTAACTTATACAATAAACTCATGTCTATAACAGGAAGTTCTCCAAGCAAATTCATACGCATCATACGGCTTAAGAAAAGTCTGAAACTACTGGAGAAAACCCAGATGACAGTCGCAGAAGTAGCTTACAAAGTGGGATTTAATACTCCAAAAATCTTTACACATTATTTCAAGGAAGAATATAAAATGACTCCTACGGAATACAGAAAGAAAAAAGAAGCATCCCCTAATGAAGCGCAATAGCAATTTTCTAGATTTTCTCCTACCAGCTTACCATTACAAAGTAGTCACATATTGCGGAACAACCTGCACTGAATCAACCCGAACTACCGAACCTTTGGAAAAATCAGGAACAGCTTCTCCCGGCAAATCAGACAGGAAAGGTGCATTTTTCCGCAACGGACGAATGTAAAACTCAGTTCCTCATCAGTCAGTTCTTGCTGGAAACGTTTCAGACTAATCTGCCAAGGGGCTCCATAATAAAAGTGATCCAACACCAGCTCACCCTTCAAGAAAGCCATGGCCACGTCGCCTGTATAATCCAGCCGCAAGAAATAGTCATTTACCTGAGGATATTCCTTTCCGGAAAAACGAACTGCCAACGACGGCTTCCAACCTTACGGAAGGTATATTCGGGCTGCACGGAAGGAACTTCTTTCATCTGTTCCTTAAAGCCTTTTGCCGAAGAATATTCTACATAACGGAACACCGGGTCTCCCATATTCAGCAACCGTACTCTTCCTGCTTCCGGCAGCACCATGGAAGAAGTTATCAACAACTTACCGTTGATTTTACAAGCATTCAAAGCCTGTTCGCGGGTCAGCGTGGTTACTTTAAACCGTTTTCCACCGGATGTCTTCACCGTAAACGTACTTTTTTAAGCCTGCTTCCGGAGTATAACAATATTTTCCGGCTACCGTAGTCTTGTCAAACACAAATTCCGGTTGAATACCTTCCGGCACAAAGAAAAAGTAATGGTCTGTCCCCCTGTCATCCAGTTTCAGCAATAACTGAGCGGTGGCATACTTCAACAAGGCATCTTCCATCTGAAAATTAAACGGCAGAATCAGGCTCTCATCTTTCGGCAGAGTAAACGTACCTTGCGAAGGAATACGAAGTGTTTCATCCGCAAACTTCAGCCGTAAGCACAAATCTTTCTGGTCTACCCGAGCCGTATCGTGGTCTTGAAAGTTCACCATAAACACGAAACCCGATTTTCCTCTTACCCGCGCCGCATATCGCAACGTTTCCCGGTTATCCGGAGTCATCCGTTCATATCCCTTCGGAAGCACCGTTTCCATCGGTGCCAGCTGGCTGGAGAAATCGTTCAGGAACAGATGCAACAGGCGCAACGCACGATAAGAACCATGTTCCAAACCAAATTCTCCCAAGGGAGCCTGAAAATCATACGATATCTTGGGCATTCCCATCGGTTCATCGCTGAAAAAGGCCGTAGGTCCCATTTTCGGAGTAGAACCTCCATGATACATATAATACCCGATGCCATTGGCACCGCTCCCCAGCGTACGCACCATCAACGCCTCTGCGGCCTTAGCCGTGACAATAGGGCGGCGGGTATAAATCATCTGAATGCCGACTCCCATTTCTGCACAGAAGGAAGGATATTTCTCGGTGTCATAACGCACCGGTGCATAATCGGGATTCTTCTGAATATCCTTGAACATGCAAAAAGGAGACATACCCGGTTTGGCCCAGAAAGGATATGTATAGGCAGCCGTCACAGGAATGGCCTCCTCTCCGATTACAGCTGCATTACCCCATCCGGTAGCTGTGTACAAAGGTGTCTGAATTCCGGCCTCTTCGGCCATCTTTTTCAGCGTTTTCATGTGCAGGTTACCTAAATCAGCCGTCGTGATTTTCTTGTCCTGTACACTCACTCCTATCATCGTAATATTGGCATCATAAGTGGCCGACGTCATGTCCTTCGGTTCGCCCGGATATGTAATTCCCCAAGGAGCCGCCGAATGCTGGTGTTCATTTTCTATCTGCGTGCCGATAATCGTTCCACCGTCTTTATAATACAATCCTTCCAACTGTCGGCCAATCTCTTCATAAAGCCGTTTCACATACTTCAGGTAGTTCGCATCGTTCGAACGAATTTCCAAGGGCTTGGCAAACAACCAGTCGGGAAGTCCTCCGTTTCGTATTTCCCCATGACAGAAAGGACCAATTCGTACCACCGTCCACACATTATGTTTCTGACACAATGACAAAAACTTACGAAGATTTCGGTTCCCTTCCCAATTAAATACGCCTTCCTTTTCTTCATGAATACTCCAGAATACATACGTAGGAATCACCGTTACTCCTCCTGCCTTCATTTTCAGAATTTCTTCTTCCCACTGGCATTCCGGATAACGGCTATAGTGGAACTCTCCCATTACTGGAATAACCGGCTTTCCCCCTACCGACATATAATAGCTGTTTACCTCAATACGCTCACCGGAAGGATTACTTCCTCCCAACTTCAGGTGCCCACTATAAATTGTCTTTTCCTTGACAGGCATATCCAGTTCATACACTTGCTGTGCCATGGCCAGCATTCCCGTCATCATACATATAATTGTTCCCGTAAATCGATTCATTGTTTTTCCTAGTTAAAGTAAAAAAAATGAGACATAATATCTTCAATTCAAAAAGTACCGCCTCAACATACACGAAAAAATGGAATCTTTTACGGAATACATGTAATTTTTTGCGACCATACTATCACACGTTTTCAACAGATACACGCAAAGCTTTTATATTCTTCCCCAAACGCAAGTACATTTCAAACGGAACGTAAGTACATTTTACCTGAAACGCAAGTACGTTTAGATACAAACGTAAAGGCGTTTACCTCCAAACGTACTTGCGTTTTTCCGATTACATCCAATCGGACTATATAAACTTAATAGTCAGGATATTACAGACCAGTTTACATTTTTCTTACGAAGTTCCTTCAACTGTTGCCAGATAATTTGATTTTCCGGTTTCATGCCTTCAGGGTCGTCATCCAGCAGGCGTTCAGCTATTTCACGGACATACTGCAACAACTGGCCGTCTTTGGCGATGTCAGCAATTTTCAAATCGAAGGCGACCCCGCTCTGCTGGGTACCTTCCAAATCGCCGGGACCACGTAGTTTCAGGTCGGCTTCGGCAATTTCAAAACCGTCATTGGTCTGTACCATGATTTCAATGCGCTTGCGGGTTTCTTCCGTCAACTTGTATCCGGTCACTAAAATGCAATAGGACTGGTCGGCACCACGACCTACTCGTCCACGCAACTGGTGGAGCTGGGAAAGTCCGAAGCGTTCGGCATTCTCAATAGCCATCACCGAGGCATTGGGTACATTCACGCCGACTTCTATCACGGTAGTGGCCACCATAATCTGGGTTTCGTTGGCCAAGAAACGCTGCATTTCTTCTTCTTTCTCGGCCGGTTTCATCTTACCGTGCACCTTGCTGACCTTGTACTCGGGAAACTCCTCGCAGACGTGCATGTAACCCTCTTCCAGGTTCTTGATGTCCATCTTTTCGCTCTCCTGTATCAACGGATACACGATGTAGACCTGACGGCCTTCCTGAATCTGTTTCCGCATGAACTCGTACATGCTTTTCCGGCGGTTGTCAAACTGATGAATGGTCTGGATAGCTTTCGGCCAGGAGGCAATTCATCAATGACCGACACATCCAGGTCGCCATACAAGGTCATGGCCAGCGTACGTGGATCGGAGTGGCCGTCATAACCAGTACATGAGGAGGACGGGTATTCTTAGCCCACAACTTGGCTCGCTGGGCTACTCCAAAACGATGTTGTTCGTCAATCACCACCAGTCCCAAAGAAGAGAAGTTGACGGTATCTTCAATCACAGCATGCGTACCAATCAAGATATGCACATCCCCTGTTAATAAGTCGCGAAGAATCGTTTCACGACGCTTTCCTTTCACGTTGCCGGTCAACAACTCCACCCGTACAGACATCCCATTCAGAAAGCGACGGATGGTTTCATAATGCTGTGTGGCAAGAATTTCCGTCGGAGCCATCATGCAGGCTTGGAATCCGTTATCCAAGGCTATCAGCATAGTCATCAGGGCTACTAATGTTTTTCCACTACCCACATCGCCTTGCAACAAACGGTTCATCTGTCGTCCACTGCCCATGTCGCGACGCATTTCCTTGATTACACGTTTCTGTGCCCCCGTCAACTGGAAAGGCAGGTGATGCGCATAGAAGGTATTGAAAATTTCATCCACCCGTTCAAATACCAGTCCACGGAATTTATTGCGACGTTCTTTGGTATAACGGAGAATATTGAGCTGTACGTAAAACAGTTCCTCAAATTTCAAGCGATACTGTGCCTTACGAAGAAGTTCCGGATTCTGCGGAAAATGAATATTATACAACGCATCGGTCAGGGGCATCAGCTGATGTGCTGCGATTAAAGAGGGACTTAGCGTTTCCTCAAAGCTTTCTTTCTGCAAGGCCTGAAAAAGATTTTTCATCAGCTTTTCCAGCGCATGAGAATTCAGGCTGGTACGCTTCATCTTTTCCGTAGTATTGTAATAAGGCTGAAGCCCCATGGTAGAAAGGGTCAGTTCTTGTGTCGGGTCAATATCGGGATGCGCCACGTTGATACGTCCGTTGAAAACCGTGGGCTTGCCGAACACAATGTATTCTTCGTTGGCTTTGTACTTTCCAGTGATATATTTCAATCCTTGAAACCACACTAAGTCCACCACTCCCGTACCGTCGGAAAAATGTCCCACCAGCCGGCGCTGACGACCTTCTCCGAACATTTTCAAAACTCAGAATCCGTCCGCGCAACTGTATGTAAGGCATGTTGCCGTCTATCTCATGGATGTAATACAGACGACTGCGGTCCACATACTTGTATGGGAAATAATACAACAGGTCGCGTAAGGAATAGATATTTAATTCCTTATTCAGTATGGCCGCCCGCTGCGGCCCTACTCCTGGCAAATATTTCACATCGCGTGTGGATAGGTCAAACATTAGTCATCGATAAGAGATTCTGCTACTTTCAAGTCAAAAGGCGTGGTGAGTTTGATGTTCTCCCCGGTTGCCGGATACCGGATGTACAGGCTGTCCCAATGCTTCCACCACCGAAGCATCGTCGGTAAAGAAGGGCTTGTAGTCCTGGGCATAGGCCCGTTTCAACAACTCCACAGTGAAGACTTGAGGAGTCTGCACCAGCTTGTAGTCATTGCGTGATACAGTCTCACTTCCTCCTTCGGGCAACAAATGACGGACTGTTTCCACTACATCTGTTACCGGAACCACAGCCTGCAAAGTGGCTGCCTGCGCATAACAATTCGCAATGACTTCGGCAGAGACGAAAGGACGTACCCCGTCGTGCACACCGACCACACCGTCTTCTTCCACCAGTGCCAATCCGTTCTTTACGGAATGGAAACGCGTTTCTCCACCTGCCGCAATACGGTGAGGCAACGTAAAGCCGTATTCAGCACAAAGGTGCTCCCAGTAGGAACGCTGTTCCACCGGAAGCACCACAATCAATTCAATGTTCGGGTCACAGGCATGAAAAGTTTCCAGCGTACGCATCAATACCGGCTTTCCTTTTACCGGAATGAATTGTTTGGGAATCTCTCCCCCCATACGCAGGCCTTTTCCTCCCGCTACCACTATCACATATTTCTTCATTAAGCCAGCAACATTCCTTTTTCACTTCGAGTGCTTTTTCTGCTCCTGCAAATTTCTCCAGGATAGTAAAGCCAAAGGCAGGTGCGGCACCCGGACCTTTACCCAAAATGAAGTTGTCGACTACTTCCACCATATTTCCTGTATATTCAGCTCCTTCCAGGAACTTGTCGAAGCCCGGATAGCAGGTAGCTTTCTTGCCTTTCAGCAAACCGCGCTTGCCATATACCATCGGAGCGGCACAAATGGCAGCCAACGGTTTTCCGGCAGCCGCAAAGCTCATAATCAGTTTGTCCAGTCCGGCATGTGCATCCAAGTTAGTAGCACCCGGCAGTCCACCAGGAAGAACATCATTCTTACATCTTCCTCCTTCAGCTTCGAACAACAAATCAGCACAATGGGTACCTGATGAGAACTGATGACCGTCTTGTTTCCAGTGACAGACACCGTTTTACGTTCAATCCGCCTCTGCGCATAATATCCAACGGAAACATGGCTTCCATTTCCTCGAAACCTTCAGCCAAAAAGATACAAACTGCTTTCATAAATCTATTATTTAGAATTAAAAGTTTTATTTCAACTTAAAGTAGTACGTAATGGTACCGCTCTGATTATTCACTCCATCCACCGCATTAAAGCGTGCTTTTCGAGCTGCCTCTTCCGCCGCTCTTCGCAATGCCGGATTCACTGTGTTCGTCCGTTTGTTAATGCTGGTACTGATGACCTGTCCGGCTGGATTCACCACAATGGTTACAACCACACGTCCTTCATCCTGCACATTGTAGACGGGTACAGGAAGCTTTCCACCTCCCAAAGTTCGCCCGTTCAGGTCGAATGTGCCATAACCACCTACACCACTCGTTTTTCCAGTAGAAGAATTTCCTGTAGGACTACCCTGCAGTCCGGCTCCGGCGGCATTTCCTTTGCTCCCCATCTGAGAACCTTTTCCAAATGCCCCAGCAATGGCATTGGCCGCAGCCTGAGCAGCCGCTTTTTCTGCTTCTGCCCGTTTTTCAGCCTCTGTTTTCTCCTTCGGCTTATTCACCTTCTGCGTTTCAGTCTTTACCGGTGTCTTTTTAGGTTGTTCCTTCTTCGTCTCTGTTTTAGGCTTTTCTTTCTTCACCTGCAAAGAAGGTTCATCCTGCTGCGTAATCATGGGCTGTTCCACCTCTGGCTCTGCTGCAGCTTCCGGTGCAGAAGAAGGAGCTTCCGACGGCATGACATCCACCTCGGTCATCGTATAAGGGTCGGCATCACCTGCAGCCAGTTCCGTATTGCCTAACATGACGGGCACACCGCCTTCCTCCTGTTCTGCCGGAACGGTCAGCTTCAGAAGAAACAGCAACAGCAGCACCAGCACGTGCAAAGCCACCGTACATACAATTCCGATTACCTTATTTTTTTCAACGTTACTCTGTTTTAGTTTTTTATCCGGATCGCGAGTCGCCAGGACCATTTTAAAATTAGATTCTCGTTCGTCAATAATTCAGCACCCGCACGATTTCCCGATAAGGAATCGATTCATCGGCATACAATGCCACATACATTTCCGGTTCTTTCCGAGCACATTCCTGAAGAAAAGCCGTCACTTCATCAATGGCCAGCGGCATTTCATCTTCGTTACCGAAAGCCCCGTAATAATTCAGGTCCTTATCTATAATCACCCGTGCCATAGGTTTAGCCGAAGTCTGCTCCGAACCTTGCGGCAGAAGCACCTTGATGGCATTCGGCGATACCATGGTAGAAGTAATCATAAAAAATATCAGCAGCAGGAAAATCAAGTCGGTCATAGACGACATGCTGAAGCTGGGTGATATTTTCTGTCTTCTCTTTAAAGCCATACGCGATTATTTTTCAGTCGGTTCATTCAGCAAGTCCATGAAAGCCAGCGTACGTGCTTCCATCTGACTTACTACCTTATCTACACGATACACCAGATGATTATAGGCAAACATCGTAGCAATACCTACTACCAGTCCACCCACCGTAGTAATCATGGCCTCATAAATACCACTTGACAAAGGGTAATATCAATGTTGTTTCCAGCGTTAGCCATATTCCAAAAGGCACGTACCATACCGGTTACCGTACCCCAAGAATCCCAACATCGGTGCCCCACTTGAAATGGTAGCCATAATGGACAAACCATTTTCCAGCTTGGCCACTTCGATGTTTCCGGTATTTTCAATGGCAGCCTGCACATCGGCAACCGGACGTCCCATACGTGTGATTCCTTTTTCAATCATACGTGCAGAAGGAGTGTTCGTAATGCGGCAATAATTGATAGCCGATTTGATTTCTCCCGATTTGATATAATCACGGATACGGTCCATAAACAAAGGATCATCCTTTCCAGCCTTGCGGATAGCCACCGCGCGTTCAAAGAAAATATAAAAAGCAATTACCGACATCAAAGCCAGTACAATCATAATCCAGCCTCCTTTGCAGGCCATATCCCAAAGATTCATCTGCGGTTCCCCCGAAGCAACCGGAGTCAACACCGGATTTGCTCCGGCCATTGTATCGGCTACAGCTTGTGCGGCAGCCAGTAAAGTTAATGTCATCATAATTTAACGAAGGCAATTTTTTATATTCTTCAATGGTTTTCTTTAATCCTAAATAAAAGTGCATCACAAATCAGTGCGTGACCAATAGAAACTTCATCCAGCCAAGGGATATTATCATGGAAATACTTCAAGTTCACCAGACTCAAATCGTGTCCGGCATTCAATCCCATTCCCAGTTTATGTACTCTCTCAGCCGCTTCTATAAAAGGAGCCACGGCTGCTTCCGGATTCTTGGGATAGAGTGAGGCATAAGGTTCCGTGTACAATTCCACACGGTCGGCTCCTGTCTTGGCCGCATACTCAATCAGTTCCAGGTCTGTACCTACAAAAATAGAGGTACGTATGCCTGCTTCACCGAACGTATCCATCAATTCTGTCAGGAAAGCCTGATGCGTTTTGGTGTCCCATCCACAATTCGAAGTAATCTGGTCAGGAGCATCCGGCACCAAAGTCACCTGTGTAGGTTTTACTCTCAGTACCAGGTCGATAAACTCTTTCGAAGGATATCCTTCGATATTGAATTCAGTTTTCAACACCGGGCGCAAGGCATATACATCCGCATACCGGATATGACGTTCATCCGGACGTGGGTGAACCGTGATACCTTCCGCCCCGAACAGCTCGCAGTCCAGCGCTACTTTCTCTACATCAGGGTTGTTTCCACCTCGTGCATTACGAAGCGTAGCCACCTTATTTATATTCACACTTAATTTAGTCATATTTCATGAATTTCGTTATCTTTTAAGAAGACAGGAAACGGCTCGGCATAGTCCTATCGAAAAACTTTTGTTTTTCGTTTGTCTCTGCTCTCGCCTTTCACTATCTTTGCATCAACAACGTGCAAAGTTAGCAGGTTTTACGAGAAACTTGACATGTTTATTCTTAAAAAGATTGATAAAAAAGACACATTCTATGCAGCGGAAGATGAAATTCGCCCTCTTTGGAAATACGTATCAGGAGCATAAATCGGCTCATGTAACCCATCTGCTGGAAATCCTCCGGCGCAAGGAGGCACACATTTGTATCCATCGTGAGTTTTATGAGTTCCTTCGCCTGCACACAAACGCAGATTTAACCAATTTAGAGATTTTCAACGGTCATGACTTTACCGCCGACATGGCACTCAGTGTAGGAGGAGACGGTACGTTTCTGAAAACAGCCAGCCTGGTTGGCAACAAGGAAATCCCCATATTAGGCATCAATACCGGACGATTGGGCTTCTTGGCTGACATTTCACCCGACCAGATGGAAGAAACCTTCGACGAGATTTATCAGGGAATGTATCTGGCAGAACCACGACGGGTACTGAAACTTACCTGCAACGGCCAGGTACTGAAAGGTTATCCTTACGGACTGAATGAAATCGCCATTCTGAAACGAGACAGTTCTTCCATGATTACCATTCGTGCCTATATCAACGGGGAACTGTTGAATGTGTATCAGGCAGACGGGCTGATTGTGGCCACCCCTACCGGCTCTACAGGCTACTCCCTCAGTGTAGGCGGTCCGATTTTAGTACCTCAGAGCGGTACCATCAGCCTGACTCCCGTAGCTCCACACAGTTTAAACGTACGCCCCATTGTCATTCGCGACGAGTGGGAAGTCACACTGGAAGTAGAAAGCCGCAGTCATAATTTTCTGATTGCCATCGATGGCCGGAGTGAGACCTTCCGTGAAGGTACCCGACTCACTATTCGGAGGGGAGAATACTTCATCCGCATCGTCAAGCGCTGCCACCACTCTTTCTTCAATACCTTACGTGAGAAAATGATGTGGGGAGCCGATTCACGCAACTAACTATCCATCATACAAATACACAAAAACGGAGCGTTCAACTTGTCACTCCGGCTTTTTGTGTATGTATACCTTACAGTATCCTATTTGGAAAGCTGCACATCATAGCTCTTTCCTTCACGGCAAGTAAACTGCAATATGGTGTGCTTCTTGTCCGATTCCAGCACCTTCACGGCAGGATGAGATGCCACATTCCATTTCCCTTTCAAAGTGATGGTTACCGGAATCTCCTTACTCTCGTCATCAATCCACGGGCGAGAATAAATACTACGTTCAATGCGTTTGCCATTTTCATCAAAGGCCTCATCACTCGGACCGCGATAGAAAGCCATATCCGGTTGTGCCACGGTCAGCACCAGTTTTTTCTTGTCCACCTGCTTTACCATAGCCAGACAAGAAGTATCCGCCTTCTCAATGAAATCACCTGGCAAAGCCTTCTGTGGAGTTTCAAAAAGCACGTATGAAGTCAAATGTTCTGCACTGGAAGTCACGATATGCGCATTCCGGTCTCTCTGCAACACCTGATAAGTCGGTTGTTTGGCAAACTGTGTCAAACCTTGTTCATCAGTCTGCGGCAACACCGCATATTCATACGAAGCCCCCTGAGGTGCTTTTCCGTGATTGAACACCAAAGATACCCAATCGCCGGAAGTCGGTTTTACACTACGTTCACCAACTGTTACCTGAGGGAAGTTCTTTTCAAACTGTACATTTCCCGGTACATAATACCCCACTCCATTAGGAGCCAGATACGTATGTCCGTTATCCTTCCAGTTGTCCCAATATGCTTTTTTCTTCCGGCGTAATGGCAGCCAGCTGGAATACAGTAGTTTCTGTAGGATAGTCCTGATTGACATTCTCAATGTCAGAGCCAAGAGCTACGATGGTATTTCCAAAGAAATGATACGAAATCCGCGCACGGTGCGAACCGTTGTACTTATCATGTTCGTGCAACTTCATACCAAAGTTTCCATTCTCACGTTCTTGAGAAAGCCCTCCGGCAAATGCCTCATCAGAATACAGCATTTCTTCCATTCCGGAAAAAGCATCCACATTCAGCACTTTCGCACGCAACTGGTCAAAAGGCAGATGAATGGAAGTAGCACCCGGAATTCGGTTCCAGTCGAATCCGTTTTCCTGCCAGCCACTCGTTGTAAAGGTTACTCTTTCTCCCGGCTGAGCAGTCAGCACCTGCATGCTGCCATAACCCAAGTATCGTCCATAGAAATTGGCATCCAAGTAATGCTCGGCATCCCATAAGTAACGTGAATGACCACGTACCACTGCCGCCCAGTTGTTCCGTCGCTGTACAGACACACAGCCATATCCCAACGCTAAATTTCCCTGCGGGTCTTTTTCAGGAGTAAAGCCTGCCTTCAGCAGTTTTCTTCTCCAGCTTGCGTTCCAGTCCGGCCGTGCCTGCGGTAAATAATCCGGTTCATTGGCACCCGGTTTTGCCGGTTCTCTTACCAGACGCAGGTAAGCAGCAGCCATATCGGCATCATACTTTTCTTTTCCGTCAGGAGTTCCAGAGATAGCCATCATGGCATACTGTACCGGAATCAGCTTTCCTTTTCCATTGGGGTGACGTCCCGACATTGACAGCGGGAACTGTTGCTGGTTACAATAGAAACGCATGGTCAGCAACACATCTTTACAGTCTGATGAGCCAGTTCAGATACCGCAAAAGTTGTTCCGCTCATCAGGTAAATCATGTTAGTTGCCCCATCCAGACCTCCAACCGCATACGCAGGATAGTTGTTACGGTGATGGAAAGCAGCCCCGTCACTCTTGAAGGCACCTGCCAATCCCGGAGCCGGACGGCATCCGTAGTCAATCCAGCGTGAGAAGGCACGCAAGTAACGAAGTTTTTCCGGCGTATCCTCCATCATCAGAATGCTGGCAATGCGTCCGGAAGTCTGCGTGTTAAAGGAATCCATGTCAATACCGTTTCCGGTCGGCTTTGGATATACTTCATTCGTAATGGCATACCAGCGCATAGTAGCTTCCGCTTCCGCCAGACGATTTTCTTCACGCAGCACATCCTTCATCAGGAAATAAGAAAGATACAAACTGCGTACACTGTATCCATAATGATGTATGTTTCCCCAGCAGCTGCCATACGCTACTCCCTGGTCGGTGATATGGTCATACATAGCCATGAATTTCTGGCGCATTTCCTGTTTCACCTGTGCGTCCTGCGCGTTGTGATATGCCACGGCAATGGCTTTCATCAGGTCGAAATAAGCCTTCATTTCCATACCCAGTTTCGTAAACATATCCTTGTTCCAATGGGGAATCATACGCTCGTATGCTTCCGACTGACGTACCATAAAAATAGGCAGTCCGCTCACCTTACCATTTTTATATACAATCTTATAGGCATCATACTTCCGGCGAATTTTGTCTATCTGTTTTTGAGACAATTTACCCGGTGTATAAATCAAATCCCGGTAGCGCTTTTCCATCAGGTGCATATCCTGAAGCTCTTTTTTCTGAAACCGGTTTCAAAGGTAAATCCGA
>ENA-OPYV01000365-OPYV01000365.1-human-gut-metagenome-genome-assembly--contig:-NODE-365-length-13115-cov-1.789036_pt1 | contig 13115 bp, 14 predicted proteins | sample MGYA00242474_ERZ504485 | MGnify/ENA primary metagenome ERZ504485 (study PRJEB26092, sample SAMD00036263) | human gut metagenome | host: Homo sapiens | study: EMG produced TPA metagenomics assembly of...
GCAGTCATCAGGCGATCTTCGCCTTTTTTCTTTCAATGCAAATGTAATCTCTGTGTTTGTATCTTTCGGAAGTACAACTACACATCGAAAACCTTTTTCTCCTACGCTGCACGGCGCATAGTGAAGCGTCGTCGCATATACTTCAATCGCAGTCCCTGCCGGAACAAGAAAAGCTTCTACTAAAGAAGTATCGTAAGTGTCATCTTCTTTGATGTCCTGCTGAGCACCCAGCAGTAAAATCAAAATCCGTAACCGCCACATTTACCTCAGAACTTCTATGATATTCCAGTGCATTTAATGTATGGTTGTGACCGTTGCAATATCCGATTTGGATCGGGAGTCCCCCATACATACTATTTTGAAAATCTGAGCAACTATAAAAACTGGAAACCACGACAGAAGGTATTGGATATTGCAACAAAATATATGAAACCGGATTAGACGGCCCAGATAACCAGACGCCGTGTATCCACACACCTAAAGGTATGTGGTTTTACGGCTGTAAATTATATAAAATGTGTAAAAAATTATTTTTATCGAGAAATATCGGAAAAGGAAACAAAAGAAAAATAATATAAGATTTAGAACATGAGGATAGAAAAAAGGAAAATTTACGAATTCAGGAACGACAGAGTATATTTTTTCAATTGGTAGAGTGACAAAAAAAATACATGAGATTTTTGTGCAAGATGTCGAAAAAAAATAAAAAGTGATTGAAATGAATATATGATATTTGTATAATCAACTTATATAAAACTTAATCAATGGGGAGTTATCTATCTTTCAGAAGAAGCGGAATCTGTCTTAGATGGAAATGATCAAAATAAGGGTGAGGAAACATAAAAACATCCAATGGAAAAGCATAGGAGGATGTTTATGAAAAGATATGCAAAGATCTTTGTCAGTTGTCTGTTGACCTTTACGATGGTTTTTACATCCGTGCAATGGTCTGCGATCGTGCATGAAACGACTGTGGTAGGAGCAGCAGAAACGGTACCGAAAGAGAAGAAAGAAGTTGTTGAAGAAGAGAACACGAAAGATTCGACCACTTTCCAGATGGAAGATGGAAAGAAACAGACGGTCTTTTACGGACAGGATGTCCGGTTTGAAGATAAGAATGGAGATCTTCAGGAGTACGATCCAAGTCTTGTCAGGGTAACGGAATCAAAGAGTGAGCAGGGTGAGGATCTAAAGGATTATCAGTATGAAAATAAAAGAAGGAGATAAAAAACATTTATCTTCCTAAAGATCTGTCCGAAGAGACACCGGTCTTAATGGAAAATGGGGAAATATCAGATCTCTTTTGCACCGACTATGGACAGGAAACAAAGAATGAGGAAGAGAAGAAAACGGAGAATCCTGGAACAGACTCTGTGGAAGATGCTGTCTCACAGGCAGAGGAAGCAGTAAGAAGCATTTCAACGGATGGATCTTCCGAAAAAGAAACCGCAGAAGATACGGAAGACGCCCTGACATCGGTCAAAGAGCTGGACCGACAGAAGATCGAAGAGCTTCCTGTGGAAGATGCACAGGGAGAGAAGGAAGAAAAGCCAGTGAAAGTCTCCTATGAATCCCAGAAGAAAGAATGTACATTTTCTTACCAGTCGTTAAACATGGGAATCAAGGAAAGTATCGTACTGACCAAAGCTCCAGAAGGAAATGTTTTAAAATTCCGCTTTCAGGCAAAAGGACTGGTCCCAAAGAAAAATATACTGGATGGCGGGATCAGCTTCCTAGATGAAAAAACAGAGGATCTGGTCGCAACACTGGAAGCTCCAAACATGAACGATCATACAGGAAAGGCATACAGTGAGAATCTTTCCTATGACATTGAGTCAGATGGAGAAGAAGGTTCATATCTGTTAACCCTGCATCTGGATGAAGATTACTTTCAGGACAAAGATAGACAGTATCCAGTCACGATCGATCCGACGGTCACATGGACCGGATCTACAGATTTCTGGGATGTCTATGTAATTAATGGATCTTATAAAAAATACGAACTTTTTATGACAATGGAGTTACAGCCATGATGGCTGGAAAATCAAAACAGGGTGTCTACCGGACATATCTGCGTTTTAAAAGATTTTACAGCAAAGATCAAAGGAAAATATGTAGACAGTGCAAACGCTTACGATGTATGAAACTGGAAGCAGCCAGAGTGGACAGACAATCGAGGCAAGAAGAGTTACAGAAAACTGGACCAGATCTGGATTGAAATGGAGTAACCGCCCGGGATATAGTACGAATTATGGAAATGTAAAAACAACAGGGACTGCAAAGAAAGCAAGAAGCATTAATCTGACGGAATATGCGAGACAGTGTGCATCCGGTAAGATCACATCGTATGGTGTGATGTTAAAAAAATGCGGACGAGACAAAGAGTTATGGACAGTTTTACAGTTCCAGAGCATCATCAAACCGTCCAAAGATGTCAGTGACTTATTATGATGGACCGACAACGGCATCATCTGTCAGTGTTACACCGCAGTATGCAAACAACGATCATCAGAAGACATTACATGTAAACTGGGCAGGCATCTCATCCCATTCATTAAACCGTGTGGAATACAGGATTGCAAACTGGGGAAATGGAGAAGAAACAGGTGATTATGTTTCATATTCTTCATCTACAAAGATTGGGACGAGTGGAAACGGAAGTGCGGATATTGACTGCAGTACGATGCCGGAAGGCCATTATAAACTTGTTGTAAGAGGAGTAGACAACGGTTATATTGCAGGTTGGGGAGCAGCGGCATGGTTTACGATAGACCGCACGGCTCCGGAAGCAGGAGATATATCCTTTGAGGAAGGAAATGATGAGAGCGAACCATCTGGTTCTCTGAATCCGAGACTGAAGGTCGGGATCGTAGATGAGAATGCATCCTATTTTAAATACCGTCTGGAAGGAACCTCAACTTACCATGAAAGTGCAAGGGCGGATGAAGATGGATACGCCTATGCAAATGTTTCGATTCCAGCAGACAGCATGACAGGAAGAACAGAGTATCAAGTTTATGTGATCGTTGTTGATAAAGCAGGGAATGAAAGTGGGGAAACAAAAGTATCCTATTATTATACCGATGCCTCAAAAGCACAGGATTATGCACCAACCAATGTAAAGGTCAGAAAATCGTATGGAAAGAATGTCATCTACTGGGATAAGAGAGAACTGACAGACAGTATCTATTATGCAGTTTACAGGGGGGAATCCGCGGATTTCACACCGGATGATTCGACACTGGTACGTGGTGCGATCAAAGATTCCTACTGCATGGATACCAGAGTGGGAGATGGCAAGAGTTACTATTATAAAGTACAGGCACAGAAAACTGGCAAATGGATGGAACGAATCAATGGAAAAAGTACGGATGCATTATCAGAAAAAAGTGGCACAGGATACACAGGAAGAATATGAAAAAAGACTAGGAAGCAAAGATTACAGAGACAGTATGGAGATCAGCACGCCCAATGGAACAGGATCCGTGGAAAAATCCCAGGGGAATCTAATGTATGAAAGTACAGATTTTTCAATTCCATCACTGCTTTTGAATCTTGAACTCACAAGAACCTATAACAGTCAGTCAGATAAAGAAGGAATGTTTGGAAAAGGATGGTATGACAGTTTTCATAAGGAATTATACCAGCTGGGAGATGATCTTGTATTTCAGGACAGTGACGGAACCTATCTGACATACAGTCCACAAAAAAAGCAGAAGTGTTGATGTTTCTTATCAGAATGAAGAGACAAAGGACTATGCACTTTTTATTTAATACAGAAGATGATGTAAAAAGATCATCAAATGGGGATCAGAGAGCAGCGGCATATGCAAAACTTCAGAATGCTGCTTCTGACAATATCTTTGGAAGTGCCATTTCCAATAAAGGAAATTATCGTCCGGGGAAAAAGACGATGATAGTGAAGACAGTGGAGCATCCGAAGGAGAAAAGGAAGTGATCACGGTGTCCAATGTCGGAAATATCCATATGAAGGATGGTATGACATATGCATTTGATGGGAATGGTGAGATCACAAAAGCAGAGGACAATAATGGCAACTATCTGATCTATCAGTACGATGAAAAAGGAAGATTATATAAGGTTGTTTCCAATCTGAACAAAGAACTGGTTTTTACATTATTATGAAAACGGAGAACAGGAAGATCTATTAAAGAAGATCGATCTTGCAGATGGAACAAAGGTTGTTTATTCATATGCTGAAGGGAAACTTACGAATGTTTCTCACAAAAACAGCGGAGAAACAGCTTCTGTGGATCAGACATATGCTTATGGAAGTAATGGGAAGATGAGCAAGATCATTGATGCAAAGAAGAACGGGTACCAGATCGCTTATACAGGAGAAAAAGCAGAAAGATTTATCCGTCCGAATGGAGAATACCAGCAGCTTTCTTATGGAGATGGAACAACGACGGTATCTTCCCACAAGGCAGACGGAATCAAAACAGCACAGGATTCCATGAGTTTTGACAAGAATACAGGAAAGATCCTGAAAAAGAAGGATGCCAATGGAATTGAAAGCAGTTACAGTTATGATGATGGAGGAAAAGACGGAGAACAAAATGGCTGGGTAAATGAGTATCTTGTAAGAAAGATCAAAACGGAAGTGGATTATCAGGAGCTGGATGCTGCCGGACTGGTGAAATTTTTGAAAACAAACAAGGAAAAAGAAGAAACATTTACGATCGCCAGTATCGAGTACAATGAAAACGATGATGTCATCTCTGAGACCGAAGAAAACGGAGATATAACAAGCAGTGAGTATGAGGATGAGAAAAATCCATATCTTCCAACAAGCGAAACTACAACGAATGGAAATGACTTTATTTCACAGACTGTTTATGAATATGATCCCAAAGGAATGTAATATCAGAAACAGATAAAGGCGAAAATAAAAAAGAAGAAACCAAAACAGTCACATCCTATGATGATCACGGACAGCCAACAACAGTCACGACAACAAAGGAAGGAGCCCCTGATTCTGTAGAACAAACGACATGTCAGGATACTGTACAGGGAACGACACGGACAACAACAACGACACAGGGAGAAGAGAAAGAGACATCTGTGAATAAAAACAGAATGGCCATGGGGACGTGAAACAGAAAATACCAGTAAGGACAGGAAAGGAAATATCTTAAGCAGTACGGAAACATCGTATGATTTCATGGGAAGAGCGATACAGACGAAAGTAACATCCGATGGCGTGACACAGACAGAATCCAAAACATATGATGATAACGGAACTGTGGCAACAGAAACCAGTGCATCAGGAATAAAGACAGCGTATCGTTATGATTCACTAAACCGCGTGATCAAAGCAACAGAATCAGCAGATGGGACAGATACCGTCACGGAAACTGCCTATGGATATGAAGATGCACAGATCCATACGTTGAATGGAACGAAAAACTATCAGAATCTGAGCGTTCAGACAACAAAGACCAATGGACGTGTCAGTAAAAAGTCATGGACAGATGCAGCGGGGCAGACCGTCAGAAGTTTCAGCCATGGATTATATACGGATCATGTGTTCACCAGTGACGGAAAAGAGATCGCAACGATCAGTCTTGGAACAAAGACTTCCGGAGATGGAAAGATTGCCTTGCAGTTATATGACAAAGAAGGAAAACAGACAGCTGCGATCCAAAATCCAGAGATTACAAAAGGGACTTCTGATGCCACAGTAAAGGTTGGAAACAGTTCCATCTTACAGAAAACAGAGTATGACACAAAGGGAAATGAGACAACAAAAACCGATGGCAATGGAGATCAGATATCTTATGCTTATGATGACCAGAATCGTGTAACCGAGATCACACAGGGAGGACAGAAGACAAAAGTTTCCTATCAGGTGAATTCAGACGAATCAACGACAACAAGCGTTACAGATGCGAATGGACATGTCAAGCAGGAAACAGCCAGTGCATCCGGATCAGTGACAACAACATCGGATCTTGGAGACGGCAGTGAATCCATTACAACAAAGTATACCTATGATGACCGTGGAAATAAGATTTCAGAAGTCTATGCCAACGGGGCGAAAAAGACCTATGAATATAACAGCCGGAATCTGGTTACAAAAACACAGTCTTATGACAAAGAAGGAACAAAAACACTGATCAGTCGGTATCGTTATGATGATTATGGGCAGTTGCTAGAGATGACAGATTACAGGGTATCATCTGAAACAGAGACTGCGTATCGTTATACAGAATATACTTATGATCAAGGAGGAAGGATCACAGCATTTGCAGAGATCAGTCAGAATGCTCAGCCAACGGCAGATGATATCAAAGCACATCAGATCCGGTATACTTATAATGAGGATGGAAATCTCAGTAAGGTATCCTATCCGACAACCAAAGACGGAATCCAGTCATTATCTTATATTTATGATGAAAACGGATGGTTGCAGGAGATCAAAGGAGAACTGCATTCCAAGGGGCAGACAACAGAGAAAGTCCTCAGAAGTTATACCTATGATGCCTATGGAAAAGTCAAAAGAGATCAAGAATTACAGGAATAGATATGCAAAAAGAATGGAAGAAGTGGCAAAGTTTGAGTAACTTGGATTAATCAGCTAATTATATCAGGTGTGTGGAGGTTAATGATTGTGAAAAATATTTTGAAATTGCTGATAGTAATAATATTTTTATTGATTGGTTATTATTTGTATTTTAATATGCCATGGATATTACAATATAAAGAACGAGAATCTAGTATGGTAACCGAGTATTATCGAAAAGGAAGTTTACAATATGATATAATAACAGGTAATTATGTTTTTGCTAGAATAAAAGTGTTATTTGGAGAAAAATGTGAATGAGATAGATAAAAAAAATAATACAACACCATTAGAAACAGCATTAATGTCAATGTCGTATCCTGATCGGTTTATAAAAAATGTTAGTAAAAAATGGAGCAAATTTTAAATAAAGAGGGACATGAACTTCTATCAGAATATATTTATTATTTCGGGCAACAAGATTGTAATAAGATGATAAAATATTTATTAAATAAAGGTGCAGATCCAGATAAAAATGCATTAGTAGTAGCAGTAACAAAAAATAATTTATGACTTAGTGCAAATACTCTTAAAAAACGGAGCGGATGTAAATCAAAAAAATGAGAAAGGTATAACAGCAATAATGGCAGCTTGTTACTCAGAAAATTATGAGGAAGAACCGGGAATAAATACAAGAAAACAATATAGAATCATAAGATTATTGATTGAAAAAGGGGCAGATATTAGTTTAAAAGATAATAAAGGAAATACAGTAGAAAAATATATACAACAATATAGAAAAAATATAGAAAATGGTAATCATGAGTATACGGAATCATTATACAAACTAATTAAATCTTATAAAATAAATTAAGTAGACCAATGTACCCGAAGGAATCGTAAGGTCCTTGGGACCTTACGAAGTCCAGTACCAGCCAGTTGCCGAGGTTCACCCCATTGATTTGTTCGCCAATGCCCAGCGTGCCCAGTGCCATTAATGTCACCCGCGCTAATCGTTCAATGCTTCGCCGTAACGAACGACCAACCCCTGATTCACACGCTCAAATTCGGGGATGTAATCAGCGATGATGGCGTCCACAAGACGCCGAGCTCGTTCTTCATCATAGATATGAGCAGAATCATTGCGATCGCGCAGCATGCGCAGCCACAACGATTCGTCCATGAAATCATAGTATTGAAAAGCGGTTTTGAGCACATCTCGCGGAGAGCCGGAAGCGGAAACAGGGTCTCCCTCATAAGCCAGCAGCGCCTTGAACAGTTTCCAACCAAGCTCGAACTGCAACCCGAACTTGTCAATAATGCCGCTCTGGATGAAATCATTGCCGAGATCCTGTTCGGGAGCCTTGCGCAGCGAATTCAATGCGGAAACGTAATTCTCATACTTTTTCATACAGCACCTTTCCGCTACGCTCAATCTCCGCCCTCAGCGATGAAGAAATCGGCTCATCCAGATTGATGACATCAACTTTAAGCAGTGACCACAGATTGTCCTGAAGGTTCTGCTCCAAGCGATTGAAATCGGGACAACCGGCCACGGCAAGATCGATATCGCTTTTAGGCCGGTTCACGCCCTTTGCGCGAGAACCGAACAGCACGACCTTGCGAGCGCCGGCATCAGCGGCAAACGCGCGAATCTGGTCGTACACGTGCTCAATAGGAACCATGACACCTCCCGCCGCATCCAACAGTCCCGGACCAATCCCGGGCCACCCGCGCTTCCATCATACGGCCGCGGCCCACTCACCGCACGGAGCCCGAACCACCCGAACGCGGCGACGTAGTTGCGGGAGGCGGGCTGGCGCTGTAGGGCGTGCGGGAAGTTCCTGACGTCTACTTTTCAGGAGGTGAATCCTCATGTTCACCACGTTTTTCTCTGGCCATCATTCTCGACTGCACCGTACGCATTGTGCTCGGCACGGCATTGGGCGCGCTGATAGGGCTCGAACGCCAGTTGCGCGCCCGAAGTGCTCGGCGTGCGCTGGGATGTGGAGCACATCACCACGTCCGACTGACGCCGGCCGGCGGGCGACGCAACAGCGCAACAAGCCGAAAAGCGGGATGCGACATCGAACCGCATCCCACTTGCCATTACCGAGCCGTTGTCTGACTCATCTACGCCACGGTGAACGTGGTGCACTTCAAATCCTCACGGCGCGAGGAGTGGCCGATGAGCAGTTCGAATTCGCCGGGCTCGACGATGCGGTTGGCGTCCGGGTCCACGATCGTGCAGTTCGCCACCGGGGATCTCGAAGGTGACGGTCTTGGTCTCGCCGGGGTTCCAGTGCGACGCGCTGGAACGCCTCAATTCGCGGTCGGTCCAGCTGTAGGAGGTCACGATGTCGCCGATGTAGGCCTGCATGATCTCCACGCCGCGCGCTCGCCGGTGTGGTGAGGGTGATTCGGCACGTACGGTGTCGGTTTCGGCGAATGTGCCGTCGGCGTTGCTTGCGCCGCCCGTAATGGTCGGTTCGCCGTATGCGAACGTCGTGTAGCTCAGGCCTTCGCCGAACGCGAACGCCGGATCCTGGGTGAGGTCGGCGTACCGGTCGCCGTGCTGGCCGCGAATCTGGTTGTAGTAGACCGGCAGCTGGCCCGCGTGGCGCGGGAAGGTGATCGGCAGTCGGCCCGACGGGCTGGTCAGGCCCAGGATTATTTCGGCGATGGCCTGACCGCCGCGCATGCCCGGGTTCGGCGCCCACAGGATGGAGCCGGTGCCGGTTTCAGGGTCGCTGACGCGCTTGGCGAATACACTGGACTCGCCCACGATGGAGGCGGGCAACACCTGCGGCTTGGAGCTGATGAGCACGGTGACCATCGGCTTGCCGGTTTCGCGCGAGACGGCGGCGAGCGCGTCGAGCAGGGCGTTCTGGCCACCGAGCAGTTCGAGCGTGGCGGTGGAGCAGGTTTCGCCGACCAGCTGGACCACGTCGCCGACCACGGCCACGATCAGATCGGACTGGCGGGCGTGGCCACGGCCTCGTCGATCAGGGCCTGGTCCACGGCGGCGGAGACGCCGATCTTCGGGCGGGGCTGGCCGTCCGGGTAGAACTCGCCTGCGGGGTCGGGCACGAGGTCGATGACGTTCGCCCCGCGCGAGTAGACGACCTCGCAATCGTCGGCGGCGAGCTGGATCAGGCCGTCGAGCACGGTGGGTAATCATATCGCGCGGCTGGCCGTCCGGCATCCAGGAAACCTGACCGGAGTTGCCGGTCCAGTCGCCGAGCTGGTTCTGGGCGTCGTCGGCGAGCGGACCTACACGGCGATGCGCTTGGCCTTGTTTGCGGCGAACGGCAAAGCACCGTCGTTGCGCAGCAGTGCTATGGATTCGCGGGCGAGTTCCAGGTTGATTTGCTGGTGTTCGGCGGAACCGATGACCGCCTTGATGCGTTCGGCGTCCGGCAGGCGCGGGTCCTCGAACAGGCCGAGGCGGAACTTCAGGGCCAGGATGCGCGAAACGGCGTCGTCGATCAGCGATTCGTCTAGAAGGCCGGTCTTCACGGCCTCGATGGCACCTTCGTAGAACTTCGGCGTGGTCATGATCAGGTCGTTGCCGGCCTTGACCGCGTCTGCCGCGGCGTGCACGTAATCGGGTTTGACGTGCTGCTTCCCATACGGAGCGGCCGACGTTGTCCCAGTCGGTGATCAGCGTGCCGTTGTACTTCCATGCGCCGCGCAACTTGTCGGTCAGCAACCATTTGTTGAATGTGACCGGCACGCCTTCGATGGACTCGTAACCCAGCATGAACGTACCGCAACCTTCTTTGGCCACGCGCTCGAACGGCGGCAGGAACCAGGATTCGAGCTTGCGGTGGGAGAGGTCCGCTTCGGAGGCGTCGCGGCCGCCTTGGGTTTCGGAATAGCCGGCGAAATGTTTGGCGCAGGCCAGGATTGCGTTCTTTGGCAGTTCCTCACCGGCCTTGGCACCGTCTTGATATCCCTTGACCATGGCGGAGGCGAGTTCGCCGATCAGCATCGGGTCTTCGCCGAAGGTCTCGTCCACGCGGCCCCAGCGGGTGTCGCGGGCGATGCACAACACAGGAGAAAACGTCCAATGTACACCGGTACAAGAGACCTCCTCGGCGGTGGCACGGCCGGCGGCCTTGACCTTGTCCGGATCCCAGCTGACAGCCATGCCGAGCTGGGACGGGAAAATAGTGGCGCCCGGCCAGAAGGAGTATCCATGGATGCAGTCTCTCCGATAATCAACGGGATGCCCAGACGCGTCTTCTCATTGACGGTCTTGGCGGCACGAGATAAATCCTCGGGCTGGTATGCAGAATGGATCCGACATGCTTATTCACGATGAGATCCTCAAGATCGCCGCCGCGGGCGCAAGCTGCATCATCTGGCCGACCTTCTCTTCAAGGGTCATACGAGAGAGCAAGTCGGCGATTCGCTCACCAGCGGGCAAATCAGGATTCTTGTACGGTAAGGTTTCAGCAGTTGCGGCAGGCGTAGTGTTGTCGGTCATACGAAGTCGCTTTCCTCAGTGAAATCGAACAGTTTTTTAATTACCAATGGTAGTTTATCTATTGACAGCATACAACACGCTTATGCCGCGCGCATCACATACACCAAAACGACCGTATGTATGCGCCCCCTTCGTTCGCCCGCATACTTACTGCCGCTATCAAGCACAAGCATCGGTTCAAGGCACACAGCGAATCAGCGATACCCGTCCCATATCGGCGAAGGAAATATCGCCGGCTCCAGATCGGCCCATTCATCGCATAAGTCAATGGCCGGCCCCCGTAACCACCTCAGTTGCACACCATCCATGATCTCCAGAGCATGGCGCAACGTGGGCCGGACCTCCTCAAACGAGGTGAATTCGGAAGGCAGGTTCCAGTTGTATGTCGAATAGTATTGCCATATTGAATCCCGACGATTGGCAAACTCGTCATGTAACGGATGCGCAGGATTGAACGATTCGACCTGCAATATCGAGAACAGCTGAACAAGCATGGGGCGCGTGGAATTGCAAATGTACCAAGAACCTCAGATATGCGGGCAATCTGAAATCATCGGGCCCTGAACCAGGCAGGCCGGAGGCCATGAAGTCTTCCACACTGCCAAACGTGTTGTAATTCTCGTGATACACCGCGGCAAGCAGGTTATCTTTGCTAGGAAAATATCGCAAAACTCCCTGCTTGGTAACACCGACCGCATCGGCCACATCCTGCACAGAAGTACCGTTGTAGCCACGCTCGGAAATCAGTCGCACGGCGGCATCGAGAATTTCCTGCCGGCGTTCCCCCGGCGACTTGCGAACACGCTTATGCTGCAATGAATTCCCAGCTGTCATATCCGCCAGTCTATCCGCATTCTCCCCACTCCCATGCGCAACCACATCCAATATCCTTGGCCGGATATGCAAAACGGTGCCAAAACAAAACATTCTGTCATGCCTTCGACACCGATATCGCGCAATAGTTTTTTCTGTATGTGCTTCTTCGCTTACTCCTGGAACACGTCGGGGTGCTTCAGATCGCCGGGAATGTCGGACAAGAGGCCCTCCAATCCCAAGAATTCCTTCCAGAAATCGAGCGGCTGGCCGTATGGCGAAGCCTCGCGACCGTGGGCCTGAATGTTGGCCTTGGCCTCGAACACCTCTTCCTCGCTGATGCCCTCGAAGTAGCTTTCCAGACGTTCACGGTGCTCAGGCACGTAGAACAGAGAGGACACAATCTCCGTCAGACGCTCGGCACGCTCGATAGGCAGTGAATCCCAGTGACGCAGTTCGATGAAGTTCTTCAGACGTACGTCATTGAAGTGCGTGGAGATGATGTGGTTGATCTCGTACGGGTTGAGTTCGCGGTCTGGGTACACCTCCCCCGCGTTCTCACGGAACGACGGGCGATGCAGTTCCTTGGGGCTTGCTCCAGAAGCCACAGCTTCAGGGGTATGGGTCAGGTCAGCGAACATAAGCGGCGTGGACAGCACGTCGATGGCGTAATCCTCCCAACCATAGCGATCATCGAACAGGCCGGGCAGCACATTGGTGCGCTGGAAGTCCAGATAATCCCACATACGCTGGCGCAGCAGCGGCCATGGGTTCGTCTCGCCCCTCAAAATACGGGGTGTTACGGAAGAAGTAGGCCAGAATCGGACCGATAACCGTGCCCAGACGCAACTTTTCGATGGAGTCGCGCTCATCCACATAATCAATGCTGACCTGAGTGGAGGCGGAGCAACGCATCATGCAGGGGCCAAACTGACCCACGCGGCCGAGGTAGTCGGTCATTGCATCGTAGCGATCCTTGGGGTTGACCGGCACATCCGCAAAGCTGGTTTTGGGCTGGTAACCATAGTTGACCAAGCGGAAGTCGAGATCGTCAAGAATCGGGTCGAGCTCGCGACGGAACTTGGAGTACAGCGTATTTAGGTCGCTCGGCTTCTTCAAAATGCCGATTGAGGTTTCCACCTGTCCGCCGGGCTCGAGAGAAACGGCGACGCCGGAACGACCGAGACCCACCAGATGGCCGTTCTCCCAGTATCCTTCTCCTCGTCGTAGTACGGAGCCAAGCGTTTTGAGCAATGCCTCGATGCCATTCGGCTCGTAGTAGCT
>ENA-OPYV01000366-OPYV01000366.1-human-gut-metagenome-genome-assembly--contig:-NODE-366-length-13112-cov-6.304120_pt1 | contig 13112 bp, 14 predicted proteins | sample MGYA00242474_ERZ504485 | MGnify/ENA primary metagenome ERZ504485 (study PRJEB26092, sample SAMD00036263) | human gut metagenome | host: Homo sapiens | study: EMG produced TPA metagenomics assembly of...
CGCATCTGCTTTGCAAGCAGAGGGTCGCCGGTTCGAACCCGGCTAGCTCCACGGGGCTATGGCGCAGCTGGTAGCGCATCTCCATGGCATGGAGAGGGTCAGGGGTTCGAATCCCCTTAGCTCCACAGAATTGAAGGCTTCCGAGTAATCGGAAGCCTTTTTCGTATTCAGCCTCTTGTCGACCATCCAACGGACGCGATCGCCCGCAAACCAAATAAAACGGCCGCCTGCATACCCGCAAGCGGCCGGAATCATCAAATCAATAGGGGAGTGGCACCACGAATCGCAACTAGTTGCGGGCCGCGTTCTGCTTGGACAGCTCGTCACGAATCTGCTGCAGCAGCTGGACGGTCTGCTCTTCGGCAGACGGCTCTTCAGCGGCCTTTTCCTCGGCTTCCTTCTGCTCGGCAAGCTTGGTCTTGGCAAGCAGCGCCTCGGTCATGTCGCGGAATTTGTTGATCGGCACCAGAATGCAGAAATAGACGGCGACGGCGATGATGAGGAAATTCAGAATAGCGCCCAGCACTGCGCCGAACGAAACGGTCGCGCCGTTGAATGTGATCGCCAGCAGACCATCCATGTTCGGCTTGCCGAAGATCATGGCGATGAACGGATTGATGACGCTGTTGACGATCGCGTTGACCACGGTGGTGACGGCACCGCCCATGACGACACCGACGGCCATGTCGATCATATTGCCGCGTGCGATGAATTTCTTGAATCCTTCGAACATTTTTGCTCCTGTTCTGCATTCGCGATTCCGTGAATCGCGTCAATGGACAAGTCTCTCTTTGGACGTGTCTCTCTTGCATGCCCGAATCCATCCTATATCCGCACGCTCCAGCCAAATCTTGAGCAATATCTTGTGCGTCTCACAATCAAGCACATAGAATGAAACCGCCGTATTGATAACCCAACTATCCCGAAGGGGAAAAATATGCTCACTGATGAGTACGTCAAGCGCGTGTATGCGCAGGTCGAGAAGCGCGATGGCGACCAGCCGGAGTTCCTGCAGGCCGTTCGCGAGGTCTTCGAAAGCCTCGAGCCGGTTGTTGAGAAGCACCCGGAATATGAGAAGGCGGGCGTGCTCGAGCGCCTCGTCGAGCCGGAGCGCGTGGTGAAGTTCCGCGTCGCCTGGACGGACGATGAGGGCAAGGTGCAGGTCAACCGCGGTTACCGCATCCAGTTCAACTCCGCGATCGGCCCGTACAAGGGCGGTCTGCGTTTCCACCCGAGCGTGAACGAGGGCGTCATCAAGTTCCTTGGCTTCGAGCAGATTCTCAAGAACTCCCTGACCAGCCTGCCGATGGGCGGCGGCAAGGGCGGCTCCGACTTCGATCCGAAGGGCAAGTCCGATGCCGAAGTCATGCGTTTCTGCCAGGCGTTCATGACCGAGCTGTGCCGTCACATCGGCCAGTTCACCGACGTTCCGGCCGGCGACATCAACGTCGCGCCCGTGAGATCGGCTACCTGTTCGGCCAGTACAAGCGCATCCGCGACGAATACTCCGGCGTGCTCACCGGCAAGGGCCTCGAATTCGGCGGCTCCCTGGCTCGCACCGAGGCTACCGGCTACGGCCTGTGCTACTACACCCAGGAAGCCCTGCGCGTCCTGAAGAACGATTCCTTCGAAGGCAAGACCGTCGTCATCTCCGGCTCCGGCAACGTGGCCATCTTCGCCACCGAGAAGGCCCAGGCCCTCGGCGCGAAGGTCGTCACCGCCTCCGATTCCAACGGCTACGTCTATGATCCGGACGGCATCAAGCTCGACATCGTCAAGGACATCAAGCTCGGCCACCGCGGCCGCATCAAGGAGTACGCGGAGCGTGTTCCGGGTGCCGAATACCACGAGGGCTGCAAGGGCGTGTGGACCGTGCCGTGCGACATCGCGCTGCCGTGCGCCACCCAGAACGAAATCGATGAGGAGTCCGCCAAGGCCCTCGTCGCCAACGGCTGCAAGGTCGTGTGCGAAGGCGCCAACATGCCGTCCACCCCGGAGGCAATCGCCGTCTATCAGGACAACGGCCTGCTGTACGGCCCGGCTAAGGCCGCCAACGCGGGTGGTGTGGCGGTGTCCGGCCTTGAGATGAGCCAGAACTCCTACCGCCTTTCCTGGACGTTCGAAGAGGTGGACAACAAGCTCAAGTCCATCATGGAGAACATCGTCGCCAATTCCCTGGCCGCCGCCAAGGAGTACGGCCATGAGGGCGATCTGATGCTCGGCGCCAACGCCGCCGGCTTCGTCAAGGTCGCCAACGCCATGGTCGCCCAGGGCGTGCTCTGATCGTCTTTCACAATCCGTTTCAACGGTCCGTGCGATTCGTTCGCACGGACCGTTTTCATATGCGTTACGGCATAACGCGCAACGCAGTATGACGATTGCATAAAAGCGACCGCATAATCGCGATTACATAAGAAAAGACGGCGCCTCCCGAAGTAGGGAAGCGCCGTCTTCTTATGTTGCACGAACGGCTTACGTTGCGCAAGCGCCGTACGAACGCCGTATGACGAATCGATCAGTCGTCGCCGAGCGTCACGTGGATGCCGCCGACCAGCGTGCTCACCACGTTGTACAGCAGCGTGAGAATCACCACCAGCACGGTGAACAGCACCACTTCGATGATGGAGAAGATGGTGACCGCGCTTAGCACGGTGCTCAGCGAAAGCACGTTGGCAAGGTCGAATCCGCCGGCGTCAAGACCGGTGGAGGACACGATCTGCGTCACCTGATCGAACACGCCGACCACGTTCAGCAGCAGCCACAGCAGCGTCACCGCGACGATCTGGATGATGCCTCCCGCGATGGAAAGCATGAACGCCACCTTGGCCGCGGACCATGCGTCGATGCGGGTCAGGGACAGGCTCATGCGGCGGGCGCGAGGCGCGCCACGACGCGCTTTTTCACGAACCTTCACACCGCCGGACGCGGCGGCCATGTTCTCATGCGCCTGAGACTGTTCCGTACCGCTCAACGGCTGGCTGGATGCGGAACGGGCCACGCGTGGGGCCTGCGCCCCTGCCTGCGCCTGATGGCTTTCATTGTTCTCGCTCATCGTTGCTCCTTGCAGAATCTTGCCTACTTCTAGCCGAGGCTACCAGTTTTCGCAGACGATTCCCCGCCTGTGTCTCAGGCCTCTACATTCTCGCCATCGCCGGCATCGGAAGTGGCTTCCGTACCGGTTTCAGCGGAGTTTTCAGTAGTGGTTTCGGCTTGCGATTGCGCGGCTGCGTCGTTCTGGACTGCTCCGTTTTCCGCGGCGGCCTGCTCGGCGTCATCCTCGTCGGTCTCCTCGTTACGTGCTATGGAGATGATTTCGTCGTTCTTGTCAGGCTTGGCGAGCGTCACACCCTGGGTGGTACGTCCGGTGCGCTTGACTTCGGCGACGTTGGAGCGGATGACCTTGCCGGACTTCATGATGGCCATGATCTGGTCGGATTCCTCCACGATCACGGCACCCACCAGGGAGCCACGGCCTTCGGCGAGCTGCACGGCCTTGACGCCGTAGCCGTTACGGCCCTGCAGACGGTATTCGCTGATGGCGGTGCGCTTGGCGAAGCCTCGTTGGTGACCACGAGCAGGTCCCTGTCGGAATCGCCCTGCACCACATCCATGGCCAAAAGCTCGTCGCCGTCGCGGAACTTCATGCCCTGCACACCGGCGGTCTGGCGGCCCATCGGGCGCAGCTGCTCGTCGTTGGCTTCGAACTTCAGGCTCATGCCCTGCTTGGAGACGAGGATGATGTCGTCGTCGGCGTTGCACAGCGCGGCACCGATCAGCTCGTCGGCGTTCTCGCCGTTCTCGTCGGTCATGAGTCGTACCGCGATCAGACCACCCTGACGCGGGGAGTCGTATTCGGCGAGCGCGGTCTTCTTGACCTTGCCGGAACGGGTGGCGAGCACCAAGTACTTGGCCACGTCGTAGTTCGGAATCGACAGCACGGTCTGGATCGTCTCGTCCGGGCCGAACTGCAGCAGGTTCGCCACGTGCTGTCCCTTGGAATCGCGGGAGCCTTCCGGCAGCTCGTATGCCTTCAGACGGTACACGCGGCCCTTGTTGGTGAAGAACAGCAGCCAGTTGTGCGTGCTGGTCAGGAAGAAGTGGTCCACCACGTCGTCCTCGCGCAGCTTGGCGCCCTTGATGCCCTTGCCGCCGCGGTGCTGCGCGCGGTATTCGTCGGCCTTGGTGCGCTTGATGAAACCGGAGTGGGTCACGGTGACGACCACGTTTTCTTCGGCGATCAGGTCTTCGACGTTCATCTCGCCGGAGTACGGCAGAATCTTGGTACGGCGTTCGTCGCCATACTTGGCGACGATTTCGTCCAGCTCGTCGCCGACGATCTTGCGCTGGCGTTCCGGCTTGGCGAGGATGTCGTTGTAGTCGGCGATCTTGCGCATGAGCTCATTGTGCTCGTCGAGGATCTTCTGACGTTCCAGGGCGGCCAGTCGGCGCAGCTGCATGGCGAGGATGGCGTCGGCCTGCACCTCGTCCACGTCAAGCAGGTCCATAAGGCCCGTGCGGGCGGTCTCCGCGGACTCGGAGGCACGGATGAGGGCGATGACCTCATCGATCATGTCAAGGGCCTTCAGATAGCCCTGCAGGATGTGGTCGCGTTCCTCGGCCTCGCGCTTGAGGTAGGCGGTACGGCGTGCGATGACTTCGAGCTGGTGGTTTACCCAATGACGGATGAACGCATCCAGGGACAGCGTGCGCGGCACACCGTCGACCAGTGCCAGCATGTTCGCGCCGAAGGTCTGCTGCAGCTGGGAATGCTTGTACAGGTTGTTGAGCACGACCTTCGGCACGGCGTCGCGCTTGAGCACGAGCACGAGGCGCTGGCCAGTACGGCCGGAGGTTTCGTCGCGCATGTCGGCGATGCCTTGGATCTTGCCGTCGCGCACCGCTTCGCGGATGGACACGACCAGACGATCCGGGTTGACCTGGTACGGCAGTTCGGTGATCACGAGGCACATGCGGCCCTTGATCTCCTCGGTGTTCACCACGGCTCGCATGGTGATGAGGCCACGGCCGGTACGGTACGCCTGTTCGATGCCCTTATGTCCGAGAATCGTGGCGCCGGTAGGGAAGTCCGGTCCCTTGATGATGCGGATCAGGTTGTCGAGCAGTTCCTCACGGCTCGCGTCCGGATGGTCGAGCGCCCAATGCACGCCTTCTGCCACCTCGCGCATGTTGTGCGGAGGAATGTTGGTCGCCATGCCGACGGCGATGCCGGACGAGCCGTTGCACAGCAGGTTCGGGAAGCGGGCCGGCAGCACGGTCGGCTCCTGCGTCTTGCCATCGTAGTTCGGCAGGAAATCGACGGTGTCCTTGTCGATGTCACGCACCATTTCCATGGCGAGTGGCGCCATACGGCATTCCGTGTAACGCATTGCGGCTGCCGGGTCGTCGCCGGGGGAGCCGAAGTTGCCCTGGCCGTCGACGAGTGTGTATCGCATCGACCACGACTGCGCCATACGCACCAACGTGTCGTAGATGGCGGAATCGCCGTGCGGATGGTACTTGCCCATGACTTCGCCGACGACGCGTGCGCACTTGGAGTAGCCGCGGTCGGGGCGGTAGCCGCCGTCGTACATCGCGTAGATCACACGGCGGTGCACCGGCTTCATGCCGTCTCGCACGTCCGGAAGGGCACGATCGACGATGACGGACATGGCGTACGCCAGATAGGATTCGCGCATTTCCTGCTGCAGATCCTTCTTCTGGACGCGTTCGCCGACCATCAGGCCATAATCGGTGTTGTCGGCCTCCTGCGGGCTCAACGGTTCCATGGAGCCGTCAGGCACGAACTGGCCGTCTTCGTTGCTGTTGTTTTCGTCTGCCAATTTCTAATCCTTGCTTTGAAGTCCTGCGAAACCCTACGCGTTTACGCGTCGATCCAGCTGACGTTGCGTGCGTTGCGCTGGATGAACAGACGACGTGGTTCGACTTCGTCGCCCATGAGCATGGAGAAGGTCTCGTCGGCCGCGGCCGCGTCTTCGATCTGCACCTGCTTCAGAATGCGATGGTCAGGATCCATGGTGGTCTCCCACAGTTCCTGGTAGCTCATCTCGCCCAGACCCTTGTAGCGCTGGATGCCTTCGCCCTTCGGCAGCTGGCGGCCCGCGGCCTTGCCTTCGGCGAGCACGCGGTCGCGTTCGGCGTCGGTGTACACGAAGTCGTGCGGGCCCTTGGTCCACTTGAGGCGGTACAGCGGCGGCATGGCCACGTACACGTAGCCGGCGGTGATCATCGGACGCATGTAGCGGAAGAACAGCGTCAGGTTCAGGGTTGCGATATGCGCGCCGTCCACATCTGCATCGGCCATGATGATGACCTTGTGGTAGCGCACCTTGTTGAGGTCGAAGTCCTCGCCGTAGCCGCCGCCGACGGCGGTGATCAGCGATTCGATGGTGTCCGACTTCATCATGCGGTCCAGGCTTGCGCGCTCGGTGTTGAGGATCTTGCCTCGCAGAGGCAGGATGGCCTGCGTGATCGGGTTGCGTCCCTGGATGGCGGAGCCGCCTGCGGAATCACCCTCCACGATGAACAGCTCGCATTCTTCGGGGTTGTTGGACTGGCAGTCCTTGAGCTTGTCCGGCATGCGGCCGATTCGAAGATCGACTTGCGGCGGGTGTTCTCGCGGGCCTTCTTGGCGGCCAGACGGGCGCGGGATGCCTCGATGGCCTTCTGGATGATGTTCTTGGCCTCGGCCGGGTGGGCATCGAACCAGTCGCCGAGCTTGTCGGTCATCACGCGCTGCACGAAGGTCTTGGCTTCGGAGTTGCCGAGCTTGGTCTTGGTCTGGCCTTCGAACTGCGGGTTGGTGAGCTTGACGGAGATCACGGCGGTCAGGCCTTCACGCACGTCGTCGCCGGAGAGGTTCTCGTCCTTGTCCTTGAGGATGCCCTTGTCTCGCGCGTAACGGTTGACCAGCGAGGTCAGCGCGGCGCGGAAGCCCTCCTCATGGGTACCGCCCTCGGTGGTGGAGATCGTGTTCGCGAAGGTGTGCACGGCCTCGGAGTAGGCAGTGGTCCACTGCATGGCGAGTTCGGCGGAGATGCCGAGCTTCAGGTCTTCGGCCTCGAAGCTGATGACGTCCTCTTCCACCGGCGTGGCCTTGCGCACCTTGACCAGATAGTCGACGTAGTCCTTGATGCCGTTGAGGTACTGGTAGGTGACGGTCTGGTGCTTTGCGCCGGGCTCGTCCGCGGCGTCGCCGGCCACCTCGTCGCCGGCCTGGTCGTTCTCACGCTCGTCAGTCAGGCTGATCTTGAGGCCCTTGTTCAGGAAGGCCATCTGCTGGAAGCGGGAACGCAGCGTCTCGAAGTCGTAGATGGTGGTCTCGAAGATCTTCGGGTCGGCCCAGAAAGTCACAGACGTACCGGTGGACTCGCCTTCGGTCATCGGCTCGCCCTGCTTCAAGGGCGCGGTGGGGTGCTGGTCGATGTACGTCTGGGTCCAGTGGAAGCCCTGACGGCGCACTTCGATGTCCACGCGGGTGGAGAGTGCGTTGACCACGGAGATCCCCACGCCGTGCAGACCTCCGGACACTGCATAACCGCCGCCGCCGAACTTGCCGCCGGCGTGCAGCTTGGTCATCACGGTCTCCACACCGGAGACGCCCTCGCCGGGCACCTCATCGACCGGGATGCCTCGACCATCGTCCACCACGCGGATGCCGTTGTCCGGCAGAATGGTGATCTCGATATGGCTGGCGTATCCGGCCAGCGCCTCGTCGACCGAGTTGTCGACGATCTCATAGACCAGGTGGTGCAAACCGCGCGGGCCGGTGGAACCGATGTACATACCGGGGCGGATACGCACGGCCTCAAGTCCTTCGAGCACCCTCAGATCGGAGGCCTCATAATGCTCGGGGGCCATGGATTCGTCAAGTTCGCCTCGGTCAATTCCGCATTGTTGATGCGTTCCGCAGCCGCCTTCAGCTGCTCCTCTTTGCTGGTTTCGTCTGCCAACAGGCTTCCTTCCGTGACTACAGGGTCAACCTCCGTCATGAAGGTCATTCACGGAGGTGATATGGCTTACGAGGCCCGTAAGGGCTCTTCTAGCCATTTGACCATACTGCATTGTGATTTTACCTCGTCTAACCCGACGAGCGCCATAGCGAGGCTTCTGCGAATTTGTTTGGTATCTTGGCTACCGCCGCCGAGCCCATTTGCGTGTGTATCCGGCGGCCGGGCCGGTCACGCGAATCTCGGTGATGGTCAATCCTTTGAGATTGCGACGGATGGTATCGGTGAGTTGGGGGATAAGGTAGGTCAGCTGCGTGGCCCAGACCGTGGATTCGGCGCGGATGGTCAGTACGCCGTCAGTGAATCGGCGACTGCCGAATGGCTGGCGATGGCCTGACCCACCACTTGGTCCCAATGGTTGCGCAATTGCGCAAGCTTCATATTCGCCGTCCAGACGCCGTTGCCGGCGATGGTGGTCATCACGCTGCCCAGTTCAGCCGGATCGCGCCCCGGTTTGCCGAAGTTTTCGATGGCCTCTTCACGGCGGCGTCTGTAGTCCTTCAAGGTCGCCCCGCGACGGGAGAGCCGCTCGAATATTTCGGCCGGCAGTTTGGTCTCGTCCAGGTTGAGTTGGCGGGCGATCGGCGGGTTCATGACACTTTCCGTTCTACGGACGCGCTGTCCACCGCGGTTTTTCGTCCATACCCACCCAAACTCTCATTTTCCCGCGAATTGGACAAAATTGCCCAGATTGGCAATATCACGGAAGCTGGTTCGTCCAGTGCGGCCACGTCGATGCGATGGGCCGATTCATAGTCGGGCACATCGCCTTCAGCGGCCACGGTAAATCAGCACCTGATCCTGTTTTCTGGCGAAATCAAGAATCTGCGTGCGCCGGCTGTCGTCAAGCTGGGCGAACACATCATCGAGAATCACAATCGGCTGCAATCCCAACCGGTCACGCACTATTTCGAACAATGCCATTTTCAAGGCCAACGCCATCGTCCACATCTCGCCGTTCGAAGCGAACTCGCGGGCGGGAATACCGCCCAACTCAAGGTTCATGTCATCGCGCTGCGGACCGATAAGGTTCACGCCGCGAGCCACTTCACCGGGGTAGATGCGTTGGAAATGCTCGCTAATCTGCGGATGCGGATCGTCGAACATCAGCACTTCGTCGAATGAAGGCGCATAAGTGAGCGTCACCTGCTCGCCGGCACCGGCCAAGTCGGCGTAAATCGCGGCAAATGGCTCGGCAAGCAGACCGATCACATGAGCGCGCATACGGGTCAACGCCACACCGGCTTCGATGAACTGGCCGGTCCAGATTTCCAAACCGCTCAGAACCGCATCCATCGGCTGGCCATTGTTGACATTGGCATTCAATTGCTTCAACAATGTGGCACGCTGTTTGGCGATGCGCGTGAACTGTTGCAACGTCTGCATGTATCCGGGCTCGAGCAGAGCCGCAGCCTGATTCATCATGGTGCGGCGTGCTCCCGGATCGCCGGACACCAACCGCTGATCTTCGGGAGTGAAGGAAACGCTGGGAATCTTGCCGATGATATCGCGCAGATACAGCGACGACCCCGAGTTGATGCGGGCTCGGTTGGCACCACGCGCATGAATTGACGCTTCATACGTAGTGGTTTGACCGGCATCATCAGCGACGTTCGCGCGGATGGTGGCCGTGGTCTGCCCGCGTTCGATCAGCGGCAACGTGCTGGACGTGCGATGGCTCGATCCGGTGGACAGCACTTCGACGGCTTCCACCAGATTGGTTTTGCCCAGACCGTTCTTGCCGAACAGGATATTCACGCCTGGTACGAAATCGACCACTACCTGACTCCATGAGCGGTAGTGGTCGAGTGCGAGACGGGAGATGTGCATTAGCGAATCGTTGGAAATTCAGGGATTTCAGTTGTTAAAGCGCATCGGCACGAGCAGGTATCGGTAGTCCATGGACTCGTCGGAATCAGCTTCCTGCTGGCCATTGAACTCGACCGGCTTGACCGGGGTCGTCATTTTGATGCGCACGAATGGTTCGGTTACGGCGGACAGACCCTCCTTCAGGTAGGACGGGTTGAATGCCACGGTGATGTCGTCGCCATCCATGTCGATGTCCAGTGTTTCGTTGGCCTGAGCTCGTCGACCGATCCGGCGGACAGCGCCACTTCCTGACCGGTGAAGGTCATGCGAATCGGAGCATTGCGTTCGGCGACCAAAGCCACACGGCTGATGGCGTCGAGCAAATCCTGCTTGTTGACTACGGCCTGAATCGGATATTCGTCGCGAACAGGCGGTCGACCGCCGGGAATTCACCGTCGATGAGCTGGGAGGTGGAGACGGCGGCCGGCGTTTTCGAAGCCGAGCAGCGTCGGGCTATCGGCATCGAAATCAAGGCGGATGTTCTGGTGCTCGTCAAGAGCACGGGCCACATCCTTGAGCAGGGAGCCGCGAACCAGCGTGGTGGTGTCGACGTCCGGGTTCTGCGGAGTCCAAGTGAAGGTGGCGCGGGCCAAACGGAAGCGATCGGTGGAGGTCATGACGACCTTGTCGCCTTGGAATTGCATGCGAACGCCGGTCAGTACCGGGCGGTTTTCTTCGCGGGAGACGGCAACGCACGCCTGGTTCACGGCCTGAACGAAGTCGGGGCATCGACTTGGCCGAGCATGGCCGGTACCACGGGCAGATCCGGGTACTCGGTGTCGGGCATGAGCTGCAAGGTGAACTTCGACTTGCCGGACGTGATGGTCAGCGTGGAGCCGTCGGTGACCAGGTACGTTTTCTCCGAACGCAGCGATTTGGTGATATCGGCCAGCAGCTTGCCCTGAACCAGTACGGAACCGGCTTCGTCAACGCCGGCTTCGATGTGGTGGCGAGCGGAAATCTCGTAGTTGAAGGCGGAGAATTGCAGCGTTCCGTCAATGGCTTCCAGCTTGACGCCAGCGAGAATCGGGTTGGAGGGACGTGCGTCGATGACTCGGGAGGTCCAGGCTACGGCGTCGGCCAGGGCTGCGGTATCGATTTCGACTTTCATGTGTGATTGTTCCCTTCGTCGGATTGGCTGAGGAATATTCTAGCCGTTAGGTGGCGAACTTACGTACGCTGGATGACCGGCTGTTACTATGGCGATGATGCTTTTCACGTAACTGAGTAAGTAATCGCCATAATAAGGCCGGTGGATAGTGTGGATAAGTAGGGCTGAGCCCTACAACTGCAACGGTTCATAAGTCCCTGAAAATTGTGGACAAATTCTGCATGGCTTGTGGATAAGTGGGCGAGTTTTCCACAGCCAGTTCGTCGAATTTGAGTTTTCCACATCGAGGTCGCGGTTATGCACGAGTTTTCCACAACAAAATAGTGGGTAATCCACGAGTTATCCGCCGAGTTTACCCACATCTGTGCACAACTATGTGGATAACTTTTTTGGTTTTCGCACTTTCGCACGGCGTGTTGAAGACTGTTTTTCGTCGAGGAGAATCGATTCTGGAGACCGTTTTCGGCACTTTTTCCGTCTCGCTCGCCCAAACCCGCAAAATCGGTCCTCAGAATCGATTCTCTCGTTTCAGTGTTTTTTGCGTGTTCCCCTTCGAAACTCCCCTCAGCGTCTGCGCCGACAGATCCCCTCACAAAGGGGAGCCATGAGGAATCTAAATGTCTCGAATCCGTTGCCTCGACGTATCCACCAGAATCCGCCTGAGCAACCAAAAACGGCACTTTTTCGGAAAGTCAGTCCAAAAAGTGCCGTTTTTCGTCTCTCAGAAGCGTTGTGTCAGTTGGTGTTGCTTTGCTTGAGGCGAACCGTGAGCTCCATAACGTAGTTATAGATCTCCTGTTTTTGCTGCATTCGGTCACTGATTCGAGTGCAGGCATGCATTACTGTGGTGTGATCGCGTCCGCCAAAGACCTGGCCAATATCCATCAGGCTCATACTGGTCATTTCGCGAGCCAGATACATGGCGATCTGACGAGGAACAGCCACGTTTTTGGTTCGTGATTTACCGACAAGATCCTCAAACGTCAGGTGGAGTACTTCGCCACCTGACTGATGATGTCCGTGGGCTTGATTTCCACATCGGTGGTGAAGAAGTCCTGCAACGTCTGCTCGGCCAAGGCGCGGGTCACCGGCTGATTACTCAGCGAGGCCACGGCCGTAACACGGGTTAGCGCGCCTTCGAGTTCACGAATGTTCTCGGTGAAGCGTTCGGCGATGAGGTCCAACACATCGCTGGGGATTTTCGAGCCGTTCATCGAGGCGATCATGCGAAGAATGGCGATTCGGGTCTCCAGATCCGGCGGCTTGACGTCTACGGTCAGGCCGGATTCGAAGCGCGAGATGAGTCGAGCCTCGAAACCCTTCAAATTCTTGGGCGCTACATCGGAAGCAATGACAATACGCTTATTTGCCTGATGCAGTGCATTGAACGTATGGAAGAACTGATCCAAGGTGGCTTCCTTGCCGCCGAGGAACTGGATATCGTCAATAAGCAACACATCAACCTGTCGGTATCGACGGTTGAATTCAGCAATCTGACCCTGGCTTTGGTTCGGGTTTTGCAGCGCGTCAATGAATTCGTTCGTGAATTCCTCAGACGTGACGTATCGAACCTTCAGCCCGGGATCCTTGACCAGTGCATAGTTGCCGATGGCGTTCAGCAAGTGGGTTTTGCCCAGGCCCGATCCGCCATAGATACACAACGGGTTGAAATCCTGCCCGGAACCTTCGGCCACGGCCAGTGCGACCGTACGGGCAAAACGGTTGGAATCGCCGGGCACGAAGGAATCAAAACGTGAAGTTCTTATTGAGATGAGTCTCGGGATCGCGATTCATCTTCTGCTGACCGACCGGGAAACTGCGGCTCGGTGGCGGGCATCGGTTCCCGCGGTGCGGCTGCCGGCTTTGCACCATAGGATTCTTTACCGAATTCGGCGACAGTCGGAGAAATTTCCGAAGGATATGGCTGCGCCGGCTTTTGCCTCCGAAAGCGGTTCGGGCTCGGTTTTCGGCACGACCTTGAACGCGGGAAACATATTTTCGCCGGTTTACCGTACGCAATGCCTGAAGCAGGGAATCGTTTCAAATCACCCTGAATGGCTTTGAAGCGTGTCGTTTGTTGTCCACACACAGCACGATGGTCGAAC
>ENA-OPYV01000367-OPYV01000367.1-human-gut-metagenome-genome-assembly--contig:-NODE-367-length-13085-cov-2.334002_pt1 | contig 13085 bp, 14 predicted proteins | sample MGYA00242474_ERZ504485 | MGnify/ENA primary metagenome ERZ504485 (study PRJEB26092, sample SAMD00036263) | human gut metagenome | host: Homo sapiens | study: EMG produced TPA metagenomics assembly of...
AAGTAGAAGTATTCAATGTGGGTACTGGTCGTGGTCTTTCTGTATTGGAACTGATTCATAAGTTTGAAGAATCTACCGGCGTGAAGTTGAACTACCAGATTGCTCCTCGTCGTGCAGGTGATATTGTTAAATACTGATGGCTGCGGATTCAGAAGATCCATCTGTATTGACCCGCTTTTTTACCAGAAAGACGGAAGTATCAAACGTATACAAATGACAACAGAAGGCATCTTCAAATAAATAAAAAAGCCGGAAAGGAACAATTCCCTTCCGGCTTTTATTATTTATTTTTACGTTTGCTGCGTTTAGCCCAACCTTCTTCTGAAAAGTCTGGTTCTTCTCCCCGAAGCGTTGATTATCCTGCTGAAAGAACTGCTTCCAGTCATCTTTCTTTTCGGACCGCGAGGACTGGTATATCCTCTTTCCTCCCGGCTCGGCTTTTTCGCCTTCTCTACCTTTGAAGGTTTATCAGCTTTCTTTTCAGCCGCCACTTTCTTTTTCTTTCCGCTCTTATCACTTTTCCCGGTATTCTCGCCGGCAATCTCTACACATACCTTACGCCCCCCGCTCAATACGACTTTGTTCAAAGCCTTTAGCACTTGTGGAGCCTGTTCTTGAATCACCTCAAAAAATGAGAAATTCTGCATCAAGTCAATACGGCCAATCTGAATACGCTCCTTTCTCAGATTACGGTTTACCAGGTCTATAATCTGATTGGTATAAAAGCCGTCTGTTTTTCCTAAATTCAAGAACAAACGCGTATAACCTTTTTCAGCCTTACGGCCTACCTTCTCTTTATCTCCCTTACGAGATTCCTTTGCCTCAGATTTCTTTTCATTAGCCTTAGGCTGCTCAATTTCAGGAGCATTTTTATAATAATCCAAGAAACGATTAAACTCCAATGAAACCACGCGCTTAATCAAATCTTCCTTATCCAGCCAATCAAGTTTTCGGTAAATGCCAGGTAAGAAGGTCTCTATCTCCTCTTCATTTACTTTCACTTTCTCTATATCATCAATCACCTTTATCAACTGCTGCTGACAAATTTCCTGTCCGGATGGGAGCACACTAACTTCAAACTTCTTTTTGATGATGTGCTCAATCTCCTTCATACGGCCCTTCTCCCGCAAATTGATAATTGCAATGGAAATTCCCGTTTTTCCAGCACGCCCTGTACGGCCACTCCGATGCGTATAACTTTCAGTATCATCAGGCAATCCGTAATTAATTACGTGCGTCAGGTCATTCACATCCAGTCCTCTCGCAGCCACATCCGTTGCAACCAGTAACTGCAAGTGACGTTGACGGAACTTCTGCATCACCAAGTCACGCTGTGCCTGGCTCAACTCGCCATGCAGCGAGTCTGCATTATATCCATCCTGTATAAGCTTATCGGCTATTTCCTGGGTTTCCTTGCGCGTACGGCAAAAAACGATACCATAAATCTGAGGATAAAAATCAACGACACGTTTCAATGCCAGATATTTATCTTTTGCGTGTACTATATAAGCCACATGATTAACGTTCTTGCTTCCTTCATTCTTGGTTCCGACGGTAATCTCCTTTGCCTCATGCAAATAAGTCTTCGCAATACGGGCAATTTCCGGACTCATCGTCGCAGAGAACATCAAAGTATTCCGGTCTTGAGGTATATTTTCAAGAATCGCATTGATACTATCCGTAAAGCCCATATTCAGCATCTCATCCGCTTCATCCATAACCACGTCGCGGATTGTAGCCAATTGAGCCACCTTGCGTTCCATCAAGTCAATCAAGCGGCCGGGAGTAGCTACGATAATATGCACTCCCCTCTTTAAACTGCGAATCTGGCTATCTATGGAAGAACCTCCATACACAGGAAGAATCTTTAAATCGGTGATATACTTCGAATAGTCAGTCAGGTCACCTGCTATTTGCAGGCAAAGTTCACGTGTCGGACAAAGCACCAACGCCTGTGGTACACAATTTTTTTACATCAATTTTTCTGAATCAGCGGCAGACCAAATGCGGCTGTTTTTCCGGTTCCGGTTTGTGCCAGAGCCACTACATCATTGCCGTTTCCCAACAAATACGGTATTACTTCTTCTTGCACGGGCATAGGATTCTCATACCCTAATTCCTCAATTGCCTTGCGTATTTCCGGTGAAACGCCAAGTTCTTCAAATGTTTTCATTCAATTCAATTATCTAATTTGCTGCAAAGATACAGACAAATCAGATGCTGCCCAAAACTTTATCCCTTTTGGTGCAAAAGATTTTTCACCACCTCTTTATCCTGCCGCAACTGCCATGTAAGCTTTTCCACACTTTCAAATTTCACTTCCGGGCGCAGATACTCCACAAACTCAATTTTTATCAGTTCCTGATAAATATCTCCCTGGAAATTCAATATATGGACTTCCACACTCACAGACTGTCCATTCTCGTTCACGGTAGGGCAACTTCCTATATTCAACATTCCAGCGTAGCGTTCTTTCCCTATATATACATAAACCGCATACACTCCCGTTGCCGGCAGAAGCTTTTCAGCACACAATGGCTGGATGTTGGCTGTAGGAAATCCTAAAGTACGCCCCACTTTCTTTCCGTCAACCACTCTTCCGCTTAAATAGTAGCTGTAACCCAGATAAGCATTCGCTTTCTTTATATCTCCTGCAAGCAGACATGAACGAATCAACGTAGAACTAATAGAAGTACCATCTTCTACCAAAGCTCTTGACTGCATCATACGCATGCCTAATTCTTTTCCATATTGGCAGTATTCCTCAAACCCCTCTCCCTGATTATGTCCAAAATGATGATCATATCCTACAAAAAGAGTCTGCACATTATACATCTCATGCAGAATCCTCATAAATTCACGGGCAGAAAGCAACGACAATTCCTTCGTAAAAGGAAGTAGCACACAATATTCAATAGGAGAATGCTCAAAACATTCTATTTTCTGAGACAAGCATGTCAGCAGCCGGGGACGATAATCCGTATCCAGTACCTGCCGAGGATGAGAAGCAAAAGTTATCAGGCAAGAAGCAAGTCCTCCCGCCTTCGCAATATTATGCACCTGCTCTATCAGGTATTGATGTCCTCTATGTACACCGTCAAAACAACCTATGGTTGCCACACATGCAGGAAGATTTGCGGCCGTAGAGCCAGTAACTATTTTCATTTGCTTACACTATAAATTTTTGAAGCTGTACCTCCAGATTATCTCCTGGTACATAATGACACACACCGATTCCCAACTTAGCAGCTGCCTGACAATTCTCTTCAGAATCATCTATAAACAAGACTTCATCGGCTTTAAGTCCTGCCTCTTTCAGCACAGTCTGAAAGATTTCCACATCGGGTTTTGCCAGATGCATCCGGTACGAAAGAAATACCTGCGTAAAGCAATCAAGCATCGGCATACCTTTATAAATAAACTTACCTGCACACTCTTTCCAATGCAAGTCATTCGTATTGCTCAGCAAATATAAATTATAGTTTTCCTTTAGCTTCAGCAATAATTCAAACTTATAATCCGGAATTTCCTTTAACATGCTGTTCCATATCCGGTCAATCTCCTCGTCCGGAAGTTCACGACCCACCTCTTCGCGAATCCGGTCCCGGAACTGCTCCGTGGTCAATGTGCCACACTCATATTCTTTAAAGAAACCTTTTTCATTCGTTCCAGTCATCCACTGACGCACTTCATGCAGCCCGATACCCTCCAAACGCTCTAAACAACGGTGTACATCCAAATCAAGAAGCACACCGCCTAAATCAAATATAATATTTTTAATCCGGTTCATTTTTTCATCATCCGTTTAACTCCTCGCCAAATCTCACCAATCCAAAGTACCACAGAAGTACCGGCTATAATATAAGCCCATTCCAATGCAGGCAAAGGCTCTGTACGGAAGACCTTGCCACCAAAAGTAACAATAATGAACTGACCAACCAGAATAATCAATGCCACTCCTAACATACCCATCGCATGACCGGCATCTTTAAAGATAGAATGATTCGTACCAAATACGCTGGCATTAAACAGGTTCCAGAACTGCAGCATGACAAAAATCGTAAAGAAGACAGTCAGATGATGCACATCCATACCGCCAGGCATGTTCTTAAAGAAAGCCAACAGCCCCATCAGTACAATCAAGAATCCGGCACCCACACCGAATATATTGTTCCGCATGGCAGGAGATATGATAAAATCAGTACGCTTGCGAGGTTTTTCATTCATTACATCCATGCTCGGCGCAATAGACGCCAACGCCATCGCTGCAAACGTATCCATAATCAGGTTCACCCACAGCATTTGAGTAACCGTCAGCGGAAGTTCCGTACCTAAAAAGGCACCCAGCAACACGCTCAGCAAAGCTACCACATTGATGGTCAGCTGGAACACAATAAAGCGCTGGATATTCTTATACAACGAAACGTCCCCACATCACTGCAGTAGCAATGCTATGGAAGGAGTCATCCAACAACGTAATATCACTGGCCTCTTTCGCCACAGAAGTACCCGTTCCCATTGACAAACCCACCTGCGCATGATTCAATGCCGGCGCGTCATTTGTTCCGTCACCAGTCACTGCTACTACTTCACCTTTTTGCTGGAGCAACTGTACCAGACGTTGCTTATCCATCGGACGTGCACGGCTCATCACCTTCAAATCGACCACTCTTTCCAAAGCTTCTTCATCGCTCAAGGCAGCAAACTCCACTCCGGTAATGCGATTCCGTTCCGTATCTTCCGATGTCCACAGCCCGATTTGTCGTGCGATTTCAGTTGCTGTTCCCGGAGTATCTCCCGTTACAATCTTCACACGGATACCAGCCGACTGGCATTTCTTCACCGCATCAGGCACATCCGAACGAATCGGATCACTGATTGCAAAAATTCCCATGAATGTCAATCCGCCTTCCTTCACCAGTTCCGCACAATCCGTACTGCTATTTTCAGGAATTACCTTATAAGCCACTCCCAATGTACGCATAGCCTGATTCTGGTAAGCCAAAGCTGTTCATTATATTGCTTAACCCGGCTTTCTTCCAGGTTACATTTTCCCATCACAATCTCAGGAGCCCCCTTCACATAAAGCACACGTGTGTTCAAAACAGAAGAGTCGACCAGCGTAGCCATATATTTTCTTTCCGTAGAGAAAGTAAGCTGATTTACCGTCTTTGCCTGATTTCTCAATGAGATGTAATCCATTCCCTGCTCATTCAACCAAAGCAAGAGAGCCACTTCCGTGGGGTTTCCTACTCCGGACGGCTTACCTTCTCCCTCTTTCTCTTCCAGGAAAGCAGTAGAGTTAGTTGCTATACCCTCTGCTATCAGGTTCTTCTGAGATTCATCCAACTTGGCATCATACACCTGCATCAGGTTCTGTGTCAGTGTACCTGTCTTATCCGTACAAATCACCGTAATGGCTCCCATTGTTTCGCATGCATGCATCTTACGAACCAAGTTGTTCGTTTTCAGCATACGGCGCATATTCAATGCCAAACTCAAGGTCACACTCATAGGCAATCCTTCCGGTACCGCTACTACAATCAAGGTGACAGCCATCATAAAATACTTCAACACGATGCGTGCTATTTCAAGCCACTGATGCCAGTCGGTAATAGTTGTATTATTTAAATGAACATATAAATCTTTCGCTGTAAAGATTACGAAGGTCAGTGTCGCAATTGTAAAACCCACCTTCCCTATCAGATTGGCCAATTTGGTCAACTGTAAATTCAACGGAGTCTGTTCCTGACTCTGTTCTGTAGCCTGTCGAGCCACCTTACCAATTTCAGTAGCATCCCCTACTCTTTCTACGCACATTACTCCGTGACCATCCGTCACTGTCGTTCCACGCATTACGGAATTAGACGGATAAGTAGCTTCTTCATCGAAATGAGCCTCATCCGTTGTTTTGTTCACCATCAATTCCCCGGTCAGGCTTGATTCATTTACCTGCAATGATACTGCTTCCAGCAATACCCCGTCTGCCGGAATCTCATCACCGGTATTCAATATCACTACATCTCCTACTACAATATCTTTCTTAGGAATCTCATGCACCTTTCCATTTCGAATCACCATAACCGGAGTCTCCTCCCCTACGGCATTCAGCAAATCAAACTTCTTATTGGCATCATATTCAAAATAGAACCCGATACCGGTCGCTAAGAAAATAGCAAAGAATATACCGATTGTCTCCGCATATTCACTCTCAATGATTGAAATCAACAGAGAAAAAGCGGCTGCAACGAGCAGCACTTTGATAACCGGATCCTGAAACTTCTCCAGATACAGTTTCCAGATTGACGGACGTTTGGGAGGAGTCAGCAGATTCATCCCATATTTTTGACGATTTTGAAGAACTTCCTGGTCGGTTAACCCCTTAAAACGAGAATCTTGTGTGTTGTGTGACATACGTCTGATAATTAATTATTAATATCGGCAAAAATACAACATATATTGCAAGCATCTGTTCCATTAGTTTTTTTATCATTTTTTTCTAACCAAATATTGCAGATTTCAACTTCAAACCATTACATTTTGCAACGCATTTCCAAACAAATTCTTCTGAAATGTCGGACTTGTAGCTCAGTTGGTTAGAGCAACAGACTCATAATCTGGAGGTCCCTGGTTCAAGCCCAGGCTGGTCCACTTTAATAATCAAGCACTTACAGAGTTTCTGTAGGTGCTTTTTCTTTTACAGGTGACCTTCAGGTGACCTTTTTGAAGCGAAACTCTGCAAGAGTGACCTTTTGAAATTGCATGGGATTGCAGAGAATTTTTTATAGATTTTTATTCTATGGTGAACTTGACACTGCGGAATGTGATGCACATTTTAGGCTGAAATAGGATTTCCCACTAAGCATATTTGTAAGTCGTTGAAAACATCTTTGGTATGGGAATGGCCAATCTGCAAGCTTTCCAGTCTGTCCGTTTTCATTCGTATATTCCATTTTGGTAGTCGCGCAAATATTGCGTAAAAGTCTTTCCAGTTTCACGTTTAAAGAAACGCATCAGATGACTCGGGTCGGAGAAATGAAACTCTTCGGCCAGCTGGTTCACGTTTCGGTTAGCAAACAGTAACTCATTCTTCAATTCTTCCAACAGACGCTGCTTGAGCAGATGATTGGCAGATACACCGAATTGACTCATCACGGAACTGTTTAACGTAATACGGCTCACACGGAGCATATCCGCATATTCCTGCACCCGCTGTTTCGTACGGATATTCTTTTCCAGCAAGTCCTTAAACTGGAATGCGTAATTGTTTTTAGGTACATCAATCGGTAAATGATAAGTGGCGGCATACGCCCGGTTGATAATAACCAATAAGTAGTAAAGCACAGATACAATGAGATTATAAGTATCGGCAACAGGATGCAGAAGCTCCTGCTTTATGATTCCTAAAAGACGAATATACTCCGCCATGCTTTCCGGCGAAGTAAACAGATAGGGAGGCGTGTCGGTCTGATAATAATACAGCAAGCGATACACAAAAAACTTGTCCGCTAAGAATGTGCGCATAAAATCCTCGCGGAATATAAGAAAAGAGTAATCTAGTTCTGCTTCATCCACGTGCCATTCCTGCTGCTGATGCGGCGAGAGGAGTAATACCATATTGGCATGCAATTCAAATTTGCGGAAATTCAGCAGCAGATACCCATTGGCCTTACGAAAAAAATAGAAGCTAAAAAAATCTGTTTTAAACACCGGGTTTTCCGTCAGGACACCACATACATCGCTACTGTAGCCTGAGTTGATATAAAAGTCCACACCACAGCGTGTCTTGCTAAATGGAACGCTGACCAGACGTTCAGGATTGACGATTTTATCCATAGATTTCGTTTTTGGGGGCAAATATACTATTTTTTATTTATCAAAATGGCATATATTCCTGTTTTTAAGGCATAATGCATCCGATTTTTTTTACCGAACTTTGCGGCTATAATCAATACAATAAATTATGATGGAAGAAAAAGTAACAATTCGATTGATCCGTAATGCAACATTGCGAATCCATTATGCTGGAAAAGAGATACTTGTTGACCCCATGCTTGCCGGAAAAGGCACTTTACAGTCGGCTCTAGGTGTGTATAAGACCCCAAGAGTACACCTCACGATGCCGATGAATGAAATTGCGGACGGTCTGGATATGGTATTGTTGACACACAACCATATTGACCATTACGACCCGACAGTGAAACAGCATTTAGCGAAGAACATCCTGTTCCTGACACAACCGCAAGATAAAGAGAGTATTACACAGGATGGTTTTACAAATGTAGAAAGCATTGAAAAAGATAAAGCTATTGGAAATTTAACCATTCATCGCATCCAAGGACACCATGGCTTCGGAAAGATTGGAGAAATGATGGGGCCGGTATCAGGCTATGTACTTACTGCACACAGTTTCCCTACTATTTATATAATGAGTGACTGTAAATGGGAAGACTGTATCCGTCAGGCCATTGAACAATTTTCTCCAGATTACATCATAGTGAACAGTGGAGGTGCAATTTTTCCTGAATTTTCTCAAACAGAAGGTTCTATCATTCCAGATGAGCAAGAAGTTATGACAATGCTCGATGAACTTCCCGCCCACATCAAACTAATAGCAGTCCACATGGAAGCTACCGATCATGGGCAGACTACACGCGCAATTCTGCGTAACGAAGCCATGCATCACAAAATAGAAATGAGTCGCCTGATTATTCCAGAAGATGGAGAAACAATAATATTATGAGCGACTTCTCTGATTGGGAAACAGCCTGAAAAGAGGGTTACGAATGGATTGTTATAGGAACGGAAACAGGCAAAAGGAAAGGGAAAGTAGATGCCAATCCTGAATGAGTACGTCATATTGTAGAACAGGCGAAAAGAAATCACATTTTGGTATTTATGAAAGAAAACCTTTTGCCTATAATGGGAGAATACCGAATGATTCAAGAACTACCAAAACAATTTATAGAAAGAATATGGAAAAGGAAATAATCAGAGAAATAGATGTACAGAATGTCATGACTAAATCCTCATTACCAGTAGGGGGCTTCTCTGTCAATCCTTATGTAGGTTGTCCTCATGCTTGTAAGTACTGCTATGCTTCATTCATGAAACGTTTTACAGGGCATACAGAGCCTTGGGGTACGTTTCTGGACGTAAAGCACTGGAAACCTATTGATAATCCGCATAAATATGATGGACAACGGATTGTTATCGGTTCAGTAACAGACGGATACCATCCGTATGAAGAAGATTTTGCAGAACCCGTAAACTGCTGGAAGAGTTAAAAGGCACTAATGCTGAAATCATGATTTGTACTAAGTCAGATTTGGTTTTGCGTGATATTGATTTACTTAAAGGCTTTCAGAAAGTGACAGTATCTTGGTCAGTTAACACACTCGATGAACAATTCAGATGTGATATGGATCGTGCCGTAAGCATTGAGCGAAGACTTAAAGCCATGAAACAGATTTATAATGCAGGCATACGCACCGTGTGTTTTATTTCACCGATTTTTCCAGGAATTACAGATGTGAAAGCTATCGTTAATAGGGTAAAAGATTATGCAGATTTGATATGGCTGGAAAATCTGAATCTTCGTGGACAATTTAAGAGAGACATCATGGGGGTATATACGGGAAAAGCATCCGGAGCTTGTAGCCTTGTATGATGATATCTACAACAAAAAAAAACGAAAAGATTACTGGCAGGTCTTGGAACAGGAAGTAGCTGCGTTTGCTCAAGCGGAAGGTTATCCTTATCGTATAAACGATTTACCATACGGGCGTTCTCAAAAGGGAAACCTGTTATAGTAAACTATTTCTATCATGAAAAATTAGGCTAAAAAATAGGATTATTTGATTGATTTGATAATGACTTTTATCGCTGAAAATCAACCATATAAGAAAATAACGGTACAACTATCCGTTAAGGGAAAAGAGGAAGTGAAAAAGTTGCTTTGAGGGAGTAAAAGGATTAGAAAAGGCGTGTGTTTGGGTGAAAGATTTAACTAAATCTTAACAGTTAATAAGTATTTTTATTATTTAGAGATAACGGTTCGGAATGAGGTCAAAATTGCAAAAGACTTGTCAAGGAATTGCTTACCACTGCTGAAAATCAATGCTATGTCCGATTCATGGAACAAGCGAGGTACAAAAGAGGCAATTATATTATGTCAAATGTATATTGCCCAATACATATAAACAAAAATGCCACCTTCAAATAACTCATAATTTGAAAGTGGCATTATTTTTATATCAAAGAAATTATGACGTGTTTAGTGAACGCTCATCTTAGAAAACACGTTAAATAATTTATCACTCCAGCTATGATTAGTACTAATCCGATTAGGGCGGGGTAGATCTGGTGTTTGTTTGAAAGCTATCGCTCCTATGATTGCTATTAAAACAATACCAACCGCAGCCCAAATAGCGTAAGCTATTCCAACAGGGATAGTCTTCAAAGATAAGCTGAGTAAACAAAAAGCTGTTGCATATGCCAAAACAGTTACAATAGCAGGTACAGGCTTCGTGAATTGTTCTGATAATTTTAATGTAGTGGTGCCAAGTGCTTCGGCGAGGATGGCACAGATGAGAAATGTGTAACTTTTTATCATATCGAGATTCTATTATGATTTCATGGTGCAAAATTAGCCTAAATTTTTATCAACACCGAGAAAATATCATTCCAACAATGGTACTTTTCGATACAAAATACTCTTTTTGCGAGATTTGTTTTGTATATTTGCAAGCAAAATATTAATTATTTAAGATTCGAATGAAATATCAATTACGAAAAGGTGATACGGCATTTGCGATTGGACAAACAAATTTTAGTGAAAGCAAGGGAAGTCTTATAGATACAAATGGCTGTATAGCATTGTCGGTTATTTCTGGATATGCGATAGCTACTATCAATTTCAAAAAAATATCCTTCGCAAGGGAGATTTTATTTTGCTATTTTACGACAGTAGTTTTTCAATAGATAAAAATATCCGCTTCTTTTTTTAGTCCAATATTTCTCATTATCATATCCATTATTAGAGGAAGTTATTTATAAACCCCTTTCCACACAATTCTGGGAGGCACTGTATTCTACACCAATATTACATCCATCTCATGACTTTGAGCATCTATTGAGCGGCTGGTGGCAACTTATGAAATGGACAATAACAAATGAAAGTCCGATGCAGAAAGAGCTTGTAGCGAATAGCGTCCGAAACTTGTATATTGTAATAGATTCTGCATTAAACCAAAGCGGCATGAGTGTGTTTCACAACAAATGCAGCCATTCAAGGATGCTTATAAATCGCTTTTTTAAACTACTTTCTATTCATTGTCACGAAACCCGCGATGTGAAATTCTATGCAGAGCAACTTTCCATAACGCCTACCTATCTTTACAAAATTGTTCGGAAATATATGTCTCAGTCACCGAAAGAATTAATAGACAAACAAGCCATTTCAGAAATCAAGAGTCTGTTAATAAACTCGGATATGCCTATAAAGTCTATCGCATCTACATTGCATTTTGAAGACGTTTCCTATTTGTGCCGTTATTTTCGTAGATTGACGGGAATACCTCCGTTAGAGTATCGTGAAAATAACAAGGAATGATATAACCTATAATAATGTTTTACTGATATTGCCTTATTACATAGTAAATCCTCGCCCTCTATCAATCTTCCAGTCATACCGACCTTCCGCGACATCGCCAACCTCATTGAGTGTGTGGCGATGTTTTGTTTCGTCAAAAGGCTGTTGGCTTTCCGCATTATGACAGACCACGCACCTACCACAACTATTATCATGGACTTATGAAGCGTCTCGACATACCTCGACTGACACGGACTGCGCCACAGCTTTGCAACACGCTGCATTGAAAGCAACTGTGACTACAAGACAGTAAGTGTATTGCTCGGTCATGCCAACATTAGAACAACCCTTAATCTCTATGTTCACCCGAATATGGGGCAGAAGAAAAAGTGCATCACCAGGATGTTCAAGTCTCTTGGGAAATAGGGAAGAAAAGTAGCATAGGCTATAAAAGGCAAAAGGATGAGGTGACTCCACATCACCCCATCCTCAGCTTACTTGTCTATGTATGATGCGACAAGATAAACAATCGAAATGCTTGTATAAAGGAAACACGGCAAAAAAATCCAAAGCAAAGCCTTTACCCAACCATTTGACAACCACACACCTTCATTCCTTGACATCATATTAGACATCTCATAGAAATGTCGAGTGAGGATTTCTTTGTTCTCCTTTCGGTGGTCTTCAAGAAGTTTGGACTCGTTTTCAATGAGTTTCTTCCTGTTGTTGATTGCCTGTTCCATGTCGGCATCATCAACTTTAGCCTTGAATTTTATATCTCTCACTTTTGCAATAAAGCTATCAATGGCTTTTGTAACAGCGTCCGCTTTATCGGTGACTTTATTCAAGTTTTCCTTGGCTTCCTGCAAAGAACCAGTTGCCGTTTCAAGACTTGATTTTGCCAAAGTCAAGCTATTGCCAGCATCCTTGTAGGCTTGAAGCTGTTGGTCAAACTTGTCCGAAGCCTTGTCCGTTTCGATATTCTTGTCAATCGTATTCTCGAAAGATCCGAAATCCATATCCGAGATTTTGCTTTTACCTATCGGCATAGTATCAATGTTGTTGGTTGAACATTCGGTTATCTGCCATATCCTGCTTCTTGCGAGGTCTGCACATGCGATTAGCCATCATAGCGCAACGATGCGCCCATGACAGTTCATCCTCGTCCTTATCTCGTCCCCAACCTGAGGTAGCGCCACCTCCGCCACCGCCAGACTGGGCGGCAATGGTTGTGGCTGCATCAATGTATTCAGCAAAGAGAAGGATGGCGGTCTTTTTTTGCACATCACCAATCTTGGCAAACACATTGTCGGCATCCAAAGCAATATTTCTTGTCGATGACTTCCAGACAGTTCTGTGGAATGTCAACAGGATAATGATGAAACTCGTCCGTAGAAAAATCGAAGTGACGTATCTTTGGAGAGTTGTCCGCAGTAGGCATGGGGTTTTGGGTACAGTCATAATCTTTGGCTGTTTGGGTATTCTTTGTTGG
>ENA-OPYV01000368-OPYV01000368.1-human-gut-metagenome-genome-assembly--contig:-NODE-368-length-13078-cov-1.840553_pt1 | contig 13078 bp, 17 predicted proteins | sample MGYA00242474_ERZ504485 | MGnify/ENA primary metagenome ERZ504485 (study PRJEB26092, sample SAMD00036263) | human gut metagenome | host: Homo sapiens | study: EMG produced TPA metagenomics assembly of...
GCTGCTGCAGCGTGAGGTCAACTCCCCGATCGTTCTGCTCAAGCTCGAAGGCAAGTTCGACGCTATCGTCCTCGTTGACGGCGGCGGCACCACCGGCCAGGCCGGCGCCATCCGCCTCGGCGTTGCCCGCGCTCTGAACGCTATCGATCGTGATGCGAACCGCGCCGCCCTGAAGAAGGCTGGCTTCCTGACCCGCGACGCTCGCGTCGTGGAACGCAAGAAGGCTGGTCTGCACAAGGCACGTCGCGCCCCGCAGTTCTCCAAGCGTTAATTTCGCTTGTCCTGTACCGAGCATACAAAGGCTCTCCGCGGAATCCGCGGAGAGCCTTTGTGTTTGTGTCGCGCTGTCTTGAGTGTGACTCACACCTGCTTCATCAGCGTGATGCTCAGCGCCGGCATGGTCCAGACATTGTCGTCGACGGGAGTGTCCGGTGTATCATCCACAGGGCATCGGGCATCATCAGCTGATACCTCATCCCGAGGCGCGGACGAGGTGCCGTTTGCGGCGTGATCTGTTACTGGCATCGCGAATTTGATGGTATCCGCTTCATTCTCAGTCGAGGATTCCGTACGCTGCATGGCCACTTCTTTGACCATCTTGAGTACTGTCTCGCTGGCGTCCGGTACATGCTGCGTCCAGACGGTGGTGTCACCGTTCAAATCGCATTCCTCGACCTGAGTGCCATGCCCGGCTCGACGGCCGTTGATTTCGGCCGAGCACCATTTAGGCGTCCAGTGAGTGTCTGGCGGCAGGCGGAATGTGCGGTCGTCAGCGGTGCCGTTGACCACAATGCACACGTCCACCTCACTGTTGGACAGCAATCGCATGGTGAAGCTACGTACGCCCAGATCGAACCAGTCACGCTCCATCGGCGTGGTGCCGTCGGGCAGGAACCACTGCACGCGGCTTGAGGGCTTGAGTAGGCCGAGCTGGGTCAGTCGGGTGAAGAAGTCCTCGTGGTGATACAGGTCCAGTGATTTACGTAGCGCCACCAGTCGAGACACGGTTTCCAAGCGGCGCATTTCGCGCGTCTTGTTGGTGGAATACATCCAATCCCACTTCAGCCACGTGATGTCGTTGTCTTGGCAGTAGGCGTTGTTGTTGCCGTCCTGCGTGTTGCGGAATTCGTCGCCGGCGAGCATCATCGGCGTACCCAGCGAGAGCAGCAGCATGCCGATCATGTTCATGGCCGCCTGTTCGCGTGCCGCAATGACGTCTGGATCATCGGTGACGCCTTCGACGCCGAAATTGGCGGAATGGTTCACCGACGAGCCATTCATTATTGTTTTCGCCGTTGGCTTCATTGTGCTTGGAGCGGTATCTGGTGAGGTCCGTCAGCGTGAAACCGTCGTGGCAGGACACGAAATTGATGGAGGCCGGAGCGCCACGCCCTGGTTCGGTGGCGAACAGATCGGCCGAGCCGCAGAGTCGCGTGGACATCTCCTGCAAACTGATACGCCCGAAATCGGAGCCGCCGTCCACATCCTCAAGCCAGAAGGTGCGGGCCGTGTCGCGGAAGCGGTCATTCCATTCGGCGAACGGCACGGAGAATTGGCCGGTGCGCCAGCCGAGGTTGCCCAGATCCCACGGCTCCATAATGAGCTTCAGGTTGCCCAGCAGCAGATCGGAACGCAGGGCGAGAGGAACGGGTGATGATGGGTGAATTCGCCTTCCAGGCGGGCCAGCGTGACGCCAAGGTCGAAGCGGAAACCGTCTATGCCGATACGCTTGGCCCAGTATCGTAATGAGTCGATGGCAAAGGTGACCACATGCGTGTTGGTGAAGTCCAGCGTATTGCCGCAGCCGGTGGTGTCTTCGAGTCGACCGGGTATTGGATTTTTGATGGCGATAGTAGGCCAGATCGTCGAGGCCGCGCCAGCAGACCGTCGGGCCTTCGACGCCGCCTTCGCATGTGTGGTTGTAGACCACGTCCATGATGACTTCGAAGCCGGCCTCGTGCAGTGCGCGCACCATGTCTATGACTTCTTGGCGCACGGCGGCCGCGCCCTTCTCTTGGGCTGCTTTGGTGGCATAGGAGGGTTCGGGGGCGAAGTAGCTGAGGGTGGAGTAGCCCCAGTAGTTCTTGCGGCCGTGTTCTTGCAGGAAGAGCTCGTCCTGCTTGGCCATAATCGGCAGCAGTTCGATGGAGGTGATGCCCAATCCCTGCAGATAGGCGAGCGTTGTGGGGTGGGCGAGTCCGGCGTAGGTGCCGCGCAACGCTTCGGGCAGCCATGGCGCGTTGGCGGTGAAGCCTTTGACGTGCATCTCATAGATGACGGTTTTGCGCCACGGCACATGCGGGTGCTGCGGGTCGCCCTCATGCTTATGGATATCGCGATCGTCGATGGCCACGGACACCGGCACATGGCCGAGCGAGTCTACGGTGCTCATGGCACCGTATGCCGAACCGGTTACCTTGCGGTCCACGACATCGCATTCATAGGAGAAGGCGGCGGGGGTGAGCTCCATGGAGCCGTCGATGCCCTTGCCATACGGGTCAAGCAGGAATTTGTATGGATTGAAGCGCACGCCGTGTTTCGGGTCCCATGCGCCGTCCACGCGGTAGCCATAACGCATGCCGTCCCATGCTTTGGGCAGGTGCACGTACCACAGGCCGTAGTTCGGCCCGGTCATGCGGAACAAGGTCTCGCGCAGATACAAATGTTCGATAATGCGCGTGCATACCGGGAACTCATGAATCTGCTGGATAAAGGAGATATTCGGGTCCTCGAACAGGCGGATGGCGTCTTGGAAGAAAGCGCTGGGCTCATCAATGGGCTCCAGTACGCATAGCCAAACCTGATCGGCAGTTTCGGAACGAACAACGACGCAGCCCCACCGTCGTCAGTGAAGTACAGCCCTGGGCGAGTGGCGTAACGATGCAACGGTGGGTTTTCATACCTCCATTGTAGACGTGTTGTCACTTCTGGTGGAAGCCCTTGATTTCCAAGGCAACACGCCGAATGAAAGTAGTTTTTATAAAAATAAATTTGCAAAACTGAGATAAAGAAGTTATGCTGTTCATCAACACCTCGCAAAGACAGCGAGATGAACGAAACCAATACGCGACCAATCGCCATGCAGATAGGCCTGCCGGCCGGTCACCTGGTTACCCAGCCACCCGGTCACCCGGCCCAACCTTGCTCATCGCAGTGGCGCGCTTTCACCGTAGAAAGGACCCATCATGAAGGCTCTTGTGCTCACCGGCGTCAAGGAATTCGAAATCCAGGACCTGCCCACTCCTGAAATCCAGCCCAACGAAGTACTGATCAACACCGCCTACGCCGGCGTGTGCGGCACCGATCACGACCTGTACGCCGGCCGCCCCGGTTCGGCCGCCGCCGTGCCGCCGATCGTGCTCGGCCATGAGAACTCCGGCGTCGTGGCCGCCATCGGTTCCGAGGTCACTGGTGTCAAGGTGGGCGACCGCGTGGCCGTCGATCCGAACATCTACTGCGGTCAGTGTGAGTACTGCCTGACCCAGCGTCCCGAACTGTGCGACCATCTTTCCGCCGTGGGTGTCACGCGCGACGGCGGTCTTGCCGAACAGTTCACCGCGCCGGCCACCGTAGTCTACAAACTGCCGGACAACGTCTCGCTGAAGGACGCCGCCGCCATCGAACCCATCTCCTGCGCCGTGCACGGCGTGGACCTGCTGAAGCTGCGCCCCTACCAGAAGGCGCTGGTCATCGGAGACGGCTTCATGGGCCAGCTCTTCGCCCAGATCGTGCAGCCTACGGCGTGCATCAGGTGGACCTGGCCGGCATCTTCGATGAGAAGCTCAAGCGCAACCAGGAGCTGTTCGGCGTCACGAACGTCTACAACACCACGCGCGAGGCCATTCCGGCCGAGTCCTATGACGTGATCATCGAGGCCGTGGGTTTGCCGGCCACCCAGGCGCAGGCCGTGGCCGCCGCCAAGAAGGGCGCGCAGGTGCTCATGTTCGGCGTGGGCCCGCAGGAGGCGCACTTCGAGATGAACACCTACGATATCTATAAGAAGCAGCTGACCATTCAGGGCTCCTTCATCAACCCGCTCACCTTCAAAGACGCCATCAGCCTGCTCGAATCCGGCAAGATGAACGTCGCACCGCTCATCAGCCACGAACTGGGACTCGAAGAAGTCCAGGACTTCCTCGACGGCAAGATCCAGGGCGTCTCCAAGGCCGTCGTCAAGGTCGGCGAGTAGTTTCGGCACTTTGCCGGCTCCTCTCCCTGAGGGGAGCTGGCGGCGGAGCCGACTGAGGGGAGGCATCCGGCGGCGTGTATTACCACCCTCCGGTGCTGCGCACCACCTCCCGCCAGTGGAAGGAAGAGGTTTCGTCTCACGGTTTTCGCCGCCAATATAGCTTGGCCGCCGGCTTCCCTTTTTCTTCCGGCGGCCGCATTTTCCCTGCACCACCTCTACTGACAACGATGTTGATGGAGTCAACCCATGATTCGCTTTTTGAAAAATTCGGTATTCCCCGTGTGCTGCTGCTTGGCTTCCTTGCCGTTGCCATCTTCATGACCGGCGACGGATTCGAGCTCACCTTCCTCTCCAATTCATGGTCGACCAAGGCTTCTCGTCCTCGCAGGCCTCCCTGCTGGTCACTGTGTACGGCCTGTTCGCGGCCCTCGGCGGCTGGTGCGCCGGCGTGCTCGCCGAAATGTTCGGTGCCCGCCGCATCATGATGTTCGGTGCCTGCTGGTGGATCGGCATCCACCTGCTGTTTCTCGGGGTCGCCATCCCGAGTGGTCTGTATTCGCTGATTCTGGGCCTGTACGCCTTGCGCGGCATCGGCTACCCGCTGTTCATCTACAGCTTCGTGGTCCTGATGGCGCAATACATCAGCCCCGCCCGCCTGGCCTCCGCCACCGGCTTCTTCTGGACCTGCTTCTCTCTGGGCATTGGCGTGTTTGGCGCTTACCTGCCGAGCTTCATCATGCCGGTGTTCGGCGAATACAAGACCTTCTGGTTCGCACTGCCGTTCTCCATCGTCGGCACCGTCATGTGCTTCTTCTTCGTACCAAAGAACAAAATCGTCAAATCGCAAGGACTGAGCCGCAAGGAACAGCTCGCCGAGCTGGCCGAGGGTGCCACCATCCTGGTCACCAATCGCAAGGTGCTCATCTGCGCGATCATCCGCATCATCAATAACCCTGCTGCTCTACGGGTTCCCGGTCATCATGCCGTTGTACCTGTGCACCACCCACAATGGCGGCATCAACATCTTCAAACCGAGGAATGGATGCGTATCTGGGGCTTCGTGTTCGTGATCACGCTGATTTTCAACACGTTCTGGGGCTGGTTCATGGACCGCTTCGGCTGGGTATGCCGATGCGCTGGTTCGGCTGCGCGGTGCTCGCGGTCGGCTCGGTGGCGTTCTACTACATTCCGCAGTGGTTCGGCGCGAATGCCATTATGATGATCGTCGCTTCGGTCATCGTCGGCATCGGCACCTGCGCGTTCTCGTCGCTGCCCACCATCATGACCCTGTACGCGGGCGGCAAGCAGGGCGCGGCGCTGTCCGCATACAACCTCGCCGCCGGTCTGACCACGTTCGCCGGCCCTGGCATCGCCACCATTTTGCTGCCAATTGTGGGCTATGAAGGTGTGTGCTGGACATACGCCGGCCTATACGTGCTCGCCTTCGTGCTTACCTTGTTCATCCGCCCGCAGCAGCCCGGCTTCGACGCCAAAGGCACCGCATCAAAGGCGCAAAGGTTGCATCCGCAGAGTCCTCCGAGTCCTCGGAACCTACCGACAGCGCATCCGTGCACGTTTAGCTGCCCGAAGTAACCGTGGCCGCCGAAATGGTTGCCACTGCGAACTGATCGCAACATCATGTTGCGTCAGCAAGAAAGTATCGAGAATTGACTAGGAGTGCGGCATGGTTCTGCCGCGCCGCATACCTTGTCCGACTATCCTTAACCTTTATCCAACCACCACATTCAAAGGAGAATCACATGGCTAAGCCAATGACCGCGTTCACTACCGACCTCCAGCATTCCGGCATGATTGCCAAAGACCTGGATGAGACCATCAAGTTCTACCGCGAGGTATGGGCTTTGAGCTCGCCGGACTGTTCATGAATGGCGAGAACCGTTGCGCCTTCCTGCGCTACGGCCACCTGACCATTGAAACCTGGGAAGGCGACCCCGCCCCGATGACCACCGGCGCCATCAACCACTGGGCTTTCGACACCCCGGACATCGAAGCCGCCTTCGAGAACGCCAACGCTCGGCGTGGACTTCAAGGACACCGAGATCCAGTCCATCCCGAGTTTCTGGAAGCATGGCATCCGCTACTTCAACATCTACGGCCCCAACGGCGAGACCATCGAATTCTGCCAGATTGTGGAGGAGTAGTGGCTCCGATGCGCCCGATTCGCGCGCAATATGCGTGTCGATAGTGGCCGCAATATAATACTCAGCCTTTATTACGGGCTGGCCTAATAACTAACATTCAACGACCGGTGCACATGCGCCGGTCGTTTTTTTAGTGCCTGATGATTGTGCTGGGTTACAACAATGAGCGGCACGCTGGGCATAACAACATCCATGCAAGAAAAGTATCAATTCTTGACTGTTTTCGCGCCAAAACACTGCTATTTTCGCAGCGTAAACTTGTAATTAACGCTACCAAAGTTTGGGGCGGGATGGAAAACAACGAAAGTTTTGCGTAGTAAAAAGGAGACGGTCATGGCACAAGGACTGGCGCGAAAACTACTGCCGGGATTCTTGGCGATCGCAGTGTTCATGACAGGCGATGGGTTTGAACTGACCTTTTTTGTCCAAGTATGTCGTCGATCAGGGATTCAGCTCGTCGCAGGCATCACTGCTGTTTACGATGTACGGATTGGTCGCGGCGCTCGCCGGCTGGTCCTCGGGCGTGCTGGCCGAACTGTTCGGAGCCAAGCGCATCATGCTTATTGGCGCGGGTTCTTGGATCGTGCTGCATCTGGTATTCATCGGTGTGGCATTGCCTAGCCACAGTTATTCGCTGATGCTGGCGTCGTATATGTTGCGAGGCATGGGCTATCCGCTATTTATCTACAGCTTCGTAGTGTTGCTTGCGCAAACTGTGGATCCCGGCAAACTGGCATCGGCCATGGGCTGGTTCTGGACTTCCTATTCCTTTGGCATCGGTGTGTTTGGCGCCTATCTGCCGGCGTTCATCACGCCGGTGATTGGTGAATACTATTCGCTGTGGGTGTCACTGCCGTTCTCGATTGTCGGCATGATTATCTGTCTGTGTTTTGTGCCGAAAACCCGTAACGCCAATCTTGACACGATGAGCTCTTCGGATAAGCTTCGTGAACTCTCTCGCGGCGTGACCATTCTCAAAGACAACCACCAGATTGCGCTTGCTGCCGTATTGCGTGTGATTTGCAATCTCACTTTGTACGGTTTTCCGGTCATTATGCCGCTGTATCTCGCCACGCATACAAACGGCGGCGGAGCTTGGTACCAGGTCACCGAATGGTCCACCATCTGGGGTCTGCTGTTCGTCGTCACCGTATTCGGCAATGTGTTCTGGGGCCGTATGGGCGATTGCTTCGGCTGGATGAGCCAGATGCGCTGGTGGGGCTGCTGGCTCTCCGCGCTCGGTACTCTCGCCATGTACTATGTGCCGCAGCTGTTTGGGCACAACCTGCCATTTATGTATGTGTGCGCCGTGGTGCTCGGCATGGGTATTTCCGCTTTCGTACCGATGGGCGCAGTATTCCCTGCTCTGGAACCTGAGCACAAGGGCGCTGCGGTTTCCGCACATAACCTCGCTTCAGGCCTGACCACATTCTGTGGTCCGTTCATCGCCACGGTACTGCTCAATACCGTAGGTTTTGCCGGAGTGTGCTGGGCATATGCCATTTGCTACATCTCTGGCTCGGTCATCTCATTCTGGATTCGCCCCGAGCAGCCGGGCATCACCCGCAAAGTGGCGGCGAACTGAGCGGTGCTCGCTGACTGTTCTCGTCAAAAACCAACAATACAAGACCCTCAAAAAATAAATTCAACCAATATAAGGAGAAATACCATGAAAGCAGTTGTTCTCGAAGAGCAGGGCGTCATCAATGTGCGTGAGGTCCCGGACGTCAAGGATCCCGGCCCCGGTGAGCTGCGTATCGCACCCCACACCGTGGGCGTATGCGGTTCTGATTTGCATTACTACACGCACGGTCGTGTTGGCAAGTATGTTGTTGAGCAGCCAATGATTCTCGGCCATGAGGCAGCGGGCACCGTGTTGGAGGTCGGCCCCGGCGTCACTGATTTCAAGCCCGGTGACCGAGTCGCCCTCGAGCCAGGCATTCCGGATATGACTTCGCGGGCCAGCCGACTGGGCATGTACAACGTCGATCCGGCTGTGCGTTTCTTCGCTACTCCGCCGATTGACGGTTGCTGTGTGAGGAGGTCATTCACCCGGCCGCATTCACCTACCATCTGCCTGATTCCATGAGCTTTAGCGAAGGTGCGTTGCTTGAGCCGACCGCCGTGGGCATGTGGGCTGCCACCAAGGCGCGCATCAAGCCCGGCGATGTGTGCGTGGTGACCGGCTCGGGCACAGTGGGTATGCTCACTGCCTCTGCTGCGCTCGCCGGTGGCGCTTCCAAGGTGCTTGTTTCGGATGTGTCTTCCATCAAGCTGGGTATTATCGGCCAGATTCCGGGCGTTATCCCCGTGGATTTGACGACGGAGGACTTGGTTGAACGTGTACGCGAAGAGACCGCTGGGTGGGGCGCTGATGTGGCATTCGAGTGTTCCGGCGCGCCGAAAGCTTATGAGACGTTCTGGAAGCTGATTGCCCCGGGCGGTTGCGCGGTGCTCGTCGGTATTCCGGTCAACCCGGTACCGATTGACGTGACCGAGCTGCAGGCCACCGAAGTGCGTATTGAGAACATCTTCCGTTACGCCAATGTGTACCAGAAAGCCATCGATTTGGTCGATAGCGGCCGACTTAACCTGAAGCCGTTCATCACTGACACGTTTGCCATGAAGGACGCCAAGGCTGCCTTCGACCGTATGGATGAGGGTCGTCCGGGCGATATCAAATTGCAGATTACGGTCAATCGAGACTAATCTGTGACGTGTTGATGACGAGATGATTGCCCGATGAAATCCTGCGGCATATGTTGGCGTTTCCCTTTTTCCGCCCGCACTTATGTGCCATATCCGTAGGATTCCGGCGGGCAATCATCTCGCCGTAGTTGTTCCATCGGTAAAGTAACGAAATATGGCGAGCTGTACTGCGCAACGTGACAGGAGGTCTGCGATGGATGCGCGAAACTTGACTGCGATCCTCATTCGGATGCGGGCTCGCTGGAAGTGATTGTGCCCGATGGGGATGCGGCCATACGTTGGTCAAGCCACGGGTATCCGAGCTCTCTGGCCAAATGGCATTATCATCCACAAATCGAAATTCATCTTATCCGTGAGGGAAGTGGACAACTCATGGCGGGGGGTGGACTCATGCCATTCGTGCCGGGGCATGTGGCGATGATCGGATCCAATCTGCCTCATAATTGGTTGTCGGATATCATTCCTGGAGAACGGCTCTCTCATCGTGATGTGTTATGCCATATACGTCCGCAGACTATGCGACTATTGACCGCCGCTTTTCCCGAGACTTCCGGTTTCGAGACGGTATTGCGCCGTTCGCAGCATGCACTTGTGCTGTTCGGTGATTCGGCACGTGAGGCCGGCGAGCTATTAGTGGCCATGGGAGAACATAGTCCAGTTAGACGGGTTGCCGACCTTATTGCTATTCTGACGGTATTCGAGCAGGCATCAGCGCAGGAAAGCCAGACCGTGGTAACGCCGGAATACAATCCAGAGATTGCGGTTGGCGCGGAGGATGGGATCAACGCCGCCATCACCTATATTTCCACACATCTGGATGAGGTCAGCTTGCAAGGTGCCGCTGATGCGGCGGCGATGAGCGTATCCACTTTTTTCTCGCTTCTTCAAGCGAGTTGCCGGCATCGGTTTTGCTGATTTTGTTCGACGGCTTCGAGTGGGGCGTGCTTGTCGTTTGCTGACTTGCACAAACATGCCCATTGCCAAGATTCAACAGTTGAGCGGATATACGAATGCCTCGAATTTCAATCGTCGTTCTGGAAGAAACCGGTATGACTCCATCTCAATATCGCCGAGAACATTGATTGCCGCCCCGGTCTGGGCGGTGTCACGGATCCGTGCAAGAAAGTACCATAAGTGGGTTTTCTTGGTATCAGATAGGGCCAATGCTGCCGTTTAGGCTTGAAAATACAACGAAGTGGTTAGATGCGCATAAAGTGCATCGGCTCCAAGGAGGCAGCAATGAATGATAATTCGGTATGGCCGGTAGTGACTGCGGTAATGGTCGTGCTTGCGGTGGCCGTATGCCTGGCCATGGCTGGTGACATCCGGTTTGCCGTGATTGGTGTTCTATGACTGTCTCCATGAGTCCCGAAACCGCTGCCGCCTAGGCGGAAATCAGCCGCGTACCGCAGCACCACAGATATCGTCGAGATAATTCTCGGCGAATCGCAATGCGGCACCGATGATGTTCTGGTCTTCGGCGCAGTAGCTCTTGCGCAGATTGAAATGGTCGGTGCCGAACGGGCTGCGTGCGATGACGCGCGCCTTCAGATCCTCGATGTCGCTGTCTTCAAGATGCTGGGCTGCTTCACCGCCGACAATCACGTCGCCCGCGATGATGGATCGCGCGTTGACGATGGCCTGCGCCACGTAATCCAGCCACTCATCCATGCGCTCGCGATGATGCCGTTCGCCCTGCTCAAGCACGCTGAAGAAGCCGGGAATGCTTTCGTAATCCTCGGGCAAGGTCTCCGGCGAGCAGTAGGTGTCCATGCAACCGCGCTGGCCGCAGTAGCATTCGCGGCCGCCCGGCACCAGCGTCATGTGTTCGATGGCGCCGTTGCACTGGTTCGGGCCTTGATACAGCTTGCCCCCCGCGATCACCGCGCCGCCCGGGCCGGCGCGCGTCAGACTAGACGCACACCGCATCGGTGAGCGTGGAGTCGAACCAGAGTTCGGCCATGGCTGAGGCATCGGAATCGTGGATCATCATGCACGGGTAATGGACCGATTGGCTGATGGTTTCGAGCGTGAGCCCACGTGTTGCCCATAATGGTGCCGAAGATGATGGTGGTGGCGTCGGGGGAGAGGATGCCTTGGATGGCGAACGAGACGCCGAGCACCTTGCCGTGCTTCTTTTCGACGTCGGCGGCGAAGTTGTTGATGATGCCGCCGATACGCTGGTAGTAAAACGTTGGTGTTGCGGTAAGGCAGGGCATCGTTGCGTTTTTCGATGACGTTGCCGTACAGGTTAATCGCGCACAGGCGCAGTTCGTTGGACCGCATCACTACCCCGATGGCAGTGCGATGATCGGGATTGAACTCATAATTTTGCGCCTTGCGCCCGCCGGTGGAATCCTGCAGTTCGCCTTTGCGGATGAGTCCGTCATCTTCTAGTGCGTGCAGATTTTGGGTGATGGTGGGCAGGCTGAGGCCGAGTTCGCGTTCCAGTTCCTGCTTGGTGACATGGCTATGGCCATACAGATACTGGGCCATGGCACTGCGGTTGTGCGCTTTCACTGCGGTCGATGGCATTGCCCTCATATTTACCCCTTTGTACGATGAGATATATGTAAGCATACTTTATGAAAGTGGCTTTCATGTGCCTCGACGCGGAGATTATGAGGCAACAATCGTATATTTGTAGGCGATTTTGGGCACTTTTTTAAAACCAATTTTCTAGAAATGTGGGGAAAATGAGTACTTTTGGAAACTTGATTTAAGAAAGTTGTCGGATTGCGTTGTTTGCAAGCATGTGATTTTCGGTAAAAAGTGAACAAAAAGTACCAAATCGCCGAATAAAGTGAGGATTTGTTCGATATTTCGCACAACTCTTAACAAAAACTGTTCAATGTCGCACGTGAAACGCCGTCGATTTTGTGCGTATGCATCGCGCCGGACCGTTCGGTATATTGTGACTCAAGTCACATATGCAATGTGACAACGCATCACCGGTCATTTTCGGTTACTGAGGCGGTATCCCGCTGGTGCAACTGAGGTGACGAGGCGATGGCCCAGAACTTTGCCATATACCCCAAGAAGATCGAGGAGGACCCCAAGTGGCAGAAGCAAAGAAGAAGGTCGAAGCTACCAAGCCGACTCCAGAAGAGAAGCAGGCCGCAGCTGAGGCCGAAGTTGACGCGCTGGTTGCCCGCGCCAAGAAGGCTCTCGTCGAATTCGAGAACCTCGACCAGAAGCAAGTTGATCGTATCGTCGCCAAGGCTCCATCGCCGCTCTGAACAAGCACCTCGTTCTCGCCAAGATGGCTGTCGACGAGACCGGCCGTGGTCTCGTGGAAGACAAGGCCACCAAGAACATCTTCGCCTGCGAGCACGTCACCAACTACTTGGCCGGCCAGAAGACCGTCGGCATCATCCGTGAAGACGACGTGATGGGCATCGATGAGGTCGCCGAGCCCGTCGGCGTGGTCGCCGGTGTCACCCCGGTTACCAACCCGACCTCCACCGCCATCTTCAAGTCCCTCATCGCCCTGAAGACACGCTGCCCGATCGTCTTCGGCTTCCACCCCCGGCGCGCAGAAGTGCTCCGTCGAGGCCGCCAAGATTGTGCGCGACGCCGCCATCGAGGCCGGTGCTCCCGAGAACTGTATCCAGTGGATCGAGCACCCGTCCATCCAGGCCACCGGCGCGCTGATGCAGCATCCGGGCGTGGCCACGATCCTCGCCACCGGTGGTCCGGGGCATGGTCAAGGCCGCTTACTCCTCCGGGCAAGCCCGCCCTCGGCGTGGGTGCCGGCAACGCCCCGGCCTACGTTGACACCGATGTTGACATCGTGCGCGCCGCCAACGATCTGGTGCTCTCCAAGCACTTCGATTACGGCATGATCTGCGCCACCGAGCAGGCCATCATCGCCCACAAGGACGTCTACGACCAGCTCATCAAGGAGCTCAAGGTCCGTAAGGCCTACTTCGTCAACGCCGAAGAGAAGGCCAAGCTGGAACAGTACATGTTCGGCTGCACTGCCGGTTCCGGCGCAAGCCCGTGCTGAACTCCGCGG
>ENA-OPYV01000369-OPYV01000369.1-human-gut-metagenome-genome-assembly--contig:-NODE-369-length-13060-cov-1.465631_pt1 | contig 13060 bp, 15 predicted proteins | sample MGYA00242474_ERZ504485 | MGnify/ENA primary metagenome ERZ504485 (study PRJEB26092, sample SAMD00036263) | human gut metagenome | host: Homo sapiens | study: EMG produced TPA metagenomics assembly of...
CCAAGTTTACTGGATAATTCTTGATTTCTTCTTCAGACTGGAACTGTCCGATAACTTGATATCCCCAATAAATACCTCCCCAGCGGTCTTCAGAAGAGTTCCGGTATTCATCCCAAGAGTTGCTGAAAAGGAAAGAAGGTCTTAGTCATCGACAAACGACCAAATATTGCAGGAAATATATACACAGAAGATATTGAGAAGATCCATGTACATAAATATGGAGCACATATTTTCCATACAAACAATAAAAAAGTATGGAATTTACATTACAAAGTTTGCAGAATTTAATCGATTCACAAATTCACCAGTTGCAAATTACAAAGGAGAATTATATTCTCTGCCATTTAATATGTACACATTCAATAAGATGTGGGGTGTGATCACACCGCAGGAAGCTGCAGATAAGATTGAAGAGCAGAAGAAAGAAGCAGGGATCACAGAGCCAAAGAATTTAGAAGAACAGGCGATCAGCTTGGTTGGAACAGATATTTACGAGAAACTGATCAAAGGATACACAGAAAAACAGTGGGGAAGACCATGTACAGAGCTTCCATCCTTTATCATTAAGAGATTACCAGTACGTTTAACATTTGATAATAACTATTTCAACGCCTTATACCAGGGAATCCCAGTGGGCGGATATACAAAGATGATCGCAAATATGTTAGGAGATGTAGAAGTTCGTTTAAATACAGATTATTTTGAACACAAAGAAGAACTGGATGCATTAGCAGAGAAAGTAATCTACACAGGACCAATTGATGCATATTTGATTATAAATTAGGTGAATTAGAATATCGTTCCGTAAGATTTGAGACAGAAGTATTAGACCAGCCAAACTTTCAGGGAAATGCAGCTGTGAACTACACGGATGCCGAGACACCATGGACAAGGATCATTGAACACAAATGGTTTGAATTCGGAAAAGACGAAGAAGGAAACGACCTTCCAAAGACTGTTATCAGTCGTGAATACAGCTCCGAGTGGAAATTAGGAGATGAACCATATTATCCAGTCAATGACGAAAAGAATGGAAAATTATATGAAGAGTATAAGAAATTAGCCGAGAAAGAAGAAAATATCATCTTCGGAGGAAGACTCGGAGAATATAAATATTACGATATGGATGCGGTTATTGCAGCAGCGTTAGATATGTGTGAAAAAGAGTTATAAAGATTTATGTCATATAAGAAAAGAGGAACAAGAAACATGAGCGAAAACATTTTTTTTACCAGCAAATAATTTTAATTGCCACAGGTAGGATTCTATGAAGAAATGGGCTGTGATCGCTTGTGACCAGTTTTCATCTCAGCCAGAATACTGGGATGAAGTAAAAGAGTATGTAGGAAATACGCCTTCAACGTTACATCTAATGCTTCCAGAAGCATATCTTGGAAGTGAGGAAGAAGATGAAAAGATCCGAAAGATTCAATCCACAATGAAGAATTATGCAGATGATCATCTGTTGAAAACTTATGAAAATTCTTTGGTTTATGTGGAAAGAACCTTGCAGAATGGAAAGATTCGAAGAGGGATCGTAGGTGCGATCGATCTGGAACAATATAGTTATACGCCAGAACACGAAGCAAAAATCCGTTCCACAGAGAAAACAGTCATGGAGCGAATCCCACCAAGAATGAAGATTCGTTATCAGGCACCGATTGAATTGCCACACGTGATCTTGCTATGCGATGATTGGAAAAATGAAGTATTAGAAATCGTAACAGAGCAGAAGGCAAATCTTGAGAAATTATATGAATTTGATCTGATGCAGGAAGGTGGACATATCGCAGGATGGCTGGTAGACGGAGAGGTCAAAGAACAATTTTTTTTAGAAAAAACTACGATCATATGAAGAACAAAATGACAGAAAAATATAAAAGATTTAAGTGATGATCCAATGGTCTATGCAGTCGGAGACGGAAACCATTCTCTGGCAACAGCAAAAGCCTGTTACGAGAAGTTAAAGAAAAATCATCAATGGGAACATATCAAAGATCATCCAGCGAGATATGCATTGGTAGAACTCGAGAATCTACATGATGATTCCCAGCAGTTTGAACCAATTCACAGAGTCATTACTGGAACAGATCCAGAAGAATTAATACATGCATTAAAAACAGAATGTTGCAGCGAAGAAGGACAAACAATTCGCTGCTATTATGGAAAGAAGGAAGAGTTCTCCATTTGAATTTACATAAACATCAATTAGCAGTTGATAAAATACAGACATTTTTTAGATAAATATCTCAAAGACAATTCAGGATGTATTGATTATATCCACGGAGAAGATGTCTTAAAAGAACTGTCAAAAGAAGAGCAGACGATAGGAATTGAAACTTCCAGCAATGGAGAAAGATCAGCTGTTTCCAAGCGTGATGACAGACGGAACACTGCCAAGAAAGACATTTTCCATGGGACATGCTTGTGAAAAACGTTATTATATTGAAGGACGAAAGATTCAGAGATAGACGAGTGCCCAATAATTACTTTACAAGAAAAACTTTTAATGATATCGTGAAATGTGGTATGATAAAAAAATAGTGTAAATAAAATAATATATACAATAATGGAGGAGAGATCATGGCTATTTTAGTAGCAGGTGGTGCTGGATATATCGGCAGCCATACATGTGTGGAACTTTTTTAAAATGCAGGATATGAAGTTGTCGTAGTAGACAATTTATATAATTCTAGTGAAGAAGCTTTAAAGAGAGTAGAGCAGATCACAGGGAAAACAGTAAAAATTTTTATGAGGCAGATGTTTTTAGACCGTGAAGCATTAGAGAAGATCTTTGATGCAGAAGATATTGACTCTGTGATCAACTTTGCAGGATTAAAAGCAGTTGGAGAATCTGTACAGAAACCATTAGAATATTATCATAACAATATCACAGGAACATTGATCCTTTGTGATGTGATGAGAAATCATGGAGTGAAGAATATTATCTTTAGTTCTTCAGCAACAGTCTATGGAGATCCAGCTTTCATTCCAATTACAGAGGAATGCCCAAAAGGACAGATCACAAACCCATATGGACAGACAAAGGGAATGTTAGAGCAGATCTTAACAGATTTCCATGTCGCAGATCCAGAATGGAATGTCGTATTACTTCGTTACTTTAACCCTATCGGAGCACATGAAAGTGGACTGATCGGAGAAGATCCAAAGGGAATTCCAAATAACTTAGTACCATATATTGCACAGGTAGCAGTTGGTAAACTTGAGAAATTAGGAGTCTTTGGTGATGATTATGACACACCAGACGGAACAGGTGTCCGTGATTATATCCATGTTGTAGACCTTGCCAAAAGGACATGTGAAGGCATTAAAGAAATTGAAGAAAAAACCAGAAGTACGTATCTACAACCTTGGAACAGGAATTGGATATAGTGTATTAGATGTCTTACATGCATATGAAGAGGCTTGTGGAAAGACACTTCCATACGAGATCAAACCACGAAGAGCTGGAGACATTGCAACATGCTATTGTGATGCGACAAAAGCAAAAGAAGAAATTAGGATGGGCTGCAGAAAAAGGAATCAAAGAAATGTGTGCAGATTCCTGGAAATGGCAGTCTATGAATCCGGATGGATATAGAACAGAAGATTAATTATTTCATTATCATAGCATTAGACAAAAGCTGTCGTAGAATATACGATGGCTTTTTTGAAAAATAAACAGGAGCAATAGAGATGAAGATTGAAAATAAAAGACAATGGGTCGGAGAGTTGTTCTTTTTATTAGGAACAATACTCTATATTACATACTACTTTTTTTTTATATAGCTTACTATTGGTATGTAGAGAAAGATCCGACAAGACAAATTCCAGTGCAAAGACTATTTTATATTGGATTAATCTGTTTTGTGGTCAAAATAATATTAACAAAATATCAATGGAAAGAAGTGATTATTGGAGCAGCAGGAGCTGTTTTGATGTATTTATGTTGGAAAAGCTCTGGAGGAATTGATTACCCCGCAAATTATCTGATCATTCTGGCGATGAAAGACGTAGATCTTAAGAAAGTGATGAAAGCAGTATTTGCATGTGGATTTGTTGGGTTAAGCTATGGTTTTACATGGTTCTTTATGAATGCACCAGATAAATTAACAACAGTAAAAGATTATGGGCGAGGAATGATAGAAGTACGATATAAGTTTTGCACATGGCATGCGAACACGATTCATCTTATGATCATGATTTTGATTGTTAGTTTTTTATATGCTTATTATAAGAAAATGAAATGGTGGGCATTTGCGATCATGTTCTATTTCAACTATGAGTTTTATCAACTATCAAAATCAAGAACAGCATTTTATTGTGGATCAGCAGCGATCATTGCCTATTTTATTTTAAGATATGCAAGAAAAATTTATGAATTTAAGATTTCACTGATTTTATTAGAGATCGGAAATCTTGTAGGGATTTTCTTATCTATATATTATGGACTTTATTCTCAATTGACAGATCCAACATTATGAGATTAGATCAATTGATCACAGGACGATTGACAGTTGCACGGAACTGTTTTCTTGGAGCTGGAATTCCTCTGTTTGGAAGTAACATTGGTGGAAAGGTTTGTGGATATGGAATTTATACACAGGCCAATGATGGATACGTAACAGAATTAGGAATTGTAAGAACATTGTTGGAATATGGGCCAATTGTGTTTGGACTTTTTTTGTGCTTTTTATGCTTATAGCTGTATGGGTACTTTATAAAAGGGATATTTTGGGGCTATGGTGCTTTTAGAAATTGGATTTATCGCATGCGGAGTAGAAGCATATTTTCCAGCCGCTTACAATTTAAAGGCATTTGTATTTGGCCTGGCATTTTATCAGTTGATGGGATTATTTAAGGGAAAAGAAAAAGAAGAGAAACGAGGAAAGGCAGTCAATGCATCAGAATAATCGAATCATTTCATGGATTATATCATTTTTATTTTCAATATGCATGGTTATATCTATAAGTTATGATCAGAGAGATAACTGGTCACTGATCATATGCGATAAAAAACATATGATCAGTGCATTGATCATGACGATGATTCTTACAATGATCGTACATATGATCATGAATGTATTATATTCAAAAGCGGGGAAGTCTTTTATAAGGTTAAAGACTCAAGCAAACAGTGGGATAGGAAGAAAAAATATTTGATCATATCTATAGCAGTTCCTTGGAGCATTCTGATCGTTTTTATGGCTTCCAAATTATATTTTGTATTTTCCGGGTTGTTTAACTTATGATATTATACGACAGTATGAGCAGTTTTTCAGTGGAAATCTGACGAATCATCATCCTGTATTGACGACATTGTTTGAAGGGATGTTTGTCAAATTTGGAAGAAACATTGGATGTCAAAATGTAGGAATCGCAGTGTATCTGTTATTTACATTGTTATTTACAAGTGGTGTTTTCGCAATATGTTTTTATTGGATGCATAAGAAGAATACAAAGTATTGGATTCGCTTTACAGGATTGGCATTTTATGGATTGTTTCCTATCTGGTCGGCATATGCAAGGACAGCAGTAAAAAGACACATTATTTTATCCAATATTTGTTTTATTTGTGTTATTTATATTTGATATAGTATTAGAACCAGAGAAGATATTTGATTCAAAAGTTTAAGAGTATTTTGTTTTTAATAGTCTCTTTATTATTATGTTTGGTCAGACACAACGGGTTTTATATATTAATTTTTACGATGCCGTTTTGTATTGTAGGTGTAAAAAAAATATCGAAAGACAATTGATAGTTTTTATTTATAATAATGGTGGCGTTTTGGGAGGTTTACCAAAAAGCAATTCTTCCCATGGCAGGTGTGAAGCCTGGCGGAAAGCAGGAGATGCTCTCCATCCCTTTTCAACAGACAGCGAGATATGTAAATATATGGAAATGATGTTTCGACGGAAGAGGAAAAAGTGATTCGAAAAGTATTAGATTACGATACGATCGGAAAGAATTATGATCCAGATCTTTCGGACCCAGTAAAGAATACTTACAAACAGAAAGACGAATATTTAAAAGATTATTTTAACATATGGTTGAAATGCTTAAGAAGCATCCGACGGCTTATATTCAGGCAACGTTAAATGGGACATATGGATATTGGGGTTATATGACAGAAATAAGATATCCATATGGATATTATGTACAGCCAGAAGTATGAATATATATCAAAAGAATATAAAATATATTATTCAGAAAAAACAAAATATATCAGAGATATATATCATGGGGTTTTAGATACAATATATCAGAAACTCCATTGACATTATTTACAAACCGATGATATATTTATGGATTTTGATTGGATTGCTTGGCATGGTATGTTCTTTTAAAAAGACGATCAGATATTGGATTGCATTTTTGCCAGTAGTGACATCATTCCTTATATGTCTGGCATCACCTGTAAATGGCGATATGCGATATATGCTTCCGATTACAGCGAGTACGATTTTATATGTTGCATTTGTAAATGAAATAATATATAAAGAATATAATGAATTTTAACAAAGGAGAATGCGTAATGGAAAAAAATTGCAGTATTGATTCCGTGTTACAATGAAGAAAAGACAATTAAAAAAGTAGTGGAGGATTGGAAGAAAGAGCTTCCAGAGGCAACAATCTATGTATATAACAATAATTCCACAGATCGTACAGTAGAGATTGCAAAAGAAGCAGGAGCTATTGTAAGAAATGAATATCAACAGGGAAAAGGAAATGTGATCCGAAGGATGTTTCGAGAAATTGATGCGCAATGTTATATCATGATTGATGGAGATGATACATATCCTGCCCAATTTGGACGAGAAATGGCAGAAAAAGTTTTAGAATACAAGGTGGATATGGTTGTAGGGGACAGATTATCATCTACTTATTTTGAGGAAAATAAAAGACCTTTTCATAATCTTGGAAATAGCATGGTGAGAGCTGCAATTAATCATCTTTTTAAAAGTAATATCCGGGATATTATGACTGGATATAGAGCCTTTAGCTATCAGTTTGTTAAAACATTTCCAGTGTTATCCAGGGGATTTGAAATCGAAACTGAAATGAGCATTCATGCAGTAGATAAAAATATGCTGGTTGATAATGTGATCATCGAATATCGAGATAGACCAGATGGAAGCGAATCTAAATTAAATACTTATACAGATGGTATGAAGGTATTATTTACGATCATAAAACTGTTTAAAGGTTATAGACCATTTCAGTTTTTTGGAAGTATGGCATTCTTGCTTATGATTATTGCGGCAGGATTATTTATACCCGTATTTATGACATATCTTCATACAGGTCTGGTACCGAATTTCCCAACTTTGATTGTAAGTGGATTTATAGCACTTGCGGCGTTGCAGGCATTCTTTTCTGGATTGATTTTAAGTACGATTGTACAAAAAAATAGCAAGATTTCGAATTTAAATTACAGTTGATCACAAACAAAATAGATAATGAGAAAGATAATTAAATATGCAGGAAAGATCAAGAAAAGAGAAGAATATATTATACATTGTAGTGCCTTGCTATAATGAGGAACAAGTATTAGCTGAAACCTCCAAACGATTAAAGGAAAAAATGTGAAATGCTGATCCATGATGGTAAAATAGCGAAAGAAAGCAGAATTGTTTTTTGTGGATGATGGATCCAAAGATCATACGTGGAATATGATTGATGAATTTCATAAAATGGATTCTATATTTTCAGGAGTGAAATTATCCAGAAATCGTGGGCATCAAAATGCATTGTGCGTGGTTTGACAATGGCATCAGAGAAAGCAGATATTGTAATATCAATGGATGCGGACCTTCAGGATGATATTAATGCAGTCGATCAGATGATCGAAAAAATATTATGAAGGATGCGATATTGTATATGGTGTTCGAAGTGCCAGAGATACAGATACATTTTTTAAAACGTTTTACGGCAGAAGCATTTTATAAACTGATCAATAAAATGGGCGGAGAGCTTGTTTACAATCACGCAGATTACAGACTGATGAGTAAGCGGGCATTAAAAGGATTATTAGAATTTGACGAAGTTAATATCTTTCTTAGAGGGATGGTGCCGATGGTTGGTTATCAGAGTGATATTGTCACGTATGAGAGAGCTGAGAGATTTGCAGGAGAAAGCAAATACCCATTGAAGAAAATGCTTTCTTTTGCATTTGAAGGAATTACATCGTTGAGTGTAAAACCAATCAAAATGATTTTTAATGTTGGAATTTTAATTTGTGTAAGTAGTGTTTTGGCAATCATTTATTGTCTAGTACGGCATTTTACAAACAACACGGTAAGTGGCTGGACCAGTCTTGTTATGTCGATATGGTTTTTAGGTGGTTTACAGCTGATCGCGATTGGGATGGTTGGACAATATATTGGAAAAATATATTTGGAGACAAAGGCCAGACCTAAATTTATTATTGAACAGGTATTAAATGACTAGGAGAATGGAGATGAAGATAAAAGATTTTATATACAAATATTCGATCAGATTGTTTATTTTGATCGTAGCATATTTGATCGTAAGTTTTCCATTTCAATATACACAAGAAAAGATGAATGACGTTTCTCAGCCGGTTAGGTGGCTGGGGACGTTGTTATTTTTTATCATAGCTTGTTTTATCGTAAGATACAGAAAGAAATTAGAAGCTGTTTTTGCAAAAAAATCGTTATTTTTTATCATCTTTGTGATGATTTTTGCATTGCAATTGATGACAATCTATGTATTTAAGATACAGCCAGTGAATGATTTGTTATATTTGCATGATGAAGCAATCCGAATGATTCAAAATCCTATGATTTCGTTACAGCGTTTTGGTGGGTATTTTGCACATTATCCGAATAATTATGGATATTTACTAATCTTATATTGCTATTATAAATTGTTGGTGTCTTGCGGTATTTCTGTCGGAAGTCTGGTTCTTGCGGGAAATTTTTTGAATTTTATTAGTAATTGATATTGGAATTTTTATGTGGATATATTGCAATACGCATAGTTAAAAATATAAAACTGGCTAACATATGGATGTTGTTGTTTTTACTGAATCCGTGGACGTATTTCTGGATTGCTTATTATTATACACACACGATATCATTTGGTATGATCATGGTGTTGCTGTTGTTGTTTGTGCTAATACATAAAGAAAAAGACAATTGGAAGGGCATTTTGTACAGTGCTTTTTTAGGAATTGTAATTTATATAGGAATTAAGATCAGGATCACCAATTTGATTCTCTGTATTGCAGTGGGGATCACGTTGTTTATCTTTTGGAAGCAGTATAAGTTTAAAGTAAGACATATGTGTCTGATTCTTGGAATGGTAGCAGGAATTGCAGCTTCTGTTTTTTGGATATCAGTACAAAATTTCAGAATATGATACCAAAACAAAACACACAAGAATTTCCAGCAACACATTGGTTAATGATGTCTTCTCATGGAGTTGGGCGATATGATAGTGGTGATGTGTGGTTTACTTCACAACTTTCAACGCAAAAACAAAAAAAAGAAAAGACAATTGAAAAAACAATTCATAATTATAAAGAGCTTGGGATAAAGGGAACTATACAGTTATCTGGAGTGAAGTTAAGAGAAGTCTGGCTGACAGGAGATGATGATTTTACAAAAATGTCTTATGTTTCAACAGATTATGGAACAGCAAACGAGTTCTTAAATGGAAAGCACAATGGATGGATCTTAATGTACAGCTATCTGGTGCGGATGGCGGTCTGGTGCTTTGCATTAGTGGCAGCGATTGGAATGCTCAGAAAAAGAAACCCATGGAATTATGTTGTGATGCTTACATTACTTGGAGGAATGATCTTCCATGTATTCTGGGAAGCAAATCCAAAGTATAGCATATGCTTTATGGGTGTAATGATGTTTATGATGGTAACAGGAATTGAAAATCTTTGTGAAGAAGAAAAGAAAGAACAAAAACAAAAGATTTCAATGGGGAATGTTATGGTTATGTTTGGTCGGAATCGGATTGATTGTATGTTTGCAGCCAATGCATAATTATTTAAAACAAAATCCAGAGGCGTTAGATCAATCTTATGCAGCTAGTCAGTTTGCACAAAGTCAGACGTTGAATCTGTCATTGAAGAAGAATGAAGCAATAAAACAAAGTTTTCTTACAAAAATCAGGTTTCAGAATATTACATTCAATTTATTAAATAATGAGAATGATTTTACTGTGCGTCTGCTTGATGAAACAGGAAAAGTAATGGAAAGCGCACGACAAGATCAATTATCTTATGCGCAAAATCAATATGAGTGGAAGTTAAACAAAGTTAAGAATTCTGGGACATATGCAATAGAGATTGTAAATCAGAAAAAAGATCAAAAATACAAACTTCCGGTATACTGGACTGGAAATTATGATGCATACCCAAATGGATGTATGTATAGGAGTAACAAGAAGATTGGGAAAGCAGATCTGGTATTTCGTGTATATCAATAAAAATTTAGAAAGAAAAATGCAGGTGTATAATTTGAAATACAGCTGCATTTTTTATACCATATTGTATTATTGCCAATCCGTAGCTTTTACCCAATTTTCATAATCATTAAAATATTCATACATTCGAAATCGCACCACGGTCAAAATAGTTTTTTAAAGATCAGAGCATGCTTCTTCTGAGCAACATCAGAAGGGAGTTTTGCAAGACCTTCTGGAATAGCATCCTGTGTGTAGAATTTTTTCAAAGTAATATAATTTTATCGTAATGCTCAGCATTTTCATGACTTACAGCAGTGACTAATCATCTGTTTTTTTTTTTATGATGCTGATGTCCGTATTCGCCATCAGGATTGTGTGTTACGATCTTGCTCCAGTTACGATAATTCATGACACGCCGGATATCCTGTGTGATATAGTTAGTATAAGGATTCCATGCAACCTGATGTCTGCGATAGAGGTCAGGATAGCGGAGAATCACATGTTTTGCCCCGATATCATTCATCGCAGAGTCAAAATCCCTAGCTCGACTATCATAAGAGCCATTGGTTAGGCAAACAACAAAATAGTTATTTCCAGTTTCTTTTAATTCTTTAATTTCCTGAATCATATTTCCACCACCCCATAAGAGGTCATCATCTGGATGGGCAATGATCATCAGACGGTCCCCATCTTTTAAGTCAAAATCATCCAAATCTTCAGTAGATAATAAACCATTTTCAGCAGTGACAGTGATCGTGATATTGCACTTTCTGCTTGGATTTTTTATAGAAGTTGCAGTGATCACAGCAACACCAACTCCACGGGTAGTTACATGACCATTCTCATCGACAACGGCAACGGTATCATTGTTTGTGCTCCAGGTAAGTTTTTTGTCAGATGCATTCCATGGTTTGAAATTCACAGATAAAGTCCTGGAAGTTCCGTAAGGCATACTAATCTTTTGATGCCTTGTTGTTAATTTCTTTAATGGAATCGTTACATGAAAACGTCGTTTCAAGATAACTTTTTTTATATTTTGCAGTCATTGTTATGTTGCCTTCTTTTAAAGGTGTGATAACACCAGATTTACTGATCGTGGCAATGGATTTATCACTGCTTTGAAAAGTAACGGAAGCAAGAGATGCATTCGCAGGCTTGAGAGAAACATTCCAACGATATTTGTTCGGATATTTGATCAGTGTTTCAGAAGCAGCATCTTCTTCACAGGAAATTGCTTTGATGGCAATTTCAGGTGTTACTTTTACTTTTAATAGATTTTTTGCAATGACCTTACCAGATTTTGTTCTGACCACATGACGGATCACTGACTTACCGGTTTTCTTTGGTGTCAGGATACCTTTTTTTGATACTTTTACAACTCTAGGATTAGAAGATTCCCATTTGATTTTGTAGGAAGCTTTTTTCTTCTTAGAGTATCGAACAGATAGTGGCTGGCTGGATTTTAAAGGTAACTTGATAGATTTTTCTGCATTGGTAAAATAGATTTTAAATTTTTTACCTTTGGCATATGTCTGGTGAGGACATAAGATAACAGACATGACAAGAAACAGATTCAGGCATGCCAGTTGTAAATATTTGCGTTGAACTTTCATTGATCACATCCCCTTTTTGTTTATTTGTAAATTAGCTCAAACAGGATAATTATAGACCGGGTTGGCAAAAAAATACAAGCTTTTGCGGTGTATATAAAGTAAAAGTTTTTACAAAAGTTATTACGTTGTGATATAATACAGGTCAGTAAAATTAAGAGGAGTAAGATTGAATGAAGTTTACAAAGGAACATACAATGCAGATGAAAGGGATTGCGATCATTATCCTGTTGTTTCATCATTGCTTTTTGAATGCACAGCGTTGGGCTACGGTTCCGTATGAGAAACTTGCGACGACGAAGGGATGGGGGTATTACCCAATTTCGTTTGCACCATTTTCTTCTCATACGATACAATATCTTGCTAGTTTTTCAAAGATATGCGTAGCCATGTTTGTTTTTATGACTGGATACGGAATGTGGGTTTCTTATGAGAGTCAGAAAAAGAAAACAACGATGAGTAATTATATAAAGAAACGGATGGTCACATTAATGACAGGATTTTTGATCATTTTTGTTGTGACAGAGATTCTTGCGATTCCAACTGGACGCTTTATAGAAGTTTATGGACATGATTTTCGTAGTGTGGTCTATATGATCATTGATGCATTAGGATTAGCAAAATTACTTGGAACACCGTTATTTTGTCTGACATGGTGGTATATGAGTCTTGCAATCGTTTTGATCATGATCTTTCCATTTGTACATTCAATTATGGAAAAATATCAATGGATCGTGGTTGTTGCATCTATTATCGTTCCAAGAGCTTGCGGATTTGGACAATCAACAGATTTGTTCCGATATCTATTAGCATACACACTGGGAATGTATTTTGCACAACATGACTTGCTTGCTAGAATAAAAGAGAAATTTATGGAACAGAAATGTGGTAGGAAAACTGTTGTCTCTGATAGTATCATTGATAGGTTTGGCAGTTATCATAAAATGCCGACAAAATGCATGGATTGGATGGAAATATCTAGATTTTTGGGATGGTTTTGCAG
>ENA-OPYV01000370-OPYV01000370.1-human-gut-metagenome-genome-assembly--contig:-NODE-370-length-13021-cov-1.250582_pt1 | contig 13021 bp, 22 predicted proteins | sample MGYA00242474_ERZ504485 | MGnify/ENA primary metagenome ERZ504485 (study PRJEB26092, sample SAMD00036263) | human gut metagenome | host: Homo sapiens | study: EMG produced TPA metagenomics assembly of...
CAATTACACCAAGTATGGTTCCATTTCCACATGTGGCAGATATCCCTTCAGGATAGCAGCTGCCAGTCCACAGATCAGAACAGCAGCCGGCACAATAACACCGACCGGGTTCAGTCGGCCGGGTTCTTTTTTGAATCTTCTCCTTCTCTTACAAATTCATTCCGGTTTCATTATCTTCCGGGAAAGTCTCTTCTTCTGCAAACTCCATCTCCTGCTCTGTCTTTTTTGCATTTATTTTTTCTTTCTTCTCCCCATTTACATCTGAACTCTGAGTTTGTATAATTCTTCTTTAATATGCTCCAGATGAAAACTGTCTTCCATTGCTCTTTTATATACTCCATATCCAAGGATTACCGCATCCTGATCCTGATGGTCTATTTTCGGCAGATATATTTCTGTCAGAAGCTGAAACTGTTCTTTTAATATCCTTCTCATATCCGGGCATCATACAGAAATAAATCTGTCTTTTTTTCAAATATCTGTATAAATATATTCCGGCGACATTATAAACTGTCCGGGATTGATCAGATATTCCGCCGCATCTTCCATAGCCTTTACAAAACCACCGAAAATAAGCCTGAGATCTTCAACTCCCATCTTCTTTTCTTCATACAGCACATTCACCGCCTGTTTCGAAGTAATATCAAAATAGATAAGAAATCTGCCATCCATCCCCTGTATCCTGCACTTCAGAAGAGAGGGAATCACATTTCCCGCAAGCATCCTTACCTGATAGGAATCTGTATTGATCTCATTCTCACCATAGACAATGAGATAATTATGATTCATATCCCTCTTATATTCTGTCCGCATATTATTCTATTCCCCCATTTCTCTCAGTACCGCCTGCGCCGCCCGCAGTCTGCGGATATGTTTCACCGGATTTATCACTGCAGATTTCCCTTCTGTCCTCAAATGCCAGCTCAGATTGCCATACGACGAGATTGTGTCCAGGTCATAGGTTACCTGCACTTCTTTTCCCACATTTGTCTGGGTACCTAAATTCTCCGCCCCAAAAAGCCAATACTCCCCAGCTCCTCACTGCGCATCCTTGCAGTATCATATATTTCTCCGTTTTTCTTAATCCCTTCCATGCTCCCGCTTACTGCCGATTCATAAGCTGCCGCTGTCAGCCATGCCCTGTTATGTACAAAAAAGCTCAGATAGATAAGTCCCATCAACACCAGCAGGATCAACGGCATGACACAGGCAGTCTCGATTGTAAAACTTCCCTTACGAATTATACTGTATTCATTTGTTATACAAAAATTATCTTTCATATCAAAAATCCTCCCAGATATCCTGCCAGCAGAAATGGCACAAACGGTATCTCCGTACTTCCCTTTCTGCAAAATCCCATCATCATGATGCCGGACCATACTGCACTGCAGATCATTCCCATAAAAAGTGTTGAAAAAATTCTTCCGGGTACAGCACTGTCCCCAGTGCCATAAGCAGCCAGCCATCGCCCCATTCCCACAGCACCTTCTGTAAGGATGCTGATCAGCACAAAGAGAAAGCCTGTCCCCACGCACATAAGAACCTCCGGAACATTTCTTCTGCTATATATTGTCCACACAGTTCCGCAGACTGCAAATATTATGATCAGCAGAAGAGAAACCTGCTTTTTCTGATATCTATCCATGAATTTATTCCCAGAAATCCAAGTACACATATTTCTTTTACGCCATTCATCTCCATATACATCTCTCCGGCAAAATTCAGCCACACCTGCTACATGCTCCCATTTCCGAAACAGAGGAAGCTTTTACCAGTCTTACCGAACGTTTCAGCCCACTGCAGGACTCCAGATTATGGTATCTGTTTCCCTGTTCCGTAACATATACCACTCCTGCCGGATTCTGATTCCTGCTGCAGATTTCACAGGCTGAATAATGCTCCCCGTACTTATTGGATGCAGATTTTGCGGAACTTCCGGGAATTTGTTTAATGAAACATTCAGATAGCTGCAGCCCGGATTTTATGGTACACACTGCCCGAAGCAGTTACATAAACCATCGGTTCTGTTTCTCCCTGCTCTCCTCCATTGTCAGGAAATTCGGTTCCTGTCCATGCATGGACTTTTACATGGTTATAAACTACAACATCCGGAAGATGTATCAGTCCACCAAAGGGTTTATACGTGTAGATATCCGGCAGCGTAATATCATCAACACTGTCCCCACCCGGAAGATACGCATACATTCCCGCCTGTTTTGCCTTCGTACACAATGCAGTCAGATGTTCCGTCTGCAGTTTATATATATCCATAAACGAAATCAGCGTAACCATTCCCAGGAAGAACAGCGGCAGTACAAGTGCTGTTTCTACTGCCAGACTTCCCTTCTTAATCTTTCCCCGAAAAGAGGTGCAGAAAGATACTTTTACAGAAGAAACTTCTCCAATATGTTCTTTTGCATTTGTCCGAAAATATTTCCGACTCTTTTGGGGGAATAAAAGATCGTAAATATTGCTTAGAGAGACTTTTCTCCTTTCATAAATTTTTTATCTTTTTTCCGATTTCTTCAATGCTTTGTTTTTCTTTCTGTAAAAGCATCTTTTCACACCTCTTTTCAGCAGTTCATTCATAACAATACTGACGTTATCACCTGAAATTCCTTTTTCCTGTTTGCTTTTACCTCCGCAAATGCCTCAGAGCTACAACACAGAATCCATATAAAAACTTGCCCTGCCTTTCTTTCTTATCGCATCTTCGATCATATCCATAGCTCTCATCACTTTCTTTTCCTTTGAAACAGGCAATATCAGAACCTGAAGGTAATCCTCATAGGACAATCCATGTTCATTGTTTTTCCGCATGGAATCCAGTCCTTCCATCAGACTTGAAAGATTAGACAACGAAATTTGCCAGTCTGCGGAAGTTTTTACAAGGGGAATCTTCCCTCCTGCAAAAAGTTCTCTCACATCCAGTACGCTCTCCGCAAATGCCCAGCATAAAAGCAATGCAGACTCTATCACTACCGCTGCCGGAGGAACCAGAAATCCCCGACGCAATGGCTGCAGCGAGTGCCTGTGCCTCTGTTCTTTTTACATTATCTGCCATCAAACATGCAAAGTTTACGCCTTCTCTGATGAACAAGAGCTTTGATGCCACAGATTTAAGGTTATCTATATCATTGTCTCTTCCTCCAAAACATATTCCATCTGATATGCAAGACTTTCTTTTGACGGATCTGTGTAATTTCCCAGATGATTCATCAGATACTGCTGAAACAAAACCCCGGAAGTATAACTGCTATCTGCTGTCACTCCGTCCGGCATCTCCATTCCCTGTTGCAGCTGTCTTCCCGAAACCATTGTGTCTTTGCTGACTGTCCGGGTGGAAATTTCCCGTCCGGGTGGCAAAACCAGCTCCAGTATTCCCATTTTCATAATTCTTTTTATAATACTGATGGGATTGTCAGCCTGTGGCTGCGTCGGTGCTGGCTGGGTTGATATTTGTCCTTCCTGTTGCTGCCTGTTTTCAGCTTCCTGTGCTGCCTGCCGGCTTTCTGAGAAGCCTGATTCATTTCTGAATCATATCTGTCGATGGAGCCTCCTGTCTCCGCCTGTTTCGCTTTCAGATCCGCCTCTTCTGTTTTTCTCTCTCGATCAGACATTTTGTTGAGAAGGAGCTGTACCCCCTGACTTCCAAGAGTTTCCTGCATATACTGCACAATCTGCTGATAAAAAACCTCTCCGCACTCATCTGTCAGAAGCCGGTAACCGGTAAGTCCGCTCTGATGCAGTTCAAGTTTCTGACTGTTCTGCTTTAACACCGGTTTCATATAGGATTCCAGATTATCGCAGATCTTTGCGAGATTAAGCTGCCCGCCTCCCATGGAACCATCCAGCGCAAACAGATCATATTCCTCAAGAAGTTTCCTGTCATACTGTCCAAATACAGAATAAAGTCCGATATCCATACTGTTGAGTATTTGGGTTCTGGCCGATGCCATACGTACAGATTCTATACTTGTACATACAAGAGACAAAAGCAGACTGAGTATTAATGCAAGAAATAATGTAATGCTTCCTCTTTCCTTTCCGCAATATTTCATACAGGAGTACACCTCCTTCTCTTTTCATCTTAAATAGAATTACTCTGTTTGGCGATCTTTGAAAGAATGCTCTGCACCAGTTCGGTCAGCTGCTCTTTGAAAATAATGACAAGCCCGATCAGGACTACAAGAATCAGAATGATCTCCACAACACCTACAGCGTCTTCTTCCTCTGCGAATCTTCGTATCAGTCCGTTTTTCTTTTTTATCTGTCTTATCAATTGTCCCATTTTTTCCCTCCATATCCAAAAGCACCCTTTACGCTGCACAGAATTTACTGCAGCACCTTATCATGTTTCTCCGTAGAAAGACATAAAAGCAGGAATCATGACAATTGCCATAACGACAATAAGCATCATGATCATCGGCACCAGAAGTTTTGTGGCTGCAGCCTCTCCAAGAACACGTGCTTTTCTCTTTCGTTCTTCCCATGCTTCGGTTGATTCTCTTTCAAGCATATCAGCCATCTGTCTGCTGCCCTTCTGGAGATTCTGGATAAGAAGCGTGGCAAATGTTTTATACTTTGCCTGACCACATCTTTCTCCAAATCTTCTGTATGCTTCACTTTCAGAAACTCCGCTTTCCATCTCATAGCAGACAATCCGTATCTCTTCATACGCAGGTCTTGGATTCCGCTTTCTCTTTCTTCCATAATCCAGAGAAATTTTCTGGAATGCCTTCTTACAGTCATCCCGGCCTGAACCAGAAGTGTAAATTTCATGATCAGTCCCGGATAATCCATAAGAAGTTCTTCATACCGTTTCTGAAGCTGAACCTGTTCTTCTCTCCCTTTCATCACAAGAATTACCATTGCCGCAATAAGAAACAGTCCTGTCAGAAGCATTCCGGAAGTGTCTGTCGGACTTTCCCATTTTACCTTTTTTCCATTCAGCTTATCCGGAAGATAATAATAATCCGGATCACTGCGCTGCTCGTTATACCGGGATACTGCCTCTGCAATACTTTTTTGTGCCTGTTCTTTTCTGGTCAGTTTCTTATTCTGTTTCGGTTCTTCCTCCTGCTCTTCCAGTTCCTTCTCCGGTACCTGAATGTACATGGAGACCGATTCTTCTCCATCAACGGATACCATAAATTCCTTCTCATATGATCCTGTATCCTCCTTTTCCAGACGGTATCCCTGAGGATACACCTGTCCACCGTTTTGCAAAGTAAGGATCATGCCCAGCAGATTTCCGGCTATCGCTACTACCGCAAAAAGTCTGATACCATCCTTCCCTCCGATTCCGGAAGATGGAATCCATCCTTTTTTCCAGCCGGTCAGTGCACACAGGATCATAACAAAAATGACAACATGTACCCACATTTGTACTGTCACACCTCAATATCTACAATCCTTCTGCCAAGCCAGTATGCCGCAGCATAAATGACAAGACAGATACTCATTGCTGCAATTCCAAAGGGATTTCCATAAAGAACACTTAAGAAGCCCGGTGAAGTCATCTGCAAGTACAGGATAATTCCCACAGGCATAAGACTCATGATCATCTGTTCTGACTTCTTTGCTGCCAGTGTAGCCTCTATCTCTTTTTTAACGTCAATCTTATCTCCAAGCATACGAGACACCTTCTGAATTACCCGGTTCATATCACCACCTGTACGCTTGGCTGTATAAAATACAGAGGCAAAAAATTTTCGATATCTTCTATCTGACTTCTTTCTCCAAGATCCAGAAACAGCTCTTCCAGCGGAACACTGATATGCTGCTGGCTTTCAATATAGCGAAATTCCTCCACAATATCCGTTCCCTTTCCGTAGAGTCTCTCCAAATCTCTGACACAGGTTTTTACCGCGCTTTCCACCGAATATCCGGCCTGAACCGCAACACTCAGCGAAGTAAGTGCATCCTTAAAAACTGATAATTCAGATTCTTTTCGTCTTTCCCTGATCATACGATTTTTCTGCCATTTCAGGTAAAACACAGGAACGGGAAGCATAAGAAGCAACACCCATTTACTTTTGTAAAAAAGATAATCTGCCATTATGCACAACGCCAGTGCCTGTCCCATATATTTCAGAAGTTCTTTCATAGAAAAACGATAATGATCATAATTACGTTTCTGATAAAGCTGTTCTTTTTCTTTCCCTTTCATAGTTCAATCCCCGCTCTTTCCAGTTTTTCCACATGGAGGAGGGATGCCGTCTTTACAAGACCTTTCCCTTCCTGCCATTGATACAGCGGCCGAATACGGATTTCTCCATTTTCAAAGCCGCACACCTCAGTTACTTCCAGCAATTTCCTTGATTTATCCCTCATTCTTCCCAGATGTACCAGAATATCCACTCCGGAAGCAATCTGTCTTCTGATTGCTTCCAATGGAAGATCAACGCCCATCAGAACCATTGTTTCCAGTCTGGATAACATATCCCTGGCAGAATTGGCATGGGCAGTAGACAGCGACCCTTCATGCCCTGTATTCAATGCCTGAAGCATATCCATTGCCTCTCCGCCGCGGACTTCTCCCACTATGATTCTGTCCGGACGCATTCGTAATGCAGATTTGATCAGATCTCTGATCGTAACGGAAACTGCTCCTTCCATGTTTGCCATCTTTGCTTCCAGCCGGCCAGATTGTCAATTCCCCCTGATGCGAAGTTCTGCATTATCTTCTATTGTGATCAGTCTTTCGTCCCTGGGGATATATTCCGACATTGCTGCAAGAAATGTAGTCTTTCCGCTTCCGGTTCCGCCTCCTATGACCATGGAATATCTGGCCTTCACAAGCTTCTCCAAAATTCTGCACATTCCTGTGTCGATACTTCCCAGTGCGATCAGCTTTTCCATTGTAATGGGGTGTTCCGGAAAACGCCTTATAGTGAGAATCGGACCATTTAATGCAACCGGATAAATTACAGCATTTACCCTGGAACCATTTTCCAGCCTTGCATCCACGATCGGCATGGATTCATTGATCACACGATTACATTTGCCAACAATCTGCTGGATCACATCCTCCAGTTTTTTCAGCAGAAGTAAAAACTTTTATGCCATTTCATAAGCTTGCCGCCCGTTCTACAAAAAATGGTATCCGGTCCGTTTACCATGATCTCAGTCACTGTCTCATCATCCACCAGTTCCTGAAGCACATCCAGTTTGCGTACAGAATAAAAACAGTTCCTGACGAAGCTGTACCTTTTCTTTCAGCGCAAGACGGACATCTTTTATCTGGTTCAGAATCAGCTCATCAATTACATCAAGGATTTCTTTATCCGATAATTCTCTGGACAGATCCAGTTCTTCCATCAGCATCTGCCGCAGCTTTCTAAATACATCTTTGTTCATCCTTTTTCCCTTTACAGCATCTTTCCGGAACTTTTTTAATTTTCTTTTTTCTGGCTTTCTTTCCTCAGAAGGTTCCGCACATAATTTCCCATGTCACTCCACATCAGCTGTTCAACATACGCAGGTGACAGGCAGGTTGCCATATGAAACGGTGGATTTATCTTTTCCGTCTTTTCCAGAATCTGAGGATAATCCCAGATTCGGACCAGATTCTCAAAACTGCGCAACCTTACACTGTGAAACAGCATCAGACAATACAGGCATATAAATCTTCTTACACATATCCAGCAGCTGAAATTTTCATCAATCCCACATCCAATATCCAGCACAATCACTTCATAAGAACTGTCAAGTATAAGCATCTGAAAAAGCCGTTCCCAGTCCTGCCAGGCTGTTGTACGGATGTCTGCCGGCATCTGCACAGGCGGAATGTAATCCAGATTATTGATCGTCTGTATCATACTGTTCATCTTATAGAGAAGATTCTGGTTATCTTGTCTCACATAATAAAGAAGATCACTCAGATTGTGAGCAAAACCTTTTCCCATCAATTCTTCAAATCCAGAATATTCTTCCATATTCAGATAAAGAACGGCTCGTTCTTTGGCAAGTATCTGTCCAAGTGTCAATGCAAAAGAGGTTTTCAGACAACGTCCCAGAGGTGAAAATATTCCAATAATTTCTGTTGTCTTTTTTAATACAGCGATCTGATCTGCCACTGTCTTTTTTTCGGCGCCATAACATGCCATCACTTCCCGGAGAACATCAGAAGAAGACTGATATTTATACACACTTGGATACTGGTCAAGTTCCGGAGGGTGTACCCCTTCCGACAAAATGATGATCTTCCCGATATCCAGATCCCGGACTTCCCGGCACATAGCCCGCCCGGAGATCAACAGCAACTCTATATGTGTTTGTTTCCCATAGGCGATCAGGTTCTCTACAGATGTAAATGCCTGTATCTCAAAGGGAATATTCTTCTTCCGGTTCATATAGTCCATAAAGTTCAGCGCATAATCCACTTCCAGATCGCATACTGCAAAAATATTTCTTTTCAATAGATACCTCCTGCATATAACAACACACTTATAAAAAACAGGAATCGTAAAATGGAAATTTTTCAGGAGCAGCAATACTTTTTCTCCGATAGGAACTAATCTTTCCCGTACTGACTGTATATTTCACATATTCAATAAAATAAAAGGACACGTTCACAGAAATTGTGGTTAAAGAATCAGAAGTGCGGCAGAAATACCTGCACCTGTCAGAAAAGAAATAAAGATGCATTTTATGATAGATTCACAGCCCATTATCCCTCCCAGTGCGCAGAATAATTTAATATCTCCGGCACCTATCATCCCAAAAGCAAAGAGGATCATAAGAAATAACGGCATTACGCTTCCCATTATAAAAAATCCAATTCCCGTAACTATTCTTTGCCATATACAGACAAACAGTCCCAACAGACATGGAAAAATAATCAATCCGTTACTCAATTTGCTTGTACGGATAATCCATGATCATGGCAGTCCCGGCAACCGTTACAGGAAAAGGTGAAAAATGCATATTGCATCACCTCCAGTCTTATATTTTTCGCAACTGTTTCGATACTGTTCATACAATATGAAACAGTCAGTCTCTTCTTTGGTTATTTTAAAAAAAATAAAAGTGGAATTAACCGCCGAACTGACGGGATTGAATCACCAGAAGAACTCTGGTGAATATTATTATAGGACCGGACAATCCATTTGTCCAGTCCTATTTTTGTCGAATTTCTAAAATATTTATAAACTTGTTACCTGTCCACACGCTGCTATCCCGAAATATACTATGCGAAGTGTATTACTGAGAACAAATTGAACAGTAACATAAACCCCGGCTATAATGCACTTCACAGAAGAATATCATGCACCTGTCAATTAGAGTTCGATTTCCTGTCTGCATCCTTCCGGTACAATGATAATACCATTTTCTGTATCTTTCACTATGCTTCCACCAGTAACATCGGCTATTTCATGAATATTTCTCAGCAGATAGGTCATACCTCCATTTTCTGCTGAAGCTTCCAGAGTGAGTTTTATTTCCCTCTCTTACAGCTTTTACTGTAAAAGCTGTCTCTCCTTTACGCGTCACTACCTCACAGGATGCAGTTTCATTTTACTTCATAAACCTGAATCTGTACATCTTTCTCCAGTTCATAATCAACGGTAGTATCTACAGCACCAATCGGAAGCAGAGTATTCTCTCTTACAAATACAGGCAGTGAAGAAAAATCATAATCTTCTTCATACCATCTTCCGCCTTCTTTGACTTCTCCGCTTAAAAGATGAGTCCATTTCCTGCCGGCAGATAATATTCTGCATGACCTTCTTTGTTGAAGATTGGTGCAACCAGAATACTGTCACCTAACATATACTGCATATCCAGATATTTGGTTGCAGGATCATCGTTAAATTCCATGATCATTGCACGCATGGACGGAATACCTGTCTTGTGTGATTTACGGCCATAGAATACAGGTATGGGAGTAATCTTAATTTCAGCTTTGTAAACTTACGGCATACATCTACAGCTTCTTCATCAAACAACCACGGTACACGATAACTCTTGGAACCATGGAGACGGCTGTGTGTGGAAAGAAGACCAAACTGCAGCCAGCGTTTGTATACATCCGGTGCTGCTGTCATTTCAAACCCGCCCATATCATGACTCCAGAAAGAGAATCCTGATAAAGCAAAGGACAGACCACCTCTTAAGCTCTCAGCCATGGAAGCATAGGTTGCAGAACAGTCACCGCCCCAGTGAACCGGGAACTGCTGTCCGCCTGCTGTAGCACTTCTCGCAAAAGGATTACTTCACCTTCACCCTTTACTTCCTTCAGCAGATCAAATACTGCCTTGTTGTAAAGGTATGTATAATAATTATGCATAGAAACCGGATCTGAACCGTCATAATATTTCACATCGACCGGAATTCTCTCGCCAAAGTCTGTCTTGAAACAGTCAACACCCATATCAAGCAAAGTTTTCAGCTTATTCTGATACCACTTCACTGCATCCGGATTTGTAAAGTCAACCAGGCCCATGCCAGGCTGCCAGTTGTCGATTTGCTTGATTCCTCTTCCGTCTGCACGCTGTACCAGGTATCCGTTCTCAGACCCTCTTTAAAGAAAGTTAGTTCCCTGTGCAATATATGGATTGATCCATACACAGATCTTAAGTCCTTTATCCTTATAACGTTTCAGCATTCCCGGTACATCCGGGAAGATTCTGGAATCCCATTCAAAATCACACCAGTGGAACTCTTTCATCCAGAAGCAGTCAAAATGGAATACACTCAATGGAATATCTCTGTCTGCCATTCCCTGGATAAAGGAATTGGTCGTCTCTTCATCATAGTTTGTTGTAAAGGATGTGGAAAGCCATAATCCAAAGGACCATGCAGGCGGCAATGCCGGTTTTCCTGTAAGATCTGTGTAGTTCTCGATCACACCCTTAATGTCATCTCCGTAAATAATATGATATCTGATCTCTTCACCTTTCACAGAGAATCCCACATTCTCAACCTTTTCACTTGCAACTTCGAAGGAAACATGATCACTGTGGTCTACGAATACGCCATAATGTTTGCTTGTTACATAGAACGGAATATTTTTATAAGAAATCTGAGAAGCTGTACCGCCATCTTCATTCCAGATATCAACAACCTGACCGTTCTTTACAAACGCTGTAAATCTCTCACCCAGACCATATACACATTCTCCAGGTGCAAGAGAAAGCTCTGTTACCATATATGGCTGATACTGTGCTGCCATATAGTTTGGTTCCGGGAATTTTGTCAGAGTAGCCCTGTCATACTGCATATAGCCAAGATTGCGGAATCCGATGTTTGTGAGAACTTTTCCATCTGCTTCATATGTGATCTTAAAGTCTTTCAAGTCCACTCTTACTGTCATTCTTCCGGCTTTCATCACAGCTTCATCTTCTGTAATCTCAACCTCTGTTTCCTGCGGATCCTCATTAGCTCATATCTTGGCTCACCTTTTACATAGCCTTCATAATGATAACTTCTTACACTTATGATATCTTTACGTGCAGAAGTAAATTCTGTAGTGATAGTTCCTACATCCAGAGCACCGCCTCTGTCTGTGATCTGGCGGAATGGAGAAACAATTCTCATTCCTCCCGGAATTGCCTCCGCTGTAAAAGCCTGCATCGCATAGGATGCGTTTGCGCGTTCATTTTTCTCCCAGTAACCTTCTGTGAACTTCATTCCTGATCCTCCTTGCTTTTTAATCTTATGATTTGCTTATTTTCCGAAATTGAAACTCTTTCAGTACCTCGCGGGATAACGGACTGCTGAATAATTATCTGATACCAGTATACATATGATTCTTTTTCTTACCAGCAATATAACCCAAAATTTTTATCTGTGCAAAAACAAAAAATCTGTATATTGCATAAAACCAGAAGATTATGGTAATATTCTTCAAAATAAAGCAGATACGTAACTGTCCGGTGCCGTATTGAAGACTATAGATAAATATTTTTTTGCAGGAGGTAAAAACATGTGTACAGCAGCAACTTATAAAACCAAAAGATTTCTATTTCGGTCGAACTCTTGATTAATGAATTTTCTTACGGCAATGAAATTGCTATTACTCCAAGAAACTACCCATTTCATTTCCGTCACTCAGATCGGGTTCTGGATAGCACTATGCAATCATCGGTATGGCTCATATTTCCGACAGCTATCCACTTTACTACGACGCGATCAATGAAAAGGGACTCGGCATGGCCGGACTGAACTTTGTCGGAAATGCCGCATATGCCAATCCTGTCTCTGATAAAGAAAACATAGCTCAGTTCGAATTTATCCCATGATTCTCAGCCAGTGCGCTACTCTGGAAGAAGCCCGTCAGAAACTCTCCTGCATGAACCTGACCAACACTCAGTTCAGCGAAAACTTCCCCTGCGCCCAGCTTCACTGGATCCTCGCAGACACCTCCGGATGTATTGTCGTAGAATCCATGAAAGACGAGCTTCATATTTACGACAATCCTGTTGGTGTTCTCACCAATAATCCGCCTTTTCCGCAGCAAATGTTCCAGCTTAATAACTATCAGTCCCTCTCACCGCGTCAGCCCGAGAATACATTCGCACCAGAATTAAGCCTTCAGTCTTACAGCCGCGGAATGGGAGCTCTCGGACTTCCTGGTGACCTCTCTTCAGCCTCCCGCTTCGCCAAAAGTTGCCTTCACCCAAAATGAACTCCAGATCCCGGCGACTCCGAACTCGAAAGCGTCAGCCAGTTCTTCCACATCCTCGGCTCCGTAGATCAGCAGCGTGGCTGCTGCGAAGTAGCAGAAAACAAATACGAAATTACCCTCTACACCTCCTGCTGCAACGCAACAAAAGGCATCTACTACTACACTACTTACGAAAACCACCAGATATCAGCAGTAAACATGAACCACGAAACCTGGACTCCTCCACCCTGATCCGCTACCCGGTTCTCACAGAACAAAAGATTCATTTTCAGAATTAATTTAACCAAATCAAGCAAGTAGCTAAACGGATGATTTTATCCTCTTGACTAAATACCCCTGTTTATTAAAAAACAGCTTTTATAAAAAGATTTTCAATATAAAACAATA
>ENA-OPYV01000371-OPYV01000371.1-human-gut-metagenome-genome-assembly--contig:-NODE-371-length-12955-cov-1.663315_pt1 | contig 12955 bp, 19 predicted proteins | sample MGYA00242474_ERZ504485 | MGnify/ENA primary metagenome ERZ504485 (study PRJEB26092, sample SAMD00036263) | human gut metagenome | host: Homo sapiens | study: EMG produced TPA metagenomics assembly of...
CTTCTGCTTCTTCGTCATCTCCGAGAATCTTAACTTTTTCTTCCCAAAGTTCTTCAACAGCTGTAGATAATGGTTTTGCACCATCTTTTTCTTCTACTAATGGCATATCTCCTGCGATGATCTGTCTTGCTCTCTTTGCACTTGCAAGCACGATAGAATAACGGCTTGAGATAACTTTCTCTTCTTCACTGTCACCATTGATGACCTTCATTAATTCTGTATATGATGGATGTAACATAATAATTCCTCCTATAGCTGTTCTAATTCTTTTTTTGTTGCTTCTATAAACTTAAGATTATTTCCAAGCAGGCATTCTTTTGTCCTGCACAATGGCATGAATTCGATCCGCGCAGTCTTCTACCTGATCATTGATCACGATATAATCATATTTATCCATGTCTTCTGACTCTTCTTTGGCGCGATTTAAAACGTTTATTGATCACTTCCTCAGATTCCTGTGCCTCTGCCTACTAAGCGTTCTTTTGATCGCAGCTGCACTTGGTGCTGTAATAAAGATCAACAATGCATCCTCATATTGCTTCTTAATATTAAATGCACCCTGCACCTCAATCTCTAAGATTACATTATGTCCTGCGGCAAGTTCATCTTCCACAAACTTTCTTGGCGTTCCATAATAATTGTCCACATATCTGGCATATTCAATAAATCCATTATAATCGATCAGATTTTTAAAATCATCCACGGTCTTGAAAAAATACTCTCTGCCATCAACTTCACCTTCTCTTGGTTGTCTTGTTGTTGCAGAAATTGATAAACTATATCCATATTTTTCTACCAGTTTCTTTGCCACCGTTCCTTTTCCAACTCCAGAAAATCCGGAGATTACCAGTAATGAACCTCTCTTTTCCATGATCTTTCCCTTCTTATCTTACTCTATGTTCTGAATCTGCTCTCTTACTTTCTCAACATTTGTCTTCAGTTCGATTGCATGATCCGCAAGATCGACATCACTTGATTTGGATAAGATCGTATTCGCTTCTCTGTTCATCTCCTGTGCCATGAAATCAAGTTTTCTTCCGATGCTTTCATCGCTTTCCAACACATCTGTCATAGAGCTGATATGACTTTGCAATCTTACGATTTCCTCATCAACAGCGATCTTATCTGCATACAATGTAACCTCTGCTGCGATCCTGTTTTTCTTCGATCGTTGAGTCTTCTAAAAATTCTTTCACTTTTTCTTCTAATTTGCTTCTGTATTCCGCAATGATCTGTGGAGAACGTTCCTCAATAAACGCCACATCTGCTGCCATCTGATCAAGTTTGCCTAAAAGATCTCTCTTAAGGTTTGCTCCTTCAATCGTTCTTGTCTCTACAAACTTCTCCGCAGCCTGTCTTAATGCAGCTTCTAGCAACTCCCACCATACTTCTTCATCTTGCTGTACTTCCTCAATTGTTACAACCTCTGGATATTTGGCGAGGGCTTCTGCAGTGATCTTGGTTTCAATGTTAAAATCTTCCTGCATCTTTTTAAATACCTGCATATATTCTTCTGCCATTGCCTGATTATAATGGAGACTTACCGCTGTCTCTGACAAATCTTCATAAGACACATAAATATCAATCTTTCCACGGCTTGCGTATTCTTTCATGATATTACGGATATTTGCCTCAAACATGGCTAATTTCTTGGGAAGTTTTAATGAGATGTCACAATATCTGTGGTTGACGGATTTCATCTCCACTGTGACCTTCTGATTCTTATCATTGGACACTTCCCCATGTCCAAATCCTGTCATGCTTCTGATCATAAAAATCTATCCTTTTCTGCACTGCGGTTTAAAAATCCACAGCTTTTCTTTTTCGTCAATGTTATATTATACGCAAAATTTTCACTTCTCGTCAATATTTTTTCGACACGAATCTTATTGATCTTTTTTGCTCTAATACTTTTTTTGCAGACATTCCAGATAATGAAGGATCATTCCCTGCTTTAGTGGAACAAAAAAAACCAATATCTAATTCTTCATATTTGAAATGTTTCACTCCACCTTCTTTTGCACGATTCCAGTACTTCATCATCTCCTGAAATGACATATAATAGCAAACATGCCTTGCTGTAAAATAGATCAACAAAAACTGATTCCACCCTGTTCTTCATATTGTCTCATAAACTCTACCTGATGTTCATGAATATTCTGAAGTGGAAATATGTCTTTTGCACATTCTTTTGCATCAAAACAAATAGGAATTCCCTGCACAACCCCAATATAATCAACAGTACTCTTCTGATCAAAATAAGCAAGCGTAATATGACGTTTTGTCTTATCAAATCTGACTGGCTTGATCGATGTCGGTATTTTCTGCACAAGAGCAAGTTTCTGTTGCCTGTATTTTTCATTCGTATAGTTGATCAACTCTTCAAGGACCGATCCTCGAAGTCCCTTTACATTCCATTTATCTTCTGCCATGACTATGCTCTCCCAAACAAGTCATTTTTGATCATATCAAATCGCTTCGGAAGTGGTGCTTGAATTTTCTTTCCAGATAGGTTTCTGCATGTTTTCATATCTCGCGGAAAAACAACCTCTGTACAATGAAGCAGCTGATCTTTTAATCCAAATCTCTGTTTCATCTCCTGATTGATCTTTTTATCACCATATTTAAAATCTCCGATCAACGGATGTCCAATACTTGCAAGATGCGCTCGGATCTGATGGGTCTTTCCTGTGATCAGTTCGACTTTCAATAGTGTAAATTCATCATTTGATATCACTGGCTCATAAGCTGTCTCAATATGGCTTGCTCCTGCGATCTCCTGTTTTGATACCTTTACCTTGTTTGTTTTTCATCTTTCTTTAAATAAGCACTGACTTTTTGTGTTCTTTCAAGTTTTCCTTTTACGATGCAAAGATAGTATTTTTCCATATCACGATGTTTTAGCATTTCTGCCATCGTCTGTAATCCTTCTATAGAATCCCACAAATGATGATTCCTGTTGTATTGCGGTCCAATCGGTTACAAATCGATGGTTTTTACTACCTGCAATTCCTTTTTCACTGATCAACCCTTGGTTCACTGCATATGGGATGATCTGGTCATTGATGGAAATATCCTTCTGGTTTTGATTTCTGTGACAAAATTCCCCCATGGTTTTATTGACCATAATGACATTCTCATCTTCATATAAAACATCAAGTTTGATCTTTTGCTTTCCTGCTTTAACTTCTTCACGGAACTTGTTGATCGTATCTTCTGCAAGATAAATACACACCTGATCTCCTTGAGATAATTTCTCATTTCCCGTTGCTTTTTTGCCGTTAACTTGATATTTTTCTTTCGAAGCATCTTGTATACAAAACTCTTTGGAGCTTTATTTAAATATTTCGAAAGAATCTTATCTAATCTCTGTCCTTCTTCTCTTGTCGTTATGTTTAATTCTCTCATTTTATATCCTTATTTACCCATGATTTTTGCGATCCATCTTCCAGGAAGAAGCTTGCAGATAACCATAGTTACTTTCATCGTCATTCCATAAACAGATACTGCTTTATTTTTTCTCGCATCACGGATTGCTTTTTTTACAACTTTTCTTTGGATCTGCCATTACGAATTTCTTATAAAATTTCATCTCTTCCTGTTCATATGCACGATCAAAAACTCCGTTTTTACTGGCCCTGGACATACTGCGATCACCCTGATCCCTTGATAGGACAGCTCCTGCCGCAATGCAATAGAGAAACTTTTCACATATGCTTTGGTTGCTGCATAAACTGTGAAATTCGGCTGCGGAGCAAATCCCGCAGAAGATGCCATCTGATAAATAAAAGATCCTCTTCTTAAATATGGCAATACAAGATATGTAATTCTTGTTAATGCTTCACAGTTTAAATGGATCATTCCTGCCGCATCTTCCTCTGTCTGATGTTCAAAAGACCCCGAAATCCCATATCCAGAAGCATTCACTAAAATTCTTACAACTGGCTGTTCTTTTGCAAGAACCATTTTAAGACGTTCAAAGCTTTCTTGCTCCATAAGATCTAATGGAAGAATCCTCACTCTTGTTCCAATGATTTCTTTTCTTAGTTCTCTTAGCCGCTCTCTTCGTCTGGCAACGACCCATATTTCATCAAGCCCCTTGTATTTCTTCGAGATCTCACGGACAAATTCTTTTCCCATTCCGGAGGATGCTCCGGTTACCAATGCGATATTTCTCATATGATCATCCTTTCTCCTGGCATCTGTTATTTCTTTAATACCTCATAGGTTCCATCTAGTATGTCATAATATGTATTAATATAATAATCTGCAATTCTTCTTTCTTTCACTGATCCTTGAGAATATGGATCTTTCACTGCACACACTTCCATTCCTGCACGTTTTCCCTGCCAAAATCCCATATGGAATATCTTCAAAGACCAATGCATCCTTTGGTCTGGTATCGATCATCTTTGCTGCATGCAAATAAACATCCGGTTCCGGCTTACTTCTTGGAACTTCATCGGACGTGCAGATATAATCAAATGCATCCAAAATCCCATTGGATCTTAAACAATCTTTCGCCAGCTTTCTTGAATTGCTTGTTGCGATTCCAAGTTTCATATTCTGTTTTTTTAACAACTCAATAAATTCTTTCACGCCCTCTTTTAAACGAATTTCATTGATATAGATTTCGGAAGCCATACGATTCCATGTTCCCATGATCTCTTCGATCGTAAGTGGCAACGGAAAATGTTCCTTAAAATAAACTGCTGTTTCATGAAACTATATCCTTCTAATTTATCATTTAACCCTTGCGGAACTTCCAATCCATATTTTCCCAAAAGCGGATATCAATCTCTCTCCAGATCCACATGGAATCAACTAATGTCCCATCAAGATCAAAGATTACTGCTTTTTATTCTCTAACATTTATCTCCTATGCTCCTTTAGTTCTTGTAACTCTGCCTTCGTTAATCTTCGGTATTCTCCAAGCTTTAACTCTTCATCTAATTTTAATGATCCCATTGACAGCCTTTTTAAATATAACACTTCACTTCCAACAGCTTTTACCATCCGTTTTACCTGATGAAATTTCCCTTCCATGATCGTGATCAGAACCTCTGATTCTTGTACATCTGCTTTAAGGATCTGAAGTCTTGCTTGTTTTGATCTTTCGCCATTGCCAATATCCAGACCTTCTTTGAATCTGGCGATCTCATTTTCGCCAAACTGCCCTGAAACTTTTGCAAAATATACTTTATCCACATGTTTCTTGGCGAAAGAAGTTCATGTGCCAGCATTCCATCATCCGTTAATAATAATAATCCTTCTGTATCTTTATCCAATCTTCCTACGGGAACGAATCTGTCTTTATAATCTTCATGGATCAGATCGAGTACAGTCTGATCATGATGATCCTTCGTTGCAGATACAACCCCTTGTGGTTTATGTAACATCAGATAATGGAACTGTTCAAACTGAATCAGTTTGTGGTCAAATTCTACCTGATCTTGTTCTGCATCCACCTTATATTCTGGTTTCTTGATCGCTTCTCCATTAACCACAACTTTACCCTTTTGTACAGACTCTTTCGCTTCTTTTCTTGTCATATTTAAACTGTCACACAAAATTGTCTAATCTGGTTTTCTTTGTCCATTATAACCATCTCCAGCTGGAAGAATACTTATTCTTCAGTCGTCCTTTTTTAATCTTCGCCCATCCTAATGGAAATTCATTTGTTCCAACCAGATGAATTCCTTCGGTATTTGTATCTACGTCTAATGTCTCACATTTTAAATATTTGACCGTATTCTCATCGTTGATGTCAAACGAAAGATATGGTTCATACTCATTGGCCGCCAACGCTACTGCAAATGACTGACTCGGTTCGAATCTTCCTTTTTTCATCTCTCCTAGATAAAGACCTTTCCTTAGAACTCTTACCTTCTTCATCTCTGGAATATCTTCTTTTAGGTAAAACAATTTTCCTTGATGTTCTCTAACATGACTCCAGTCAATATCCATCTTACAGTTTTTGAAGAATTCTTCTGTCTCTGGTGTCAGTTTTACTTTCTTAATCTTTCGTATTTGAATGTTGGCTGTTCTCCGTCTGCTTTCTTCAATAAGGCAAGAAAATGTCCTTCTCCTTTGATCTTATGCGGCCATAATCGAATGCATTGTTTGATGTCTTCTCTTCCTGTCAAAGTCCATTCTGGGTGTCCGTTGTCAAATCCTTCACACATCTTCATTGGCACAAGAGAAAGATCTTCATTCTTCTCTAAGAGATATTCGATCACCTGTTCATTTTCTTCGGGTGAAAATGTGCAGGTAGAATAAAGTAGCATACCACCTGGCGCTAATAGCTTGATCGCATCATCAACGATCTCTCGCTGTAATTTTGCATAAGGTTCGCTTCCTTTCTGCTGCCAGTTCTTGATCTCATTATTCCCCTTTCGAAACATTCCTTCTCCAGAACATGGAGCATCAATTAGGATCTTATTAAAAAATCCTGTCATTGATGGTACTAAATATTTGGCTTCCGTACAAAGAATCATATCATTACGGATGCCAAACATCTCGATATTACGGATCAGAGCTTTCGTTCTTGAGATACTGACATCATTCGATACCAGTAATCCTTCTCCCATTAACTTTGCTCCAAGTTCTGTAGACTTTCCACCTGGTGCCCCACACAGATCAAGCACACGGTCTCCCGGTTCTACGGGCAGGTAGGAAGCTGGTGTCATCGCACTTGGTTCCTGTATATAATATAATCCAGCATGATAATATGGATGTTTTGATGGTTTTCTTCCCTGTCCACATAAATCCATTATCTGTCCAAGGCACTTTCGTCACATGAAACGGACAGATCTTCAAAAAAGTCTTCCACTGAGATCTTTAGTGTATTGACTCTGATCCCATAATATGCAGGATCATCTAAATGCTTCTCATATTCCGAAAAATCCTCGCCCAATAGACGTCTCATCTTCTCTTCAAATAATTCTGGTAATTTCATATTCTTCTTAAGAAATGCTCTGAGCACGATATCCTTCTGCAATAATATCCAACTGTTTATTAAAATGCTCTAAGCGTTCCATATCTCCTGTCTCATATATTTTATAAAATTCATCCTGAATCTTTAATACTTCATGACGATTCGCAACTTTATATAAATTCTGCATCGTATGAAGGATCTCAGATACAAGATTTGACTTCTTACGGAATGAATCCTGTGCATCCATGATCTCATCACGAACTGTTGACATCTCATGATCTAAGACATCGATCGCATCTGATGCAACTAATAATTTATCTGTCACAATGCTGTGGAATATCCCCTTTATACTTATACTGTAAAGAATGTTCCACGGTTGCCCAGAAATTCATCGCAAGTGTACGGATCTGTATCTCTGCCTGTATCCGCTTCTTCCCATAAATCGTATTCACTTCATAATAGATGATCACATGATAGCTTCGATATCCGCTGTCTTTGGAATGTGAAATATAGTCTTTGTGGCTCTTGATCTCCATATCAGAACGACTCTCTATGATCTCTAATACACGATCAATGTCTTCCACAAACTGACAGATCAAACGTATTCCCGCAATATCTTCCAGTTCTTTTTCTACATCATTGACATTGATCTTCTTTCTCTGCATCTTATCCAAAATACTTGAGATAGATTTTACACGTCCATCGACTTGCTCGATCGGTGAATATCTTCCGACATTTCTGTATTCTCTTATAATATGTCGAAACTTTAACACAAGTTCATCAACTGCCAGCTCATATGGGGTGAGCATTTCTCTCCATAACTGTAATTCCATGAATTCCCTCCTGTACTTATCCACTCATTATATCATATTTTAACTTCAAAAAGAATCTTGTATTACAGGATTCTTTCTTCTTACTTCATATTTTTTTATTTCATTGAAATTTTCCTATGCAATAAAAAAAAATAGTCAACTCCTATCATCTTATATGAAAGCTGACTATTTTTATCTTCATTTGTATCGTATTTGTTTGCTTCTTACCATGTAAGATAAACAGAACCCCAAGTAAGTCCTCCGCCAAAACCACTTAAATACAATCTTATCTCCTCGGTTTAGCATTCCTTTTTGATTGATCTCATCTAAAAGAATCGGAATCGTTGCTGATGAAGTATTCGCACAACGGTCTATATTCATCGGGAACTTTTCAATTGGCTGCTTCAATCTTCTCGCTGCTGCTTCAATGATCCTTTTGTTAGCCTGATGTAATACAAAATATTTGATTTCTTCTTTGGAAACGCCTGCTTCATCAAGGACTTTGTTAATACTCTTTGGTACCATACGTGCTGCAAATTTGAATACTTCCTGCCCATCCATGGCAACCTGTTGCATTGGAGAATCATCCTTTACTAAGAGATTGTTTAAATGTCTTTCTTCACATGTTAAAACATCTCCTCGTGCTCCATCAGATCCTGCATCGATAAAGATTTCTCTTTCTTCATCCGCTTCCACGATCGCGCATCCTGCACCATCTCCAAATAATACACAAGTACTGCGGTCACTCCAGTCAAGAATCTTAGAAAGTGTCTCAACCCCAATGATCATCATCTTCTTACCCATTCCTGCTCTCGCATATGCAACTGCTGTATTTAATCCAAAAACGAATCCTGAACATGCTGCATTAATATCCATACAGACTGCATTGACAGCTCCGATTCCTTTCTGTACCTGACAAGCCGTACTTGGTGTTGCATAATCTCCTGATAATGTTGCAACGAAAAATATGATCTAATTCTTCCGCACTGATTCCTGCAACTTCTAATGCTTTCTCTGCAGCTTTCACTGCCATCGTTGATGTTGTATCTTCAATCGAAATGTGCCTGCTGCGAATCCCTGTCCTGGATGAAATCCATTCATCACTTGTATCCATCACTTTGGAAAGGTCATCGTTGCTCACTGATTTTTTCTGGAAGAAAAAAAAACTTCCTGTTCCTAATATTTTTACAGACATAACTACTCCACTTATCTTTAATCGCTTCTTTTTTTCTCTTCTTGATCTGTACTCATAAATGACAGATCAAAAACACTTTGTCTATCAAAGTATATTCTTTTCCATCCCGTTTGTCAATTGTTCTTAGATAATGATACAGACAAGACCGCCATTACTTTCATTTATGATCTTTTCCATTGTATCCTGAAGCTTTTGCTGACTCTCATCTGTCATTTTTAATGCCTTCGTCTGCATACCGTCTCCAACCAGCTGTTCTAACGTCTTTCCAAAAATATTGACATCCCACATACTTTCCCCTGGCTGATTCGATCCCTGCTCAATATAGTCCATCAGATCTTTTGCCTGATATTCTTCCCCAACGATCGGAGCGATCTCCGTTGAAATATTTGCACGGATCATGTGAATAGAAGGTGCACTTGCCTTAATTTTTACTCCGTATTTACTTCCATGTTTTTACAATCTGCGGTTCTTCTAATACAATTTCTTCTTTCGTCGTGTCACAACACCATATCCTCTTTGTTTACTGCCGCCAATGCTTCTCCAACTTCTTCGTACTCTTTCTTTTTCTTTGCTAATTCTCCCATGATCTTGATAAATTCATATTCATTGCGAATCTCCATCCCTGTTGTTTCACTTAAAAATTCATAATAATATACATCCCCAACTTTTACTGTGATGACCACTTCCCCACTGTCCATCGCAACAGATTCTAGTTTCTGCCCCGTTATGTACTCATATTCTTTTTCTTGTTCTTCATAAATGTCTCTCATTGTTGTTTTTCTGTGATCACATCTCTGGCCATTTGAAGTAATTCCATTTTAATGGATGATCTTTCTTTAACATCTCTGTCCATCTTGGAACATAAAATCCAATTGATGAAATCGGAAATTCCATCAACACACTCTTTATAATTTCATAAATATCCTCTTTTTTCATCTGTTCTAAATTCATTGGTAGCACTTTTGTCTGATATTTTTCTTCCTTTTCAGCCGCTAGCTGCTTTGTGCTTTCTGAATATGGATGAATCGTATTTAATAAAACAACAAATGGCTTTTTCAATGCTTTCAGTTGTTTGATCGTTTCTTCTTCCGCTGGCTCATATTGTTTTGCTGCAATTTCCCCAAAAGAACCATCACAAGTTACAACTACACCGATCGTTGAATGTTCCGTGATCACTTTCTTTGTTCCAATTGCCGCTGCTTTCGTAAATGGTATTTCATAATCAAACCAAGGTGTTTTTACAAGCCTACTCTTCTTCTCCTTCCATGTGTCCTGTAGCGCCTTCCACCATATATCCCACACAATCAATCAGTCGGACATTTAATTCGATTCCTTCTTCCGTCTTTATTGATACTGCTTCATTTGGAACAAATTTCGGTTCTGTTGTCATGATCGTTTTACCACTTGAAGATTGTGGAAGTTCGTCATTTGCACGATTTCTGTCGTTTTCATCTTCGATATTTGGCAATACCATCAGATTCATAAAACGTTTTGATAAATGTACTCTTTCCTGTTCGCACCGGACCAACAACACCAATGTAAATCTCTCCGTTTGTCCTTGCTTTCATATCCTTATATACATTAAACTGATCCATAAGTTCCTCCTTTATAGACTGATAAAGTATATGAAGACAATAAGAAAAAAAGACCAGAAATCTGCTTATTACAGTTTCTGATCTTTTTTGTTTCCATATATGATCTATGTATCTTATACTCCCTGGAAGAATCTTTCTTTCACTTCATCAACCGGCATATCTTTCCCTGTAAATAATTTGAAAGATGCAACTCCCTGCCATAATAGCATTCCTTTTCCTGGAACTGTGATACATCCATGTTCTTTTGCTTCTCTTAAGAATCTTGTCTCTTCTGGATTATATACAACATCAGCTACAACTAATCCTTCATGAAACATTGTTGTATCTGAGATCACTGTTGTATCTTCTTTTGGTTTCATTCCAAGTAATGTTCCATTAACTAAAATATCTGCTGCATCAATCTTTTCACGCATTGTATCTTTCGCATCGAGATCATATAATTCTACCTGACATTCTGGTACCTTAGCTTTGATCTTCTCTACCATCTTCTGGGCTCTCTCGAAAAATGGATCTCTTGGGTTAAAGATCGTGATAGATTTTGCTCCATCTAATGCACACTGTACCTGAATCGCTGTTGCTGCTCCACCTGCTCCAAAGATTACGATATCTTTTCCTTCAACGCCGATTCCATGATCTTTTAAGTTTGCAACAAAACCTTCACCATCTGTGATATGTCCGTATAATTTTCCGTCTCTGTTTACAATTGTGTTAACGGCACCGATCAATTCTGCTGCTGGTGATAATTCATCCATATTCTGAGCTGCTGCTGTTTTATTTGGCATTGTAACATTACATCCCTGAATATTTAACAGACGCATGGATTTTACGAATTCTGGCACTTCCTCTTCTTTAATATCAAAGGCAAGATACGCTCCATCGACTCCACATGCCTGAAAACCGTAATTCTGCATTGCTGGTGATGCGGAATGTGAAACCGGTGAACCAATCAATCCGAATAATTTTGTTGTTCCTGAAATTCTTGCTTCCACGTTTGTAATTCTCCTTCGTTTCTTTATATATTTCAAAAGACAGATGCTCTATCTTCCTTCGATAATTTCCTGGATCAGATCTCTCTCATCCATATGATGTTTCACACCTTTGATCTCCTGATAGTCTTCATGCCCTTTTCCGGCAAGAATAACAATATCTCCTGCTCCAGCATGTTCCATACAATATTTGATCGCCTCTTTACGATCTGGGATCGTAACATATTCTCCATCTGCTTTGTGAACCCCGATCAAAATATCGTTGATGATATCCATTGGTTCTTCATTTCTTGGATTATCAGATGTTACAACGGTAAGATCTGCAAGTTTTGAAGATACTTCTCCCATCTCATAACGTCTTGCTTTTGCACGGTTTCCACCGCATCCAAATAAGCAGTAGATCTTCTTAGGGTTATATTTACGGATCGTTGTTAAAAGACTTTCAAGACTCATAGCATTATGTGCATAGTCGATCATTAATGTGTAATCTCCTGGAGTCTTGATGATCTCCAAACGTCCTTTGACCTGAATTGTATTCAATGCTGATAATACATCTTCTTTGACAATTCCCATATGGCGGCAAAGAGAGATTGCTGCCAAGGAATTATAAACTGTAAAGTCTCCTGGGATATCTACATGTACGTTATATTCCTGTTTTCCTTTGAGATCGTAAGCAACTCCAAGGTATCCAGGTTCCTGAATTCTTGTAATATTTTCAGCATAAACATCGTTTGTATCCTTCATTCCATATGTTTCGATCGCACATGTATGATCTTTGATGATTCTTTCTACATAATCATCATCTCCGTTGACGATTCCTTGTTTACACTGCTTAAAATAACAGACTCTTACAATGAATATAGTCGTCCATATCTTTATGTTCATTTTCCCCAATATGGTCTTCTGCAAGATTTGTAAAAATTCCATAATCAAATTCAAATCCACTTGTTCTATGAAGCATCAATGCCTGAGAAGATACTTCCATAACAACATTTTTCAATCCTGCGTCCGCCATCTTACGGAAAGATTCCTGTACGATATAAGATTCTGGTGTTGTATTGACGGATGGAATTCTCTCATCTCCGATGATTGTCTCAATCGTTCCGATCAATCCTGTTTTCTGTCCTGCATGTTCTAGGACTGCACGGATCATATATGTTGTTGTTGTCTTTCCTTTGGTTCCTGTGATACCGATCGTTGTCAGCTCTTCTGCTGGATATCCAAAGTATGCTGCTGACATCTCGGCTAAAGCAAGTCTTGTATTATCAAACTTGATCACTGTCAGATTTTCTGGTACTTCTACATCTTTTTCTACTACGACTGCTGCCGCTCCAAGTTCAGCAGCCTGTGCTACAAATTTATGACCATCAAAGGCTGCTCCGCTGATACATACAAATACACTGCCTTTTTCAATCTTTCTTGAATCATAT
>ENA-OPYV01000372-OPYV01000372.1-human-gut-metagenome-genome-assembly--contig:-NODE-372-length-12922-cov-5.360531_pt1 | contig 12922 bp, 15 predicted proteins | sample MGYA00242474_ERZ504485 | MGnify/ENA primary metagenome ERZ504485 (study PRJEB26092, sample SAMD00036263) | human gut metagenome | host: Homo sapiens | study: EMG produced TPA metagenomics assembly of...
GCGTTTCGTTATGTTTCGTATGCGTCAATTGAAACCTTGTATGAGTCAGACGCTTGTAGGGATACTGGTGCATGAAGATTTCCGCAGATTTCACCGTCATTCCCGACGCGTTGCCAGGCGGCGCCGCCTGAGAACTGCATCGACGGTACGCCGATTGTTTCCTTCCCCTTCTACATTGATGCGCTTGATCCTGCAGTGCAGTTCCTGCATTGGGAATTCGTTGATCCGGATTCAATTCCGGTATGCGGTTTCCAGTGGAATCATTGGTCCCTCGCGAACCTGCCCGTGGATGCGCTGATGTACGATTTCAACGATTCTCACGCGCTCGCGATTCCGGCTGATTTCTCGCGCACGGTTTCCGCGATGATTCCTGAAACGGTTCAGGGACGCACGTCCGCCGCCTCGCCGTTGCTGCAGGGCCGCAGCAGTGATCCCGCAGTGACGATGCGTTACAACGGTCCATATCCGCCAGATCAGGATCATGACTACTATCTGCATGTGTGGGGTACCACGGCTCCGCTCGCCGGCCTCAATCAGGGATTCTGGCTCAACGAAATGGAACGTGCGCTGCGTACTTCCGGTACAATCGTTGATCAGGGCGCTATTTTCCTCACTGGAAAAGCCTGATTTGTGAAAGAGGATCTCAAGTAAGGCCAGAAATTTGATTTCCGCAGCAATATAACGATATAAAGATGCGGAAATCAGAAATATATCCGACGAAAACGTATTGACAATAATCGAAAGGATTGCTGAATAATTATGGCGTGCACCACGATTTTGGTTGGCAAAGACGCAAGTTATGACGGATCGACCATCATCGCCCGTAATGAAGATAGTGCAAATGGTGAGTTTTGCCCGAAGCGCTTCATCGTAGTCAAGCCTGAAGATCAGCCGCGCAAGTACAAGAGCGTGCTTTCGCATGTTGAAATCGATCTTCCTGACAATCCGCTGCAGTATACGGCTGTGCCGAATGCCGATCTGAAGGAAGGCATTTGGGGCGAAGCTGGCGTGAACGAAGCGAACGTTGCCATGAGCGCCACCGAAACGCTCACCACCAATGAGCGTGTGCTCGGTGCCGATCCGTTCGTGGAACTCACGCCGGCCAAAGGCAAGGAAGGCGAAGAAGGCTATGAGCCGGAAGTCGCCGGTGGCATTGGCGAAGAGGATTTCCTTACTCTCGTGCTGCCGTACGTCACCACCGCCCGTGAGGGTGTGGAACGTTTGGGCGCTCTGCTTGAGGAGTATGGCACGTATGAGATGAACGGCGTTGCTTTCTCCGACGTCGACGAGATCTGGTGGCTGGAAACCGTTGGCGGCCATCATTGGATCGCCAAGCGTGTGCCGGACGAAGCGTACGTGACCATGCCGAACCAGCTGGGCATTGACGAATTTGATCTTGAAGATGCGTTTGGCGAGCAGGAGGACCACATGTGCTCCGCCGATCTGGCCGAGTTCATCGAACGCAACCATCTTGACCTGTCGGTGGAGAATTCCACTCCGTTCAACCCGCGTGACGCGTTCGGCTCCCACTCCGATTCCGACCACGTGTACAACACTCCGCGTGCCTGGTACATGCAGCGTTTCCTTAACCCGTACGACGAGCAGTGGGATGGTCAGGATGCCGACCACAAGCCGGTTTCCGACGATATTCCGTGGGCTCGCCAGCCGGAACGCAAAATCACCATCGAAGATGTGAAGTATGTGCTGAGCTCCCACTATCAGGGCACTCCGTACGATCCGTATGGAAAGCTTGGCGACCAGCGCACCCGCCACATGTTCCGCCCGATCGGCATCAACCGTCAGAGCCAGCTTGCGGTGATGCAGATCCGCCCGTACCGCCCGCAGGTGAGCCGTGCGATCCAGTGGATCGCCTATGGTTCCAATCCGTTCAACACGCTCGTGCCGTTCTTCCCGAACGTCAACTCCACGCCGAAGTATTTGGAAGACACCACCACGCGCGTCACGTCCGAAAACTTCTATTGGGAGAACCGCATCATCGCGGCCCTGTGCGATTCCAGCTTCGCCGACACCGCCAACGCCGTGGAACGCTATCAGGAGAAGACCGGCGCGATGGGCCACCGCATGGTTGCCTCTACCGACGAGCAGATCGAACGTTTGGTGGGTGACGTGACCGACGAATTCGATGCGGAAGACGAAATCGGCGATGTTCAGCCTATGGAACCGGATGCAATCATCGAAGCCGTGCGCAACGGCGAAGCCCGTGAAATCCTTGCCGCAGCCAACGAGACCATGGCCGCGCAGCTCAAGGAGGAAACCGACAAGCTTCTTGATTCCGTGCTGTACACCGCCAGCATGAACATGAAGAACGGCTTCCACATGTCGGACTTCTAAAATCTCACTATTCGGCTCTCGTGACCACGTTGCGGGAGCCAATTATTTTCCGCAATACAACATCGTTAGAATGGCGTGCATTCCAATTTGAAGAAAGGAACCCCAGTGACCAGCATTGAGGATTTCACCAGCCAGTACGGCTTGGTGCAGAAGATTGATGCGTTCGGCTATCTCGATTATTTGAAGAATGATCCGGATGCTCCACGCAAGCATGGCAAGGTCGTGCTCGTCACCGCCGATACTCCGCTGAAGGCGTCTCGCGGCGAGGGCAAGACCACCACCACGATCGCGCTGATCGACGCGTTGCGTGAGCGTGGCATTGATGCGGCCGCAGTGCTCCGTCAGCCGAGCATGGGCATTACCGCTGCCGGTTCCAAGGGTGGCGCTTCGGGCGGCGGCAAGGCTTCCCTGACTCACCCTGAGCTGATCGACTGGGGTCTGTGCGGCGAAATGGGCGCTATCGAAGCGGCCCAGAACCTGCTGGTTTCCTTCGCTGAGAAGGCCATCGACGACGGCAAGCTCGACGATATCGCCGTGCCGCGCGTCCGAAGTGCCGTCCCGTTCGCTGCGTCAGATCGCGGTGGACCGCGGCAAGGGCAATGTGGCCGAGCGTGTGGTGCTCACTCCGACCTGCGAGCTCATGCAGATCGTGGTGCTCTCCCGTTCCATGGATGAGATCGCCGAGCGCGTTGCCAAGATGATTGCCGGCACGAAGGACGGCAAGGCCGTTACGTTCGGTGAATTCGTTGATTTGTGGCGCATTACCGGCATTCTTTCCGATGCGGTGAAGCCGGCGAAGACGGAAACGGTGAATGGTTCTCCCGTGTATGTGCACGGCGGTCCGTTCGCGAACGTGTCGATCGGCATTCCGACGCTGGTTTCCGTGGAAATGGCGTGCGCCCTGCATGATGTGGTGATCGTCGAGGCCGGTTACGGTGCTGACGCGGGCGCTCAGAAGTGGCTTGACATTGCTTGCCGCGAGTATGGCGCACAGTGGCCGTCCGCCGCGATTGTGGTGACCCGCGCTTCCACCTGGCGTGACGATCCGGCGCTTGCCTGGCGTTACCCGTTCCACGTGCAGCGTTTGGAAGGTCTTGATATTCCTACGTTCCCGCTGATTAACCTGTGGGATGGCGAAGACGATCAAATTCCGGCGTTGCAGCAGACCGCCAGGGATCTGGAGTTCCGCGAGCCGATTATCGGCAACCTGTATCGCGATGGCGGCGATGCGCTCGCCCCGCAGCTTGACGCGTTCGTTGACGCGGTGGTGAATGGTTCCATGCCGGCACGCCGCACAGCCACAAGGGTATGGCTCTGGTGGAGAACGTGCGTTGGGTTGCCGAAAACGCGTACGGTGTGCCGGCAGATCGCGTGATCCTGAAGGACGGTTTTGCTGAATCGCTTAATAAGGCGGTGGACCTGTGCGCCAGCGCCGGTATTGATTTCGGTTCGCTTGCACTGGTTGCGGTGAAGTCTCCGGCCACGATGACTGACAACGATTCCGCTCCGGCTGAAGAGCGTACGGTGACGTTGAAGAAGGTTGAAGTGCATTCCGGTGCCGGTTTGGTGCATGTGAATCTCACCGTTTCGCTGACCACGCCGATGCCGAAGATCGTGTGATAAACGAGTCGTAGCGTTCTGATCGCAACATTTTAGGGCGGTCACTTGCGTATATGCGTAGGTGACCGCCTTTTTGCACCTTAATTTCGGCGGTTTCTAGCGAACGTCGCAACGCCATGACCTCGAAGGAACGGAGGTGACTTCGTCAGAAGTTGTCGCCCCGAACCTGAGGCGGGGACACGGTGTGTTTCCCGTAGGTGAGGTGAGAGGTTCGCAATATGGGTGAACCTCGAAGGAACGGAGGTAACTTCGTCAGAAGTTGCCGCCGTTCCAGCCCCAGTCGGTGGTGGCGGTGTAGCGGATGTACGTGCGGTCGGCCGGAATGCCCAGTTCCTTCTCCAATGCGGCCATGATCTGCTCGGTCAGCTTCTCCCAAGCGGAACCGGGCACGGAACGGCCGAACACGTTCACTTCGACGTATGCGGCCGGCTTGGAATCGTCACCGCCGAAATAAATCGGCATATTGTCTTCAAACGGGCACATCAGCCAGCCTTCGGACTTGCCGGGAACGGCGGTGATCGCCTTGCCGTATGCGGACTTCAGCGCCTCGCGCTGCTCGGGAGTGGTGGAAACGGAAACATGAGTGTGGATGACTGGCATGATGCTCTCCTTGGATTGTTGGAATCAGCCTTTACGTGTTCATCTCCAGTCTAGGCGTCAAACGGCTCAGACGGGGTGGCTGTGTGAGAAATTTTGGGCTTTGTCTGGATGTCCGCCAAAGTGGTCTGCGTGCGCGTGTTAAATATTCGTTGTGAGAAAACTGATTGAACAGCTTATGAAATTTGGCCTCGTTGGCGTGATCGCCTTCATTATCGACTGGGGCATTCTGAATCTTCTCGTCGGCGTGTTCCATATGCACAACGTGCTCGCCGCAACCATCTCGTTCATTATTTCCCTGATTTTCAACTACATTGCCAGCATGAAACTGGTGTTCAAGCACCGTGATGACATGGCTCGTTGGATGGAAATCCTCATTTTCGTGGTCGGCGCGGTCATCGGCCTGTTCATGAACGACGCCATTATCTGGATCTCCACGTATGGCATGAACCATGATGCCTACGTGTCGCAGAGCACGGAATATCTGATTCGCACCAATGTCGGCAAGCTCATCGCCACCGCCGTGGTGATGGTGTGGAATTTCCTGACACGCAAATGGTTGCTCGACGATACGCATACCAACGCTATGAACCGTTTGCGCAAGGCTGACAACCGCCTCACGCCGGAAGAGCTGGAAGCCAAGTGGCAGAACAGCTTCTCGCACAGGCTCGGTGTATGGTCGCTGGAACACACTCCCAACGGCTGGCCCAAGTAGTCCTGAATTCGGAAAATCTGCCTGCACAACCCGGAAATCTGCCCTGATCAAATCTGCCCTGATTCCCGACTCGCGCAGACGGCCGGACAGTCCTGAATATGAAAAGGCGGTGCTTACACCTATAAAGGTATAAGCACCGCCTTTTCGTATGCTCTGCATGCTTTACGTGCGAAAGGTCACACGCTTACGGTGGTAAGCATGGGCTGCTCGGTGGAGTCCTTGATCTGTTTGAAGCCGAACAGGGCGATCGCCAGCGAGGTGAGCGCCAGAGCCGTCACTACAATGAAACCACCGTGTGATCCCATACGGTCGATGAACTGGCCGGCAATCGCCGAGCCGACGGAACCGCCGATTGAGTTCATCGCACCCATCCAGGCCATGCCTTCGGTGAAGCGTGTGGGCGGCACCAAGTGCAGCATCAGCTGGTTGCCGTTCACCCACGTCGGTGCCTGGCATACGCCGATGAACAGGTAGATGATCATGATCACCCACAGATGTTTGGCGAACATGAACGAGCCGATGCCTAGATCGACCACGGCAAGGCAGAAGTAGAAACGCTTCCACAGCGGAATAGTCCAATTCTTTGCGCCATACACGAGCGCGCCGATCAGCGAGCTGAACGAGAAGCAGGCGAACACGAAACCGGTGTACTGCTTCATATTCGCTTCCGTGGCGAACGCGACGATCGAAATGCTGGCGGCCGACTGGAACGCGCCCAAACCGAACCACGTCACGCATACGGCGATTAGGCCCGGCCCCCAAATCGACTCCTTGCGCCCGGCATTCACATCGGCGGCGGCCTGATCCATGGCGGCCTGCACTTCCGCAGCCGTTTTGCCTTCGGAACGTGCGCGATCGCGAGCGTACTCAATGGCCGCTTCCGCCTGCAACGCCTTGGAACGGGCGGCTTCGCGCTCACGGTATTCCTTGCGGGTCATGCCCGCTTCGCGAGCCAGCTGCGTCTGCGATTTCGGCTCGGTGGAAAGTTCGGTGAGGAACATGAGCGCACCGACCACCACACACACGCCAGTGAATGAGAATGCCAACAGCCCGGAAATCACGGCCAGTGTGGAGGCGAGCGGATTGCCGATCACCCACATGCATTCGTCGAACACGCCGGAAAGCGAAAGCGCGCGGTTGGTTTTCTCCGTGTCACCTTTAAGCAGCGTGGTCCAACGCTGACGGCTCATCGCGCCCCACGGCGGAATCGCCGCCATGAACGGTACGATACAGAACAGAATCCACGACGGTACTCGGGCGGTGATGCAGGAAACCAGTGCGGTCGCCGCAATCATCCACACGATGATTGTCGGAATCGACACCTGACGCTGGCCGAACTTGTCAACCAGCTTGCCGAGCACCGGGCTCGCAACGGCCAGCGCGATCGCCTGCACGGCCGTCAGCGCGCCTGCCAGCGAATAATTGCCGTAATAATGCTGCACGGAAATCGTAATCGTCATGCCGACCATCGGGAACGGCATGCATGCGATCACTGAACCGACCGAAAATCGGGCGGTGTGCGGTATTCGAAGAAGCTCCGCGTACCCTCCGAAAAGATGTTGGCCGATGCTTTTGGCGCCGGCGAGGACTGAATTGGTCATGTTTTGCCGCTCCTTTCTGCTCACGGTTGGTGCTTGCGTCCGCTGCGTTGCGTTGCCGCGGACCGCTTGATATACCCTTGTTCTGTCTTGATTGTTTTCTCTCCAGCCCCAGTCTCTCACTTCAACCTTGCTTGAACGTCAGTCGATTGACGTTCAATGTGTTGCATAGGGGGTGAGCTGGTTGTGTGCCATTTTCTTGAACTAGACAACTTTATGCGGAGGTACTGTCGCAACACGCGGTGCATTGAGGTTGGCAGACATAATTCGATTGGCTATTTTGTAAGTACTCACCACACGTTCACTTGGTGGACGAAAAGATGTCCGGCGGGCGAAAGACGGTTGTTGCAAAATGGTTGCGCAACGCTTCCAAAGCTTGCGATTGCAGGATTTTCGTTCCATCGGTCAACGTCAGCAGTCCGGCAGCATCTTGCGGAAAGGCGGTAGGGATGCCCGCAACAACCATCCATTTCGTACGTCACGGCAAAGTCGAAAATCCAGGGCATTTGCTCTACGAACGACTGCCCGGATTCCACCTGTCGGAAGTGGGTGTGCGCATGGCGCAGGCGACCGCGCACTACATTGCCGTCAATCCACGACTCAACACAGTTTCCGCCATCTACTCGTCGCCGCTGGAACGCACGCGCGAAACGGCCGGCGAAATCCTCACCGCACTCAACGAAGTGCGTGAAACCCGTGGCGAGGAGCCGCTGGAACTTACCACCGACGAGCGCATCATCGAAGCGCGCAACGAATTCCGCGGCACGCGCATCGGCTACGGCGAAGGCGCACTCTGGAAAAACGGCAACTGGAAGCTGGTACGCAACCTGTGGAAGCCAAGCTGGGGTGAAAGCTACCAGCGATCGCGCATCGTGTGCAAGCGTTCGCCCTCGAAAAAGTGGGGGAGCATCCCGGCGAGCAAATCATCGTAGTCAGCCATGAATCGCCCATCTGGAGCTACAGGCACATGCTGGAAACCGGGCACCCGGAACATAATATGCTGCTACGCCATACGGCACTCGCCTCCATCACTTCCATTACGTACGATTGCGATACACGCAAAGTATTGTCGATCGCTTACGTCGATCCCGCGGCCGACGTGAAATAGTGCATAATGCGGCATGGAATCGCCGGATTGGAAACTTTTGACCGAGACACGCGACAATGAGTGCGGCGGTTGTTGAAAGAACGGGGATTCCATGCAATCATGGAAGGGCTGGATGCTGTTGGGTCCAGTGAGGAAAACAAAATGTCGAAGCTGCAAAGGGGCACGCATGGCTTTCACTATCAACAACGGAGCGCTTTATCAATTATTCGATAGGCCTCATATGAAAATTGCCATCGAAAGCTGTGTTGGAGTGGTGGAATTATGGCCGCTGCAAACCGTTCAGGAGATGGAGAATGACGCAAAGTACACGGAAGATCTGCAAGTAAGATTCTCCTGCACCATGGCAAGGGCAATGCTGCGATTGTCCCACGGGATTAACCCGTCCGTGGCGGAAGCCGTGTACGAGGGAATGGACGAGATTCCGGGTTGCGATCCGGAAATTGTGCAAGCGCTCACGCGGGCCAATCAGGCATACGATGTGATGCGCAATTATTCCGAAACCAACAATGCCGACCTGTTCTTCGAAGCGGCCGACATTCTGGGCATCTTCATCGACGCCCATGTCGAGACGGAAGTCCGCAATATACTGCAAAAGATCGTGGAGTACATTCGGCAGAGCGTCAGCCTGGGCTTCGACGGCGGAGCGCTGGAAGATGTCAACTACTGCTACGCTTTCACCACGACCCCAAGGACGCTCACCGGGCGATTCCTCGCGGCGCTCGCGGTGGGTGACGGTCTGATGAATCTCATGTGCGAAGGCATTGACGATGTGGACGAACAGACCGTGCGCGTGCTGCCGGTGATGCTGTACATCAACGAGTTGTGCGAGCAGATGGCTGTTCCGCCGATCTATGTCGGCGACGTGACCTTGTCTCGAATGGTTGCGCTGCGTAATGCTGTGCGTGAGGCGGGCAGGGCAACGCCACTCGAGGAGAATTCCTTCTGCGACAACACATTCACCATAACCGCGGACAATGTCATTCCGTGCGCGGGCATGGAGTGGGATCATCATGCGGAGTGCCTGCGTTGGGATCCGAAGAGGGCCGAGCAGGAAGCCAAAGATGAGGATGAACGTAAGAGCAAGGAAGCGCTCGCTGAAAAGTTCAATTTGATGACGGACGCTATGAAAAGTATGAGCTACATGGATGATTCCGATGATTCGGGTGATTCAGGCGAAGGTGCGGATGCTGCGTGACGTGGGCAATCCGAGATAATCCGAATTAGTGGGAATTATCGATATAGGAATAAGAAAATCCCGGCACTTGCGATTGCGGTGCCGGGATTTTCTTTATGTAGTACTGATTATTGCAAGTTCGGTTCTTAAGTTCAGTGCTGAACCTGCATATTTCGTCAATGCTGTATGTTGCCGTACACGGTAGGATCGTCGGAATCGTCGGAATTGTCGGATCCGTACGGGGTCTGGCCCTGCGAATCGTTGCCGAACGTGGGGCGATCGAACTGCGTCTGGTCAAGCTGGGTGGACTGTTCCGGAACCGTAGGCAGCGGAGGCATGCTCGGCATGGAAGGGGCTTCGGGTGCCGGGGCTGCATGCGGAGTTGCCGGGGCGGCCGGAGTGTACTGGGCGGCTGGAGCGGCTGGCATCGCAGGTGCTGCGTACTGATCGGTCGGAGTTCCGTAAGGAGCGCCATACGGGTTGCCGTACGGAGTGTTGGTGGCTGCCGGGGCTGGGGTCGGAGCGCCATACGGGTCTGCGGTGGGCATTGCCGGAGTCGGCGCAGGCATTGCAGGTGCCGGAGCGGCTGCCGTATACGGATCAGCGGTTGGCGTCGGAACAGCCGCTGCGTACGGGTCGGCGACCGGTGCCGGAGTGCCGTTCGGGGCGTATTGTGCGGTTGCGGTCGGTGGCATGCCCGGGGCTGGGGCGTAGCCGTTGCCGGCTGCCGGATCGTCGAAGCGTGCGCCGGCTGGATCGGTCTTCTTGGCCATGAGCACAATGAGCACGATCGACGTGGCCAGGCATGCGATGAAACCGATGATCAACAGGAGTATGCCGGCTGCGCCAGTCGAGCTCGATCCGCCACCGATTACGGAAATGGCGCCAAGTCCCGTCATGACGAGGCCGACGCTCAGCAGAACGCCACCGATGAAGTCAATCGCGTAGAGGATGACCAGCGTGGTGCCGGCCTTGTTGGTGTCGTGCAGGCGGCGAACGGAAAGCGCAAGGGATGGAACAATCGTTGCCAGTGCCCAAATGGTGTTGACGAAGCTTCGCATTCCATTGGCTGTATTGCTGTCGATGATGGCGCCCAACACCGCGAAGATGACGGCAAACGCGATCTGGATGATGAATGTGCACAGAACCCACCACCAGAATTCGCCGCGGGAGGCGCGGCCCTTGAACGTGGCGTACTTTTTCCAGAAGCGGATGAACGCCTCGCCGATGGTGCAGTTGTAGGCCGGCTGGTCGAGCGGAGCGGTCAGTGCGAAGAAGCTGCCGGACCCTGTGGCTGAGGTTGCGGTGCGCCGTATTGCGGCTGCTGCTGGTTGTATCCGGCCGCATTGCCGTATTGCGGTGCGCTGTATTGAGGCGCGCCATACTGGGGTGCCTGCTGGCCGTAGTCGGGTGCGCCGTATTGCGGTGCCTGCTGGCCGTAATCATTCTGACCGTAGGAGCCGTAACCGCCATATTGCTGGGCCTGCTGCGGGTTCTGCGGATTATATTGGTTGGGGTCCGTCATTAGATTACCCTTTCGGAAAGTGAATCGACATCAAAAAAGTGAAGTCGATTAACACAGTACTCTTGCATCGCCAAAAATACCGAAAAATATTGCAGTGTGGGACAATCCCGACGGACCCCGCAAAAATCCCCTTTGACTTGGGGCATCTTCTGACGCGTTGGGGAAGTCCGTCGATGGCGCGGCTCATGCCCAGCATGGTGTTGTAAGGATTGGTGGCTGCGATCATCGGGTCAATTAGCTGCAGGATGTTCATGACCGCGAAAAGCGAGTTGGTGCGTGGGACTGGATGGCACGTCCGGTTTGCGGGGCACAATGGAGCTTATGACTGAAGCTGAAAACACCAAACCAGAACTTCCTGAGCATGTTCGCGTGCGTTTCTGCCCGTCCCCGACCGGCATTCCGCACGTCGGCATGGTCCGCACCGCACTGTTCAACTGGGCTGAGGCCCGCCATACCAAGGGCACGTTCGTGTTCCGTATTGAAGATACGGACGCCCAGCGCGACTCCGAGGAAAGCTACAACCAGATCATCGAAGCCCTGAATTGGCTGGGCATCGACTGGGACGAGGGCATCAACGTGGGTGGCCCCGACGGCCCGTACCGCCAGTCCGAGCGTGGCGACATCTACAAGGATGTCGCAGCCAAGCTGCTTGAAGCCGGCTATGCATACGAATCCTTCTCCACTCCGGAAGAAATCGAAGCCCGCAACGTGGCCGCCGGCCGCCCGAAGGCTTTCGGTTACGACGGCTACGACCGTGATCTCACCGAAGAGCAGAAGGCCGCCTTCCGTGCCGAAGGCCGCAAGCCCGCCCTGCGTATCCGCATGCCCGATGAGGATGTCGCGTTCGACGATCTGATCCGTGGCCGCATCGAGTTCAAGGCTGGTTCCGTGCCGGATTACGTGATCGTGCGCCCGAACGGCGATCCGCTGTACACGTTGACCAACCCGGTCGACGACGCCATGATGAACATCAACGTGGTGCTGCGCGGCGAGGACCTGCTGAGCTCCACCCCGCGTCAGATCGTGCTCTACCGTTACCTGATCGAGCTGGGCGTGGCCAAGGAAATGCCGCTGTTCGGCCACATGCCGTACGTGATGGGCCAGGGCAACAAGAAGCTTTCCAAGCGTGACCCGGAATCCAATCTGTTCCTGCATCGCGACAACGGTTTCATTCGCGAAGGCCTGCTGAACTACCTGGCGCTGCTGGGTTGGTCCATCGCCGCCGACCGCGACGTGTTCTCCATGGAAGAAATGATCGAAAAGTTCGACGTGCGTGACGTCAAGGCCAATCCGGCCCGTTTCGACCTCGACAAGGCCATTTCCATCAACGCCGAGCACATCCGTATGCTTGAGCCGCAGGACTTCCTGAACCGTGCCGTGCCGTACCTGAACCGCGATGGCGTGGTCTCCGCCGATTCCTGGGATGCGCTGACCGATCGCGAGCGTGAGGTGCTGTCCGCTTCCGTGGAGCTCGTGCAGCCGCGCGTGCGCCTGCTGGGCGAGGTCGCCGGCATGGTGGGCTCGCTGCTCTCCACCGAGGGCTACATCGAGCCTGATGATGACGCCAAGAAGCAGTTGAAGGATTCCGCTCCGGCAGTGCTCGACGCCGCCATTGCGGCGCTTTCCGACGTTGCTGAAGATGATTGGAAGACCGACTTCCTGCATGAGACACTGAACAAGTCGCTGATCGAAGATGGCGGTTACAAGCCGCGTCTGGCGTTCGGTCCGGTGCGTGTGGCCATGAGCGGCCGTCGCGTGTCTCCGCCGCTGTTCGAATCCATGGAGATCGTTGGCAAGGAGATCACCGTCGCACGCTTGCAGGGCTTGCGCGAGCACCTGTGATGCGCTGATGGTGTGATTTTGCCGATCGCATGACTGTCGACCCGCTGGAATGTTCCGTTCCAGCGGGTTTGTTGTTCTGGGATGCTGTTTAAGAATGGCGGAAAATGGCGCGACACGCCGTGACTTGCGCACTCCTACGGATTCGCGTATATTTATCACTCGTTGCGGTTCGCGGCTCAGCTGAGAATCACAGCAATAACTCAAGCCCCCGTCGTCTAGCGGTCTAGGACTACGCCCTCTCACGGCGCCAACACCGGTTCAATCGTCGGGGGTACGACGGACAACTTTTCGAAGTTGCCACGCCTGCCAAATTGGGATGTGGTGTAATTGGCAACACAGCTGATTCTGGTTCAGCCATTCTTGGTTCGAGTCCAGGCATCCCAGCCAATGA
>ENA-OPYV01000373-OPYV01000373.1-human-gut-metagenome-genome-assembly--contig:-NODE-373-length-12902-cov-2.390372_pt1 | contig 12902 bp, 7 predicted proteins | sample MGYA00242474_ERZ504485 | MGnify/ENA primary metagenome ERZ504485 (study PRJEB26092, sample SAMD00036263) | human gut metagenome | host: Homo sapiens | study: EMG produced TPA metagenomics assembly of...
GTCGTGCTCCTGTTCAGAACGGTGTGTTCGTAGGGATTTCCGGTGGCCGTCGTTCGGGCGGAAGTGGGTCGCGCTGGCGAACGAAGAGGTCCGGCGAAGCGGAAGCAGGAGCGAGAAGCGGTCGATAAAGGAGCGACCGGGTGTCACTCGATAACAATTCGATAACAAATATTGCGATGGCGCAACGATGATCCATCACAGTATTGCAAAGAAGCAAGGACCCAAGGAAGGAAACTCAGTGAGGAGAGTTACACGATTGGCGGCCTGCCTGACGGCGGTGTCGACGTTGGGCGCGGGGTTGATCATGCCGATCACCGCCGTGGCCGACGACGCGACGCCTGCGGTGCAGACGACCACGACCAGTGCGAACGTCAGGGCGGCGGCCAATACAGCGACGGCTGACCCGATTGCCAGCTTCGATTTCAATAGCGACCCGGACGATGGTGCATTCGCCAGTGCTCAGGGTGACGCTAAGGCCACCGTGCAAGGCACGGTGGATCTCGTCAACGGAAAAGATGACGACAACGGCAAGGCCGCCCAGCTCGGCAGCGGTTTCTGGCTGAACGTGACCAAGTCCGATGGCAGTGCACTGCTCAACGGTCTTGATGATGTGACGATCAGCTACGACAGCAAGGCGGCTGCGACCGGTGGCCAGTGGACTGTGTTTGCCGCGCCGACCGCCGGTGCGGTGAACGGCAGCGCCCCCACCTACGTCGGTGTGCTCGACCGCACCGACAAGACCCGCGTGGAACGCTATCTCAACGGCCGCGCATCCGACATCGCCACCATCGACAAGAACACCGGTACGAAGGATGCTTGGAAGCATGTCGATCTCGTCATCTCCGGCAAGACCGCGAAGCTCTATGTCGATAAGAAGTTCGTGGCGAGCAACGTGAACGGCGAGGATCTCAAGAGCATTCTTGGCGGCTCAGGTGGCGTGCTGCAAATCGGCAAAGGCAACTGGGGCAACGGTGAATACTTCACCGGTTTGCTCGACAATCTCACGATTTATGGCTCCGCGCTTTCCGCGGCCGATCTCGGCATCGCATCGCCTACTGCAATCGAGATCTCCGGTTCCAATGTGAAGGACGGCAAGCTGAGTCTCAAGGAAGGCAACTCCGCATCCCTGTCCGCAACCGTCACCCCTGAAGGCGCTGAGCCTACGGTGACATGGGAATCCAATAATCCGGCTGTGGCTACTGTGGATACCAACGGCAAGGTCACCGGCGTGAAGGCCGGCACCGCCACCATTACAGCGGCTTCCGAAGCTGACGCCGCCAAGACCGCCGAGCTCAAGGTCACCGTCACCGAGGTCAAGGCCGATGACGCCTACGGCTACGTGATGGTCCACTTCATCGAAAACAACAAGGGCTACGCCGAGAAGATCTACCTCGACATCTCGCGCGGCGATGACGCCACCCAGTGGGATACGCTCAACGGCGGCGAGCCGATTCTGGTGAGTAACGAATCCACCACCGGCGTGCGCGATCCGTTCATCGCCTACAACCCCGAGTCGAAGACCTACTACGTGCTGGCCACCGATTTGCGTGTGTTCGGCGGCGATAATGCCGGTTGGGGCACGTGGGCTACAGGTTACAGCACCAAGTTGCATGTGTGGTCGTCCAAAGATCTCATTCACTTCAACGACATGACGGAACTGGAGACCGCCACCGCCGACAAGTACACTGCCAATCCGAACAAGAGCCAGACGCTCACCGATTCCGTGACCGGCAAGACCATCTCCGAGATCGGCATGGCATGGGCTCCTGAGGCTACGTGGGTGCCGAACTTCTATGATCTCAACGACGACGGCCAGCTCAACGGTTCCGATAAGGACAACCCGAAGAACCAGCAGGGCGGCGCATTCGTTGTGTATTGGTCTGTCTCCGCCAAATACGATGGCGAGAACAGTCAGCCCGGCAAGAAGGTGACTCACGTGTTGTGGGCGGCCACCAAGGACTTCACCAACGAGACTTACATGTTTGGCGGCGTCTTCGTGCCTAACAGCAAGTACAACCGTGGCAACACCATCGACACCACGATGCTGCAGAACAGTTCCCGCACATACCGCACCACCGGCTCCGGCGTGATCTTCATGGAATACACCGATCGTGCCGATTGGTGGCGTGCCAACGATCAGGGCCAGTACGCGACCGACCCGGCCAAGGGCTGGGTGTTGCGCCAGACCAACATCGGACACACGCTCGGCAGCGCGCAGGAAGGTGCCAACGGTTTCAAGGTCAACGGTGAGAACAAGTGTACATGTTCGTTGACAACTATGGATCTGTCGCTTCCGGTGCCCGCTACGGCTACAACCTACTCGAAGCCGACAACCTCGATTCCGAGAATCCGTGGAGCGTCCTGAAGGCCGACGACTACTTCCTCACCGCCAACACCAAGCACGGTGGCATTGTTTCGCTCACCAAGGCCCAGTACGACGCGATTCGCGCGGCTGATGCCAAGGCTTCCGACAACGCCGACCTGAAGGCCGAGGATGTGACGGTGGATAAGGGTTCTGCCGATATGGACATCACTGCCAAGCTGCCGAAGACGCAGCAGGTCACTCTTGCCAACGGTTACGGCACTGCCAAGCGCGACGTGATGTGGGACGTTTCCAACGTCGACACCTCCAAGCCCGGCGAGTACACCGTCACCGGCACGGTCGACACCATCGGCGCGAACAAGAACCACTGGAAGTGGACGAACGCCGCCGGCGAGTCGAAGACCGACGAGGACGACCTCATCAACTCCGGTGCGAACGCGAACAACAACTGGAAACAGACCGGTGGCTTTGTCGACAACGAAACCGCCAACAAGAACCGCACGCTATACAGCTCCACCGCCATCACTGTGACCGCCAAGGTGACCGTGACCGGCGAAACCGAGCCGACCGACCCGGATTTGCTCGCCGACTTCACGTTCGATGATGGCGATAAGACCTTTGACGGCGGCAATGCGACGGGTGCCACTCAGGGCACCGCCACGCTCGCCGACAGCAAGGACGGCAAGGCGCGAAGCTCAGCAAGAACTTCTGGCTCAACGTCACCGCCAAGAACGGCGACGCTCTGCTCAAGGGCAAGAACGACGTGACCATCAGCTACGATGTCAAGCCTGACGTCTCCGGCAACACCGGCTGGACCTTCTTCGCCGCCTCCAACGCCACCAAGCAAGAGTACGGCCAGGAGCACTACGTCGGCGTGCTCGACAAGACCACCGGTATTACCGTCGAACGCTACAACAACAACGATGGCAAGCGCGATTCCTCCGGCAACGTCTCATACACCAAGACGAACGCCGACTGGAAGCACGTCGATATCGTGATTTCCGGCGCAACCGCTAAGCTGTACATCGACTCCAAGCTGGTAGCCGTGAACAACAACGGCCAGAAGCTCACCGACATCCTCGGTGCTGATGGCGGCGTGCTGCAGATCGGCAAGGCCAACTGGAGCAACGGCGAGTACTTCTCCGGTCTGCTCGACAACCTCAAGATCTGGGGCAAGGCCCTGAGCGACGACGAGCTTGGCGTGGAAAGCGCGAAGACCGACTACGCCGCCGCGCTCGCCATCCCGGCGCAAATCACCGGCGACCTGCCGAGCACTGTGCTGGGCAAGACGGTTACTTGGTCCGCGACCGGCGACGGTGCGAAGCTCGTAGCCGCAGACGGCAAGGTCACGCAGCCGAAGTCCGGCGAGAAGGCCGTAAAGGTCAAGCTCACCGCCACCATCGACGGCGTGGATAAAGCTATCACCGCCGAATCCGAAATCCTCAACAACGGCGGCGAAATCGCTTCCTACGTCAAGGATGTCGATCGCTCCGACCAGAACGGTGCCAAGTACGACCCGCTCGCCTACAACGACGATCGTCGCGCCGACTCGCTGTACGTGGCCGCCAAGGCCGCCGATGGCAGCAAATGGGAGCCCCTGAACCGTTCGCAGTCGATTCTGTCGGTCAAGTGGGACGGCTCGCAGTCTGCCAAGCTGAATGCGCAGATGGGCTCACCCGCTTTCTTCCGTGCGGAGGACGGTACCCTTGGTGTGGTTTCCTCGCAGAACAACGCCACCGGTGCGATTTACGTGTGGGATGGCAAGGGCGACGGTGCCACGTTCACCAACGAGCGCGCTATCACCGTGACCGACAGCTCCATCGTCACCAACCCGCGCATCGTCTATGATGCCGCCTCCAAGGGCTACAAGGTCTTCTGGGCCGATGGCCTGAGCGGCGAAGGCCGTATGGCCACGCTCTCCGACCTGACTGCCAAGGCAACGGTCGGCGAGACGCTCAAGGCCGACGCGGTTGCGATGGGTGTGGGCGACGTGACCGAAGGTCTGCCCGCATGGGCCGGCGAAGGCCAGATCCGCGCATTCGCTGTGAGCTCCTCTGAATTCGATGCGTTCTACAAGAACTATGTCGATCTGCAGAACACCGGTGTTAAAGCTCTGGGCGGCGCAACCGTGGAGAACGGTGCTTCCGCCGAGGACGTCACCGCAGCGGTTTCCGGAACGCAGGCCACAATGACCTACAACGACGGCTCCACGAAGACCTTCAACGTCGACTGGGAACGCCGATGATCTGGCCGCCGTGGACACCTCAAAGGCCGGCACGCATGAGGTCAAGGGCACTGTTCAGCAGACCACCGAGGCCATGTACAACGACGCTCGCGCCGATCCGGACATCTTCTACAACGAAGACGATGGCTACTACTACCTCACCGGTTCCACCTATGAGGTAAAGTCCACTGATTCGACCAACAACCAGAAGGACAGCTACCGTTCCATCGGCCTCAAGCGCGCCAAGACCATCAACGGTCTGAAGGATGCTGAGGAACACATCATCATCAAGCCGGAGAACGGCACTCCGGGCCACGAAGACCAGTACCCCAACTCGTTCTACGGTTGGAGCGCGTTCATTTGGGCCCAGGAGTTCCACAAGATCAACGGCAAGTGGTGGATTGTGGCCGGCTTCCACAAGGGTGCCTCGTCCGCGAACGGTGGCTGGTGCAACAACACCATCCTCATCCCGTACACCGGCGACGAGCAGTCCATCAAGGATGGCGGATTCCTCGAGGCCGAGAACTGGGGCGAGCCGACCGTGCTGGAAGGCGCCGCATTCGACGTGACGTACTTCGAGCGCGAGGAGAACGGCAAGGCCCAGGGCTACTGGCTCTTCCCGAAGAGCGCAGGCCTGTACCTTGCCAAGGCAAAGATGGGCGATGGCGTCACTCCGCTGGTGGATGGCAGCCTTGAGCACATCTATCAGGTCAGCCAGCAGTTCGAGTACGGCAAGTATGCGCCTACCCCCGAAGACAACTCTGAAGGTTCTGATCAGGCAATCGTAGAGGCACCGTTCATGTTCGAGCATGGCGACTACGTCTACATTGCCTATGCGGGGGCCACGGTGGATAAGTATTACAACACCAACGTGATGCGTGCCGCCAAGAATGCCGACCTGCAGGATCTGTCGAGCTGGACCACGGCCGACTTCCCCGTCGTTCGACACCAACGACACCTACACCGGTGCCTACGGTGCGGATGAGGCTCGTACGAGCGCAAGCAGGCCGGCCCCGGCCACATCTCGCTTGCACATGATGAGGCCGGCAACATCGTCATGGCCTACCACGCACGCCCCTACCCGGAAATTCACTCCGGTTCCGCGGCGGGTGGCCTGTTCGATCAGGACCGCAATACGTGGGTCAAGGCCGTGAACGTGCGCGCCAACGGCATGCTCGACATGTCGCTGACCAAGGATCAGGAGGTTGCTCCGGCCAACCGCACGGTGACCATTACGGTGACCGTCGGCGAGCCTGATACGCCGGTTGAGCCGTCCATCACCGGCATCCGCGTCAAGAGCGAGCCGACAAAGACCAAGTACACGGTGGGCGAGCAGTTCTCCGCCGATGGTCTTGTGATCGAGGCGACGATGTCGGACGGCACGGTGAAGACGCTCGATGCCGCCGACTACACGGTCGGCGACGTGGACATGTCCGCTGTGGGCACCAAGACCGTCACCGTCACGCTCAAGGCCAACGATCAGCTCACCACGTCGTTCGTGGTGACCGTGAGTGCCAAGACCGAGCCCGGTAAGCCCGGTTCGGGCGACGGTTCCGGCGATGGTGCAGGCAGCGATAACGGTAACGCTGGTACGGGGGCGGACTCCGGTCTGCCGTCCTCTGGTGCCGCCGTGCTCGGCCTTGGTGGTGCCGTGGTTGTGCTCGCCGTTGCCGGCATCTCTCTCACTATCTGGCGCAAGCGTCGCGCCTGAGCGGATCCAAATGCTCCCTCTCAGTCGGCTTCTGGCGGACGGAGAGGGAGCACCTAGTATCACCATAACTTCAATCTTCAATCCATAACTGAACACAAAACCAAAACCCACAATCAGAGGAGACATATGGGTAAGTGGAAGAAAGCGGTGGCAGCTCTTGCAGCTGTCCCGATGCTGATGGCGCTGGCGCCAGCAGCAAATGCGGTTGATCGGATACCACCGATTCATCGGCCGCACAGCGGGCGCTGGCAGCAGCCCTGAAATCAAATGCCAAGGCATCGGCAGACAGTGATTTGCTTGCCAGCCTTGACTTCAACAACGTCACGGCAAGTGCCACTGGTACCTTCACCGATGAGCAACCGGCACCAAGGCAACCATCAACGGTGCCGCCGCAGTAACTGCCAGTAAAGACGGCACTACCGCAGCTCAGCTCGGTTCTGGCTTCTGGCTGAATGTGACTAAGTCGGATGATTCGGCTGTGCTCAAGGGCCTGGATGCGGTCACGATTTCGTATGATTCCAAGTCCGCCAGCACCAATCAGGCTGGTCGGTATTTGCGGCACCGAATACGAATGCGCAGACCTATCAGCAAGAGCGTTACCTCGGCGTGATGGATCGCACCACTTCGGTGAACGTTGAGCGTTACAACAACGCTGGTAAGCGCGACACCACCGGCAATGTGAGCAAGGATGGTCTCGCCAGCCAGTGGCGTCACGTCGATTTGGTCATCGACAAGGCCGCTTCCACGCTGTACATTGACGGTGAGCAGGCCGCAACCGTAGCCCCGGCTGATGGCGCGAGCTTCGCTCAGCTCACCGATATTCTCGGCGCAGACGGCGGCGTGCTGCAGATCGGCAAGGCCAACTGGGTGAACGGCGAGTACTACACCGGCGCACTCGACAACCTGAATATTTACGGCTCCGCGCACACTGCGGAGCAAATCAAGGAAGCCTACGATTCCACGAAGTCCGATGCCGCCAAGGCCGACGCTAACGCGCTGACCATCAACAACGGCAGCACCGATGCGTATTCCGACATCACACTTCCAGCCAAGGGTTCGGTTAATGGTTCCGCGATTACATGGAAGTCCAGCGACGCCAAGGTCATTACTGATGCTGCAGATGGCGACATCGCAGCCGGCGTCGTCACTCGCCAGAAGGCCGACGCCAAGGTGACGCTCACTGCCACCATTACCGATGCTGACGGCAACACGGAAACCAAGGAATTCGAGCTGACCGTCAAGGCCGCCGTCGAACAGCCGAAGACCACGGACTATCTGTTTGCGCACTTCACCGGCACCGAAGGTAGCGCTACCGACGAGCAGATGTACTTCGCCACCAGCAAGGATGGCCTGAGCTGGCATGACACCCGCGAGTCCGGCGATCCGGTACTCAGCTGGAACAACAGCCAGACCGGCAACTCTCGTGGTAAGGACAACGGCGTGCGCGACCCGTATCTGGTCCGCTCTCCGGAAGGCGACACCGTCTACCTCATCGCTACCGAGCTGAGCATCCATAACCGTGGCGGTTGGGGCGCGGCCACCGCTACCACCAATGGCAGCACCAACCTAATCGTGTGGGAGTCGCATGACTTCGTCAACTGGAGCGAACCGCGCGCCGTTGACGTTGCCTCTCAGATTCCGGGAGCCGGCATGGCTTGGGCTCCGGAAGCCTACTGGGATGATGTGAACAAGCAGTACATGGTGTACTGGGCCACTGCTTCCGACGCGGACAACAAGTCCGGCGATCGCACCAATATGTACTACTCCACCACGCGTGATTTCGTGAACTTCACGACGCCTGTCAAGTGGATCGACCGAGTCAAGTCCGTTATCGATACCACGATGATTAAGGCCGATGACGGCTATTACTATCGTGTGTCCGGTGACACGTACCTCGGTGTTGAGCGTAGCAAGGATCCGTATGCCACAACGCTCACCACTGGTGACACAATTGCGAATGGTTACTACAACACTGACAGTGATCCGAACCAGTGGACGCTTGTCGGTACATTCGGTGACCTGACTGGTACCGGTCTGACCGGTGCGCAGCTGGAAGGCCCGGAGCTGTTCTTCTACAATGAAGATGACGTGCAGACCAGTGATGCGGGCAAGAAGATGCTCTACGGTCTGATGTGGGACCAGTACTCAGCCGGTAAGGGTTACACCCCATACCGTTCTGCCGATTTAGGCAGCACTGATAAGGCTGATTGGGGCTTTGCCTCTGATGTGAACTTCGGTTCGCTCAAGAAGCGTCACGGCACCATCCTGCCTGTCACTGAAACCGAGTACAACGCAATCCTGAAGGCATTCGATAAGAACAAGGACACCGAGCCAGTCACACCCGATGAAGACGGCTCCGGTCCGATTGCCGAGTATGACTTCGAAGACAGCAAGGGTACCGACACCACTGAGAACAGCAACGACTTGACCTTCAACGGCAACGCCAAGGTCTCCGAGGATGCCGAAAAGGGCAAGGTGCTTAAGCTCGACGGCTCTGACGGCACCTACGCCGAGTTCCCGAAGGGCCTGTTCGATGGCCGTAACAAGCTGACTGTGCAGATGGATGTCAAGTCGGAGATCAATAAAAACCAGTTCACGTTCGCTTTCGGCCAGAACTCCACCAAGTACTACTTCCTGAAGTACAACAACTCCGGCGAGCTCGCCAGCCGCATCACCACCAACTCGTATGGTGCGGAGGACGCGGCTAACGCTACGTTGTCTGGCAACGGCGCATGGCATCGTGTCACGGTCACGTTGGACGACAACGTGATGACCGTGTACTCTGACGGTGCGCAGGTGGCTCAGAACAAGGCGACCAAGGAACAAGGTCACCGATTTGGGTAACGATCTGCTGGCCTACTTGGGCAAGTCCTTCTACAACGACCCATACTTCAAGGGTTCGTTCGACAATGTGAACGTGTGGAACCGCGCGCTCACTGCTCAGGAAGTCGAGAAGACCAGCCCGATTGCTCTGCAGGGTATTTCTGTGGGCACTGTGCCGTCCGACCGAACTCGCTGCGTGGCACTGACGACCACTCTCAGGTCCGTTCCACCCTCGACTGGTCCACGAAGACCGTCACCACCGTGCTCAACCGCCGTGGCGCGCGACCAAGGTGCCCGTCAAGGTGTCTGTCAACCGTAGCGACGACTCCATCAAGCTCACCCTTGATGGTCAGGCGTTCACCAATGGTGGTACGGCCGACCTGGCTAAGGACCGTACTTTGGTCGTTGATTTTGGGCGACGGTGCGCCGCAGACCTGGACGCTGAAGAAGGTCACCGTGGGCAACAACCCGGTACTGCCCGGCCAGTACGCCGACCCGGACATCGACTACTTCGACGGCAAGTTCTGGATCTACCCGACCACCGACGGCTTCTCCGGCTGGAGCGGCAACTACTTCCATGCGTTCAGCTCCACCGACTTGGTGAACTGGACCGACGAGGGCGTGATCCTCGATGTCAATAAGGACCACCAGCCGACCACCGATGGCGATGAGAACACCGCCATCTCCCCGTGGTCCGTGGGCTCCGCGTGGGCGCCGACCATCGAGAAGAAGAACGGCAAGTACTACTTCTACTACTGCGCGAAGTTGCCGAACGGTACATCCGCCATCGGCGTCGCCGTGGCCGACAACCCGGCCGGCCCGTACAAGGCCGCCGACCAACCGCTGGTCACTCGCACGATGGAAGGCGTCACCGTTGGACAGGCCATCGACCCGTCCATCTTCACCGACCCGAACACCGGCAAGTCGTACATCCTGTACGGCAACGGTTCGCCCGCCATCGCCGAACTCAACGACGACATGGTGAGCATCAAGGCCGGTACGGTGAAGAAGCTCAACGGTCTGAACGGCTTCCGCGAGTCCGTGGTCGTCGCCTACCGCGACGGCAAGTACCACTGGACCTGGTCGTGCGACGACGCCAACTCCCCGAACTACCATGTGAGGTACGGCGTCTCCGATTCCATCGACGGCACCATCACCTACAAGGGTGTGCTGCTGCAGAAGGATTCCTCCAGAACCTGCAAGGTACCGCGCACCAGTCCGACGTGCATGTGACCGACGCGGACGGCAACGACCGTTGGCTCATGGCCTACCATCGCCACTACACGCCGCTCGGCGTGTTCACCTCCGGCCTCGGCTACCACCGTGAAACCGCCATCGACGAGATCACCTTCGACGCGGACGGCCTGATGCAGACCATTCACCCGACCGACGAAGGCGTGTCCATTGAGATGGCCGATACGACGGCGCTTGATGGCGCGATTGAAGCGGCCGACAAGCTCGGCACCGATGGCTCTGCTTACACCGAGGCCAGCTGGAAGGCATTCGAGGATGCGCTCGCCGCAGCCAAGACGGCCAAGCAGACCTTCCTTGACTCCGGCCTGTCTCAGGCTGATGTCGATGCCGCCGCCAAGGCCCTGACCGACGCGCAGAATGCGTTGGAGGAGAGCCAGCCCGAGCCGGAGCACCCGGCCGCAGGCACGATCCTCTCCATCGCCGTGACCGCGCAGCCCGCCAAGGCCGAGTACAAGGTTGGTGAGCGCTCGACGTTGCCGGTCTGGTCGTCACCGCGACCGTGGCCGATGGCAACGGCGGCTCCACCACCCGTGAGCTCGCCGCCGATGAGTACGAGCTGCTCGGCTTCGACTCCTCGAAGGCCTCCGACAAGGTGACCGTGACCGTGCAGTCTGTGGCCGATTCGACCAAGACCGCCACGTTCACCGTGAAGGTCGTTGCCGACGAGACGCCGACTCCGGATCCCGATCTGGCCACTGAGGAAGAGCTCAAGCAGCTCGAAGACGCCATTGCCAAGGCCGAAGCCGAGAAGCTGAACCAGGACGATTACACCGCCGATTCGTGGAAGGCCTACGCCAATGCGCTGGCCCAAGCGAAGAAGGTGCTCGCCAAGGAGAACGCCACCTCCACCGAGGTCCAGGATGCGATTCGTCACCTGACCGAGCCCGCAAGGCCCTCGTGAAGGTCTCCGCTGATGGCAAGAAGCCGGGTGCCGTCATCTCCGACACTGGTGTCGCCGTCTTCGGCGTGGCTGGTGCCGTGGTGGTCCTCGCCGCCGCCGGTATTGCCCTGACCATCTGGCGCAAGCGCCGTATCTGACCCCTCATTTGCAAAAAACTCTCACTGACGTTGAGTCAGTGAGAGTTTTGCAATAGGGGGGTGTTCCTATGTTTTTTCAACTCCTTGGGGAGTTGACGTGTCGGGATTCCGGTTGGCTGTCCTGGGCGCGCTTCGCCCTGCCGGTGGCGTCCGGCGTCCTTTCCCGTGTGGCCCGGTTCAGGCTACGAGGGCTGGTTCCTGGTAGAGGGTTCCGTTTTTGAGCATGCTGTAGATCACGTCGCAGCGCCGACGCGCGAGGCAGATGATGGCGGCGTTGTGGTGTTTGCCCTGTTCGCGTTTGCGCTTGTAATAGGCCACGGAGGGCGGGTGTTTGGTGGATGCGACGAACGCGGTCTGCCACAGCGCGTTCTTGAGGCGTTTGTTGCCCCGCCTGGAGGGCCGTTCGCCTTTGATGCTGGTGCCGGATTGGCCGGTGACGGGCGATATGCCCGCGTAGGCGGCCAGATGGGCGGACGATTTGAAGTTGGCGATGTCGCCGCCGATGCCGAGCAGGATGTTGCTTGCGGTCCTGACGCCTATCCCGGGCATCGACGTCAGGACCGTGAGAAGAGGGTGGTCCTCCAGGAGCTTCTCGACCTGGCGGCCGACCTCGCGCCGCCGGTCCCTGATCGTCTTGATGTCGTGGGCGATGGAGGGGATGATGGTCTCGGCCATGAGGGTGCCGGGCACGGTGACGGTCTGCTCGCCGATCGCCTTGAACATGTCGTCGATGATGCGGCCGGCGCGAAGCCCGTTGGACTTGGCCCAGTCCTTCACGTCCTCGATCCCGGCCCGTTTCACGCCCATGGGCCCGCCGTATCGTTCGAGCAGCGCGAGCGTCGCGTCGCGCGTGATTCTCTCGCCCTTGAGCGCGCGTCGAACGCGGGGTGGGTCGTGCAGCAGCAGGCTCCGCAGGCGGTTGACGTGGCGGGTGGATTCGTGGGCGAGGTCCTCGTCGTGGCCGGCGAGCAGCTTCAGGGCGGCGAGGGTCTCGTCATCCGGGCCCGCGTCCCTGAGCGTCTCGGGCAGCTTGAGCGCGGCCCACGCGATCACATGCGCGTCCCTGCGGTCGGTCTTCGCGTCCCCGGGCAGCAGCTGCGCGGTCCTGCGCATGGCCGTGCCGGGAAGGTAGGCAACCGCGATCCCCATGTTCCGCGCCACCGTCAGGGGCAGGGAGCCGATGGTGTTGGGCTGGTCCACGACCAGCAGCACACGGCCATGCTTGGAGAGCTTGCCCAGCATCGTGCGGATGGCCTTCTCGTCCTGTTTCAACGGCTTGTCGTACAGGGTGTTCCCGTCATGGTCGAGGGCGTGCGCGTGGTGCGCGCTCTTGCCCACGTCCAGGCCGACCCACACGTCGATGTCGTCCGGGGTCATCATCGTTCCTCCCGTCATGAAGGTTTTCCGGTCGCCGCGGGCTCGGAGGAGTCCGGACGCCCGCGCCGCACCCACATTACGACGAGACCTGCGCCATGCGCCCCTGAAGCGTCCGTGTAGCCGGCCTGGTTCCTATCAGCGGTCATCGGGCG
>ENA-OPYV01000374-OPYV01000374.1-human-gut-metagenome-genome-assembly--contig:-NODE-374-length-12889-cov-2.398370_pt1 | contig 12889 bp, 19 predicted proteins | sample MGYA00242474_ERZ504485 | MGnify/ENA primary metagenome ERZ504485 (study PRJEB26092, sample SAMD00036263) | human gut metagenome | host: Homo sapiens | study: EMG produced TPA metagenomics assembly of...
TCTCGGTGGTTTCTCAACATTCTCCACGGCGCTCAACGAAGTGGTTTCATTGATTCGCCAGCGTCGTTTTACGCTGGCTCTGGGCTATGGAATAGCAACCGTCGCGGTGCCTCTCATTTGCGTGGCCGCCGGTTTCGGCATTGCGCTGCTTGCCAATCCGGCGTAATTTCACGTTACACGGACGGTCGCTGAGTAACGTGAAAGAAATCTGAGCGCCACCGCCATCAAGGCCGCCAGTCCGGATGCAACGCTGGTGATTGCATTCGACCAGACCAAGCCGCTGCTGAAGGCCTTCGCCTCCGCAGGAGTCGACACTAAGAAGCTGTATTTCGTTGCCGGACTGTCGAACAGGTTCGAGAGAATGTAAATGAATGTAATATTTCGTGGTAAGCACGTGAGCATACAACGATAGAACAGTGATAACGGGGGAAGGTGCGATCATGGTCGGGCATGCGCGATGTGGCGAAGAAGGCCGGGGTGTCTCTGAGCACCGTCTCGCTGGTGGTGAACGGCAACGGGTACGTGTCTGATGACATGCGCGAACGTGTGCGCAAAGCCATGCAAGCCCTCAATTATGTGCCGAACGAGCTTGCCCGCAATCTGTATCATGATTGCACGAATCTGGTCGGCGTCATCGTGCCTACCATCCGCCACCCGTTCTTTTGCGACGTTTACCGCACATCTGCAGCATGCACTCGCCGCGCAAGGATTACGCACTATGCTGTGCTCTACCGCAGATGAGGCGGATGGCGAAATCCAGTATGTCGACATGTTGCGTCGGCACATGATGGACGGCATCGTCATGTGCGCTCACACCTCGCATCCCGGCGATTATTGGACGTCGATTCATCGCCCGATCGTCGCGTTCGACCGTGTGCTTGGAGACGGTATTTTCGTCAATCGGATCCGACCACGAGCAGGGTGGGCGATTGATTGCGCAGATGCTGATCCGCAATGGTGCCAAACATGTGGTGATGATTGGCGGTCCGCGAGATCAATTCTTCGATTTGGCTGCGCGCGGAGAAGTCGAGGAAGGACCGTTCGATTTGGGAAAGACCACGTTCCCGACGGTGCGCTACTACCTCACGTTGGAACAGGAATTGACCTCCGCAGGCGTGAAATACGAGTATGTTGAAGCTGGCGAAGTGATGGATTTTGCCGGCTATCATCGTGCGGTCAGCAATGCGCTCGACAAGGTGACGACCGACGGCGTCGATGCCGTGGTCAGTTCCGATATTGGTGCATCGTTCTGCGTGCGCGAAGCTTGGGCCGTGGAATTTCCATTCCTGACGAGCTGCAGATCGTTGCCTACGATGGTACGTATTTGACTGATTTGGCCGGCATGAAGCTGACCGCGGTCGCGCAGGATTTCTCGGCGATCGCACAGTCGGCGGCCGACCATATCGTGCAGGCGATTGCCAATGAGGAAGTGGCCGCGGCTAACGCTTCACGCAAGAACATCCCCAAGCCGTTCGAGCCGAACGTGCTTATTCCCATGACGCTGGTGCCAGGCGATACCACGCGTTGATACTGTGCGTCTTCATGCGTGTGCCCGGTGTGGATCGCATCGATTTCAGCGGCGTCCACAACCGGCGAACGTCCGTCGATAGTCGTGCTCATCATTCGACTTGTGCACATGTGTCCGATTCTGCCGAATCGGACGTCTGAGTTCCGAAAAATGTGTTCTGTGTGTCCGATTCTGGAGAATCGGTCATGTGTGATGTGAATTGGGATGTTTGGATGTCCGTTTCTGCAGAATCATCTTTGCTCTGTACTCGTTGATTCGCAAATACGGCGCATGGCTCGTCATACCGGCCATGCTCGGCGGCGCGGCCTCCTGGCGGACTCGGTGCTGACGCCGGCCGTGTCGATCTCGTCCGCCGTCGAAGGCCTGAAGACGCTGCCGGCGTTGGAGCATCTGTTCACCGAGAACAAGGATCTGACGATGATGATCACCGCGGTGATCATCGTGATCCTGTTCGCCGTGCAGTCGCGCGGCACCGAATCGATCGGCAAGGTCTTCGGCTCGGTGGTGATGGTCTGGTTCGCGTTCCTGGCGATCGTCGGCGTGGTAGCCATCGGCAACGACTGGTCCGTGCTCGCCGCACTCAACCCGTACTACGGCATCAAGTTCCTGTTCAGTCCGAATAACGCCACCGGTCTGGCGCTGATGGGCACCGTGTTCCTTTCGACCACCGGCGCCGAGGCGCTGTACTCGGATATGGGCCACGTGGGCCGCGGCAACATCTACTTCACTTGGCCATTCATCAAGGTTGCGCTGGTGCTCAACTACTTCGGCCAGGGCGCGTGGATGCTGCGCAACCAGAACAACCCCGAACTGGCCGACGCCGAGGGGATCAACCCGTTCTTCCAGATGATGGATCCGAACGTGCGCTATGTGGCCGTCGTGCTGTCGGTCACCGCCGGCATCATCGCCTCCCAGGCGCTGATTACGGGCGCGTTCACCATGGTCTCCGAGGCCACCGGCCTCAACTGGATGCCGCATCTGCAGGTCCGTTACCCTGCCCGTACCCGCGGCCAGCTGTACATTCCGGTCGTCAACGTGGTGCTGTGCGTGGCCACGCTGGCCGTGCTGCTGCTGTTCCGCGATTCGGAACATATCTCGGCGCTACGGCTTGGCACTGACCATCACGATGATCACCACCACGATCCTGCTGGGCATCTACCTGTGGCACCGCAGCAACAAGTTCGGCACCGTTGTGTTCACCATCGTGTTCCTGGCGATCCAGGTCCTGTTCTTCGCCGCCTCGATGGCCAAGTTCCTGCACGGCGGCTGGTTCACGCTGCTGCTCACGCTGGCGATCCTCATGATCATGTACACGTGGAACGAGGGCACCAAGCTGGAGCGCTCGCAGCGTCGGCACATGATGCCGAAGGACTTCCTCCCCGCGCTGGACAAGCTGCACGGCGATAGCCGCATCCACCGGTTCGCGGACAACATCGTCTACCTGACCAGCGATCCGGACCTGAAGCGTCTCGATACGGACATCTTCTTCTCGATCTTCGCCGACCACCCCAAGCGCGCCCGCGCATGGTGGGCGGTGGCCGTCGAGACCACCGACGAGCCCGTTCACCCGTGAGGTATTCGGTCGAGAGCTTCGGTACCGACTACCTGTTCCGTGTGCGCATCCGCCTCGGCTTCAAGGTCTCGCAGTCCATCCCGGCCTACCTGCATCAGATCATGCACGATCTGGAGAAGACCGGCGAGCTGCCGAACCAGCAGTCGATCTACCCGAAGCTTGACGCCGATCCCGGCATCGGCACCATCCGCTACGTGGTGATCCACAAGGCGCTGATGCCCGAGTCGAAGGTCTCCGGCCGTGGCGCCCTCTCGCTGCAGATCAAGTACGCGATCCGCCGCGTGGCCGGTTCCCCGGTCAAGTGGTTCGGCCTGGCGCCGTACAACCCGCTGGTCGAGGTGCAGCCACTGTTCGTGTCCACGCGCCGCCCGCCGCGCCTGACCCGCGTGGCCAGCCAGCGCCCAAGCGCGAGGGCTGAGCCGGCAGGCCGAACAGCCGGTGCGAGCCGGGTGGCCTAATGGCATGTCAGGGGGCCGCGAACCGTCATCGTACGGTTCGCGGCCTTTGCATATGCGAATGATGCAGAGTGGGCGGTACTGCTTGTGAATGTAGCGGGTGGACGGGTGACGTGGTTGATGCCTTTTGCCGTATGTTCACGGTGGCTATGCGTCGGATGGGACTGTAATTCGACTTCTTTGGGATCTTTTTTGCTGCAGTGGTGCGCCAAAAGGTCTCAGCCGTCTCTGCGCCACGCCTTCCGGCAGTCAGTACAAGGTTGTACTACACTGGTGGCTGTCACACGGATGTCCCCGGTCGCCCGCGCCTCCGCGGTACATCGTTGTATGGATACGTGTCACGTATGCAGAGTGCATGCAGATATGTAGAAAGGATCCCATGCCCAGCAGGACCATCTGACCGCACGTCTCGTCGTCGATGACGATTTTGAGGTCGCTCCGGTCAACAATCGTCTGTTCGGTTCGTTCGTCGAGCACCTTGGCCGTTGCGTGTACACCGGCATCTACGAGCCCGACCACCCGACCGCCGACGAGCACGGCTCCGCAAGGACGTCATCGAACTGGTCAAGGAACTCGGCGCCACCACCATCCGCTACCCGGGCGGCAACTTCGTGTCCGGCTACCGCTGGGAGGACGGCATCGGCCCCAAGCAGGAACGTCCCCGTCGACTCGATCTGGCCTGGCATTCCACCGAAACCAACGAATTCGGCCTGCACGAGATGGCCGAATGGCTTGAGGCCACCGGCGGCAACGAGCTGATGGAGGCCGTCAACCTGGGCACGCGCGGCCTGCAGGAGGCCCTGGACCTGCTGGAGTACGCGAACGTGCCCGGCGGCACCGAGCTGTCGGAACGTCGCCGCGCCAACGGCGCCGACAAGCCGTTCGATATCCGCATGTGGTGCCTGGGCAACGAGATGGACGGCCCGTGGCAGCTCGGCCACAAGTCCGCCGAGGACTACGGCATGCTCGCCGCCTCCGTGGCCGCCGGCATGCGCCAGATCGATCCGGACGTGGAACTGGTGGTGTGCGGCTCCTCCGCCCATGGCATGCGACCTTCGGCAAGTGGGAGCAGACCGTTCTTGAGAAGACCTACGAGAACGTGAACTTCGTCTCCTGCCACGCCTACTACCAGCCGTTCTTCAAGGAGGACGCACGCGCGACATGGCCAGCTTCCTGGCCTCCGGCGTGGATATGGACGGCTTCATCAAGGACGTGGCCGCCACCATCGACGCCACCAAGGCCCATCTGAAGAGCGCGCACGACGTGTACATCTCGTTCGATGAATGGAATGTCTGGTACCAGGGTGAGGAGCCCGAGCAAGACCCCCGAGGGCATCGGCAACTGGCCGGTGGCCCCGCGTCTGCTGGAGGACATCTACACCGCCGCCGACGCCGTGGTGTTCGGCGATCTGATGATCACGCTGCTCAAGAACGCCGACCGCGTGCGCGCCGCCAGCCTGGCGCAGCTGGTCAATGTCATCGCCCCGATCATGACGGAGCCGGGCGGCCCGGCCTGGCGCCAGACCACGTTCCACCCGTTCTCCGTGACCGCGCGCCTGGCCAAGGGCGGCACCGTGCTGGAGCCGAAGCTGTCCGCCGGCACCGTGGATACGCCGCGCTATGGCGAGGTCGACGGCGTGAACGCCGTGGCCGTGCGCTGCGCCGACGGCTCGCTCGCCGTGTTTGCGGTGAACCGTTCGCTCGAGGCGACCGCCGAGTTCGAGATCAGGCTGCAGGACGGCGCGCAGCCGGCATCCGTCGAGGCGCAGACGCTGCACGACGACGATCTGTTCGCCGCGAATACGCTCTACGACCAGAACCGTGTGACCCCGCACGCCAACGGGTCGGCCATGTACGATGCCGAGTCCGGCGTGGTCCGCGTCTCCCTGCCGCCGGTGAGTTGGACCGCCCTGCACATCAAGTGACGCGATGGGCCGCGCGGTCCGTTCCGGAGAAGGACGGATCGCACGGCCCTTGCTTCCCGGGCCGGGCGGAAGGGACCGGACGGCCGGGGAAAACGGCGTTTATGCTGGAATCAGACGGGCGTTTCCGCCTGAACCGTGCGGAACATGCCCGATGGTGCGACGAGAGGGGTGCTGTGGCGAAACGGGTGACCATCACCGACGTGGCGCGCGAGACGGGCGTCTCCATCAAAACGGTGTCGAATGTGCTGAACAACACCGGCAGTATGCGCCCGGAGACGCGCCAGCGTGTCCAGGATGCCATCGAACGCCTCGGATACCGCGTTAACGTGTCCGCCCGCGCCATGAAAACCGGCGGCACGAAGCTCATCGGACTGGCCATCACCGATTTCTGCCAGCCGTTCATGCCCTATCTCGCCGACAGCATCGTGGCGGCGGCACGTTCCCGCGGGTACGCGGTGATCACCGATACCTACAACAGCGCCGGCGGCTTGGCGCAGGCGATCCCGGAGACGAAGAAGCTGGCCGCGGACGGCTGGATTTTCTTCATGGGCTCGCCGATCACGGATCGCACGATACTGCACCAGCCGTATCCGTTGGTGATTGTGGGCGATTACGATACGCAGGGACTGGCCGATTGGGTCACGATGCCGAACGTGGAGGCCGTACGCACCGCGGTGGGGGCGCTGCTGGATTCGGGATGCCGTAGGATCGCGTTGATCGGCGGCACCGCGGAGAACGCATGCCCGGATGCCGACCGCGAGTCGCGGCCCGAAACCACCAGCACGATGCGTACCCGCGGCTATGTGTTGGCCCATGAGGAGCGTGGCCTGCAGGTCGATTGGCGGCTGGTCCGTAACGCGGATTGGGTGCAGTCCGGCGGCCGCGATGCGGTGGCGGGGCTGTTGGACGATCCGGATGCGCCGCGTCCGGATGCGGTCATGTGCCTGAACGACGCGCTCGCCATCGGGGTGATTCATGAGCTGCAGCGGCGCGGCGTGCGCGTGCCGCAGGATATGCAGGTCATTGGGTTCGACAACGTGCCGGATGCCGAGTACTGCATGCCCGGATTGACGACGATCGACCCGCATGTGGATGATTACGCGCGACATGCCGTGGATATGCTGATCGCGCGCATCGAGGGGTCGGCGGATCCGTTCCGCACGTATGTGACCTCCTACGATCTGGTGCGTCGTGCCTCGACGTGTTGACGGCCCGGCGTTCGCCTGGACATGGGTCTGTGACGGGCTGCTGTCGCTCTCCCGTCGGCGTATTCCGGGAGAGGGCGACATGCGGGCTAGGATCGGAGCAGCACCTCCGTCAGCGCTTGACGGACGGCGCTCGGCATATGCGAATCGGAGCAATCTTCCATGTCCGGCCCGCTGACGTGCTCGAGTGAATCCATCGTGGCCAATGCGTCGATGCCGTTCTCCGCTATGGCGGCATAAGCCTGTTCCTTGGTCAGATATCGCATTTCGGCATGCCGAAGGATGTCGAAGACGTCTTCCATGCGGGGATCGGGGGCATCGTCGTGTCGCCGATGGTGACACGTATCTCGCTGCGGGTGGATACGTCGGCGACCGTTACCTGCAATGTGAGGGTTTCGGCATCATACCGGCGATCCGAATCGACGGATGCGCCGTCGGCCTGTACGGATATGTCGCTGTCGGTAATGCCTCGGAACAGGAAATCCCATGTTCTCCGGGCCGGCAGAGCGTGAACGTCTCCCTGGGCTGGCGATACCGTGAGTGCGGATGTGGCGCCGTCCTTGCGCCATCGATAGGTGATCGCGGTGGTCGCGGGGTGATCTGCCGAGAGTAATGTCCCGAATCCTCCATCAGCGTGAAGTCGCCGTCCGCTCCGGGGAAGACGATGATCTCCAGATGCTGCGGGTTGTCGACGGAGTTGATGGAATCCCCCTCGGACAGGGGCTGCATCGGCACGATGCCGCCGGCCTTCGCGAACACGGGAATTCCGTCGAGCGGACGCCAGACGGTCATGCGCCGTCCGTTGGGCGAAGACGCGCTATACCGGCGCCCGGTGAAGAAGTCGAACCAGTCGCCCTGCGGCAGCCATACGTCGGCCTTGCCCCGTCGGGAGGATTTATCCATCGGTTCCGTGATGGGCGCGGCCAGCAGTTCGGTGCCGAACATGTATTCGTTGGGAACGTGGTATGCGGCGTCGATGTCGGGCGATCCCCAATACATGGGCTCCACCAGGGGAAGGCCTGTCCGGGATGCGCGCCAGTTCATGGTGTGGAGGTACGGAATCATGCGATGGCGCAGGCGGAGCGCATCGTCCATGATCGCACGGAGGGGGTGCGGAGTGTTTTTTTGGACGGTCAGGCGGCCAGTCCAAGACTTCTGCGGTATTGCACGGGGCTCATCCAGTCCAGTGACTTCTTGATCCTGGTTTCATTGTAGTGGGTCAGGTAGGCGGCCAGGCGTTCGCGGAACTCCTCGTAGCCCACGCCCCTCCAGTCCCGCCCGTAGAATAACTCGTTCTTGAGCCTGCCGAAGAACCCCTCGGCGGCCGCGTTGTCCGGGCTGCATCCCTTGGCGCTCATCGACCGGATCAGCCCGTGCTCCTCGCAGATGCGGATCCATTCGTCCCACCGGTAGTGGCAGCCGCGGTCGGAGTTAAACCGACATCGGTTTAACTCGGATTAAGCCGGTTTTGTTGTTAAGCCGGGGAACGGTTCGGGGTCTTGGTGGCTGGCCGTGTCCCATGTCGGTTTCCCGGCTTAACGTTCCCGGGTTAATTTGGTAGGGTTGTGGTAGTTGTCGGAGTCGTTGCTCGCTGAGCCATGTCTCCTTGGAGGGGTCGGGGCCGGGGTTGGCCGCATCGACGGCTTTGCGCATCATGTCGAGGGTCGCGAACGCGTAGAACGCGCTGGTTGTGCTCATGCTTTCGTGGCCGAGCAGTTGCATGATGAGCGGTAGCGGCACGCCCTGTTGGTAGAGGTCCATGGCGCGGGTCCGGCGGATCAGGTGGCAGTGGACGCGTTCGGGCATGGACGGGCACGTCCCGCGGCGTGCTCTGGCCGCCGCGGTTTTGAGGATCTCGTCGATCCGGTCCACGGAGAGCGGCTGGATGGCGCCGTTCCTCGTCGAGTGGAACAACGGCCTGTCGCCGTCGCGCATGGACGGTCCGGGATGGAATTCCTCGAGGTAGGCGGCCAGGTGGGTTCGTGTCCTTTCTCCCAGGGGCACGACCCGGCTCTTGCCGCGTTGCCGGTGAGCGTGACCCTGGCCGGCTTATCCATACCCACGTCCGCGATGGTCAGTGCGGCGAGTTCGCCGATCCTGGCGGCGGTGTCGTACATGAGGATCAGGAGCATGCGGTTCCTGCGCGATTTGGCGTCGCCGGTGCCCCATGCGGTCACGACAGCGCTTGGTGTGCTCCTCCCCGAGGTGGTCGACGGGTTTGCGCGCGGGTGGTTTGACACGTATGCCGGCCGCGTCGTTGCCCAGCGCGGTCAATGCCGGGTGTTCGAGGCCCGCGTGGTCGAGGAACACGCGCATCGTCGTCATCCTCAGCATGATGGTGCGGTCCGAGTACCCGCGCTCGGTCCGCATCCATTCGACCCACCGGCCCAGGCGCGCCCGGTCGAAATGCCCGAAACCGATGTGGCTGCGCTGCGTGCCTTCCGTGGTTTCGAGCCATCGGACGTAGGATTCCAGGCCGATGCGGTACGCCTCGACGGTCTTCGGCGAGCTGCCCCGCACTTGGGCAGCCAGTGGTGCAGCCAGTCGCGCGCGACTCGCCAGAAGTCCGGTTCACCGGAGCTGGCGGCCGTTTTCCTTGCCTTGCTCATGGTTCCTCCGTTTCCGGGACCACGCGTTCGGCGTCGGCGACGAGGTCCGCGTATCCGTCCATGAAATCGGGGCTGGCGTGCACGTAGTAGAGGGTGCTGTCGATGCCGGCGTGTCCCATGTAGGCCGCCAGATAGGGCAGCATCGCCATCACGTCCACGCCGTCGCGAGTCCACCGCTCGATGTTCGCGAACGCGAACCGGTGCCGGAAATCATAGGGCCTGGGCCGTTCGCCGGCTTGTGGCCACTCGAGCCCGGCCCGCGTCCAGACGCGGCGGAACACCACGCCGGGCATGCCCGGGGAGACCGGATTGCCGGTGGAGGTGACGAAGAACGCGGGACGGTCGTCTCCGAAGCGTTCGCGGGACCGTTGGTCGCATTCCAGCAGTTCGGCGGCGACCTCGTCGCCCACGGGCAGCCTGCGGCTGCGACCGGCCTTGGAATCGACCACGTCGATGGAACGGGCCTTGTGGTCGACGTGCCCGACGGCGAGTCTCCTGACCTCTCGGGTGCGCAGCCGCAGCAGGCCATGAGCATGAAGACGCGCGAGACTGCCACGCCCACGGCGACGGAGACTCCAACGTTCCCGCGGCCCGCAGGAACAGGGCGGCCTCGCGGTCCGTCAGCAGGTACGGCGTCGGACGCGGGGATCCGGCCTTCCACTGGTCGGAGAGCACGTACGCGTCGGGATCGTGGGCCAGTCGCATCCACCTGCCGAAGTCCCTGATGTACGAGAACCACGAGCGGCAACCCCCGGGATTCGCGTCGATCCTATGGGCGATCCATCGCTCCACGACGCCCCGCTCCAGACGCACGGCCCCGTGTTCGAGGCAATGCCGGTCGAACGAGCGCAGGACCTGGACGCGGGTGGCGCCATGCCTGCCCATGGACGCCTTGAAGCGGATGTACTCCTCCAATTCGCCGGCGAGCGGGCCGACGAATCCGTGTTCCGTGGGTCTCATGACGATCCGCCTTCCGGCACGGGCAGCACGCACGCGAGCATTCCCCCGCGGTGCGTGGCCATGTAGACGCGTGTGGAATCGGGGTCGGCGTGGCCAAGCACCGCGCTGATCGTCGGCAACGGCGTGGCCGCCTCCAGCATCCTCGTCGCCGCGTTGCGCCGCAACAGCCTGGAACCGCCCCGGCGTCCGAGCCCGGCGTGCCGCATGACACGGCTGATCGCCTCGTACACCGATGAATGACCCCGAAGCGCGACATGGGGCGCCTTGTACCGCACGAACACACGGTCGTCGTCGGTGGCGGGCCTTTCGTCCAACAGCCAGGACGCCAGCCTCGCGGCCAGCGGTCCCGTCATCGGCACGGTCAACGGATTGCCCGTCTTTCGCTGCACCAGACCTATGCTCATGGAATCCCAATCCACGTCGGCGATCCTCAGACCGATCACATCGCATGCCCTCAGCCCGCACGTCAGCGACAGCAGGGTGATCGCCGCGTCCCTCGACGGCACCGACCGCGAGGCGCACGCCTCCAGCAAGCGGCGGTGCTCGTCGTCGGGCAACGTTCCCGCGATCGCGTGGGTCCTGCGTATGCCGGCCAGGCCGATCGCGTCCGCCAGGTCATCCCGCCCGAGCCATCTGAACAACGGGCGCAGGTCCGACGCGGCGTGCCGCATCGACGACTCCGACCAGCGTCGAACGCAGCCCGGCCAGGAACCCCAGCACATGCGAGCCATCCGAACCATCCAACGACACGACCCCATGAGATTCCAGCCACGTGAGGAACAAGCCCGCCATCCGACGGTAATGCCCCACCGTCGCCGAAGCCAGTCCCGAACCGGCGAGATACGCCTCCCAACGCTCCATGACCACGGCCAAACCCGGAACCACCGGCTCCGCAAGCCTGCTCCTGCGCCACTTGCCCAGGTCCACCGAACCGGACCGCAGATACGAGTCGCACAAACGCGCCAGCCTGCCGTAATCGAACCACCGCTGCCTGCTGAAACCGCCCGTCCGCTCACTGAAGGTCGACGCGGCGAACCCCGCGCCCAACCCACGCGTGTACACCGCATCCGGGCCTCCGGCGTACCGGTTCCAACCCCCTGATGGACTTGCGGTACGTGGCCTATGGTGGATTCCATATAACCGGCCCCGTAAAGCGCGCGGACCACCTCGCCCGCGACATGGCCAACCGTCGTCTCACCCATGGCAAACTCCTTCGTTCGAATCAAATGGGACAAGACGAACATAACCCGGAACGTTAAGCCGGGAAACCACATGGGACACGGCCAGCCACCAAGACCCCGAACCGTTCCCCGGCTTAACAACAAACCCGGCTTAATCGGAATGGATGATTGGATGTTCCCCGTCCCTGAGCGTGCGACCGCGTCAAGGAGCATCCGGTTCGCCATGTCGGCGTTCGGGGAGCGCGACAAGGTCCAGGAGACCACCATCCCGTCGAAGCAGTCGACCACCGGGGAAAGCCAGCACTTGTACCCGTCCATGGTGAACTGGGTGACGTCCGTGACCCACAGCATGTTCGGCGCGTCGGCGTGGAAGTCCCGCTCCACGAGGTTCGCCGGGGCCTCGCCGATCTCGCCGGCGTAGGAGCTCCACCGCTTCGGCCGCTTCAGGTACACGGGCCGCATGGCCCCCTCGCGCATGATCCGCCTGACGACCTTCTCCGAGACGACGATCGGGTCGGACTCGTCAAGGCGCAGCATGCGGTGGATGGTCCGGTATCCCCATGCGCGCCCACCCTGCTCGAACAGGCCGGCGACGCGGGCCCGCAGCACGGCGTACCTGTCGCCCGCGGCGATCGCGCCGCGCTCGTAATAGTAGGTGCTGCGTTTCAGCCCCACGGCCTTCAGACAGGCCGCCAGGCCGAATTCACCCCTGATCGCGTCGACGACCCGCGTCCTCTCCCTGTTCGTCAGCATGGACGGGTCGAGGCGCGGGTCGTCGGCTTTTAAACATCGATCGTCTCCCGCATCACCGCGTTCTCCAGCCGCAGGACCTCCACCTGCCGGCGCAGCTCCTCCACGTCATCGCCGGCCGCGGGCATCGGTTCGGCCGGCATCGGCGCGTTTCTCCTGTCCATCAGTCCCAGTATCCCCTCGCTCCGGTAGCGGCGCATCCACTGGTACACGCTCGTCGGCGTGCAACCCGCGTCGCGCGCCACGCGGGCGAGGGGCTCGCCCTCGAGCGCGCGTCTGGCCGCATTCGTCTTGCATTCCAGCGTATACGAACGCCTGCACGCCGCCCGTGATCTCGTCGGCCTCCGCGTCCAGCATCGCGTTCAACAGCTGTTCGACCTTCTCCGACACCAACCGGTCCAGCTTCGTCTCGAGCATGTTCTCGTCGACCTGTAGAATCTGATTCGGCATGGTTCCGTCGCCTTCCTAAATAGGTTGATTTGGTTTGGCGACTGAAATCGTACCCGGACGACGGACCATGTCTCTCAACTCAAGCCTCAACCAAAAATGCGCAACAAACCGGGCGTAGGGGCTGCGGACATTTTTCTTGGAGATAATCACGCAGCCATTCCTTGGCTTTGACGGTATTGTACCGGGCTCATCCAACCAAGCGAACTGTTTGATGCGCTCGTGGTTGTACCAGCGTATGTACTCATCGACCAAGG
>ENA-OPYV01000375-OPYV01000375.1-human-gut-metagenome-genome-assembly--contig:-NODE-375-length-12860-cov-5.431320_pt1 | contig 12860 bp, 14 predicted proteins | sample MGYA00242474_ERZ504485 | MGnify/ENA primary metagenome ERZ504485 (study PRJEB26092, sample SAMD00036263) | human gut metagenome | host: Homo sapiens | study: EMG produced TPA metagenomics assembly of...
TTTTCGCGGGAAACGTCCATTCCAGACGGATTAGTGGAGGACGCTTCGGATTTCAACGCAACCGCGATTGTATAAATAGGGTTCGGACAATGCCGCAGCCGTCGGAAACGCCTTACGACGCTGCGAAACGGAGCGTGCGACGCATCCGTACGCTTCGACGAGTCCGGGCAGGTCGGCTTTGGCGTTCGCCGGACTGGTGGATGGCAGCTGCGTCATCGGCATGCCGTCCAATCCATGCGCCCGAAGCAGCGGAACGCAGAGCTTACGGTACAGTTGCGCGGCTTTCGCGCCAGTGGTGAAGACATGGGCGATTTTCGATCGCATGATTATCGGGGAAAGATCATTGGGCACCGCATTACGGATACTGGCATCGCTCGCTCCATCGATGTCGCACGACTCAATCACATCCCATAACGCCATATGGTGACGCAAAGCGAAATCCCTACGCAACCCCACAATCTGGTCCGGGTCCCGGCACTCGCGCAGACAACCGTCATCATGGAAAACAGCCGCCATGACCGGCCAGAAACGATTGCGCGGATGACCATAATAAAACCGCATCTCACGCGACTTCGGACTTGGCACGGAACCCAACACCAACACGCGCGATCCGGCATCCCAAACCGGACCGAATCCATGTTCCACACGCATGGGCCACTCTCCTACCACCGCATCGAATACCGCGATGCGCCTTATTGTATTACGCAATGTTGCGGCACGACAAACGGACGTGTATGTTGATTGCGGATACGACATGAGCAGCATATTCAAAGGAGAAAACATGCTCGAACCGACCACCGTCTATACGCCATCGCCAAACCGATACGACAGCATGACCTACAACCATGCCGGCGAAAGCGGCCTCAAACTGCCGGCCATATCCCTCGGCTTCTGGCACAACTTCGGCGACACCACCCCATACGACACCATGCGCCGCATCGTGTTCACCGCATTCGACAACGGCATCACCCACTTCGACCTGGCCAACAACTACGGCCCCGAACCCGGATCGGCCGAAAAGAACTGCGGACGACTCCTGCACGAATACTTCCACCACCACCGCGACGAACTCATCATCAGCACCAAAGCCGGCTACGAAATGTGGACCGGCCCCTACGGCGACCTCGGCAGCCGCAAATACCTGCTCGCCTCACTCGACCAAAGCCTCAAACGCCTCAACCTCGACTACGTGGACATCTTCTACCACCACCACATGGACCCATCCACACCACTCGAAGAGACCATGGGCGCGCTCGCCACGGCCGTGAGCAGCGGCAAGGCGCTGTATGTGGGCCTGTCCAATTATGATGGCCCCACACTCGAGAAGGCCACCGCCATTTTGGATGAGATGCATGTGCCGTTCATCATCAACCAGAACCGTTACAACATCTTCGACCGCACCGTGGAACGCAATGGGCTCAAGGAGACCGCGCACCGTCTTGGCAAGGGACTCATCACTTTCTCCCCGCTCGCCCAGGGACTGTTGACCAACCGGTATCTGAACGGCGTTCCGGCGGACAGCAGAATCGCGCATGACGGACGATTCCTGCAGCAGAGCGCGTTGACGCCGGAAAGGCTTCAGCAGATTCGCGACCTGAACGATCTGGCCGCCGAGCGTGGACAGACGCTCGCCGAAATGTCGCTGGCTTGGCTGCTGCACGACGGCATGGTGGCTTCGGTGCTGGTCGGAGCGTCCCGCCCACAGCAGCTGATCGACAACATCGGTGCGCTTAGGAACACTTCGTTCAGCGACGATGAGCTCCGGCGTATCGACAAGATTTCACTGTAGCCGGGCCGCCCCCGCGCGGCAGTCGCGCACGAGGAAGCCGGGCTCCGGACGGAACCGCAACAAATGAGCCGGGGCGCGCGACATATCGTATACGCGCCCGGCTCATGGCTTATGCGGTCGTGGATCGCAGGCTCACTCCTGCGGGTAGGAGTCGTCGAAGAAGCGGCGCTCCAGATGCACGATGGTGCGGAACACTTCGGCTTCCGGACCATCGATAGAGCAGTATTCGTTGACCAGGGAGATGAGGTCGCGACCCACTTGCGGAAGTGCGCGCCTTCATGCAGGTCGACCCAGCCCTTGTGCGCCGGCACCTGCTGGATGACGTCGGCGTCGACGGTGCGCTTGGCCCATGCGAGGTACAGCCATTCCATGCAGCAGATCGCGGTGATCAGTTCCGGCCAGCTCTTGTCGGACAGGCTGTCGAGGTATGCGCCGTACTCCTTGTTGGCCGGGGTCGGTTCGGTCGCGTCGTATTCCTCCTGGCTGACGTGATAGGCCTCGAGGAAGTGCTCGAAGTAGGTGGCCTCGTTGTCGGCGAACCACTGCGATTGCGCCGCGAGCATGTCCTTGGTCTCCTGACGTGGGGCGAGTTTGATGAGACGCGCCATCATGCCGTTGTTATAGAACTTGAAGTCCTGGATCAGGTACGCCTTGAGGATGGATTCCGGCAAGGTGTCGTCAAGCAGCTCGCTGACGAAACGCGAGTTGATGGCGTCGTACCAGTCCTCGGTGTTGAGCATGTACATGAGGTCGGCGACGGAGCCGGCTTCCGCGCCCAGCCAGGCGTAGTCTCCGCTGGCGGGTTTCGTTGCTTCTGGAACGTGGTTGGTCATGATTTTCTCTTTTCTTGGATATGCCGGCGGACGGCCGGCATGTTTTCTGTGTTTGTTGTTGGATTGTGAGTTGCGTGGTTCAGGCCACGACGTCGGCCTTGCCTGATTCGAAGCGGTCGAGCACACCGGTTTTGGCGAGCGCCTTCTGTACGAACCACATGAGCGCTCCGCCGAATACGGCTCCGGAGATGACGCAGCAGACGGTGAACACGACGCCTTGCAGTGTCGACCAGCCGGCGGTGACGACCCACTCGTACAGGCCATTGGATAGGCCGGTCAACGCGCCGGCCAGGGTCACGGTGAGCAGGTTCCACTTGCGGTATGCGAAGACCGCGAAGCCGATTTCGGCGCCGAGTCCTTGGGCCATGCCGATCAGCAGTGCGTGCGCCACGCCGAATGGATTGCCCAGCAGCGTTTCGATGACCGCGGCGATGGTTTCGCCGAAGAAGGCCGCGCCGGGCTTGCGGATGATGATGGCCACGAGCGGGCCGGCGAACAGCCACATGAAATGGAAGAGTCCGCCCAGTCCCGGGGTGAGGCTGTCGAACAGGGCGGTCGGGACGGCATAGATGAAGTCCCAGGCCCAGAAGATCACGCCGGATGCGACGGCAACGATCGCGGCCACGACGATGTCGACCACACGCCATTTGACGTTGGGTTTGCGAACTGCGGAAGACTGGTTTTCTTCAGTCATAAAGGTATGTGCCTTTCTCTTATGCAAAGGCACGGGAAGTAGAGAGACGTCCGTGCGCCGGCATTATCCGGTATACGTTCATACGGTTGAAGCGGTCGCTTCCTCTCAGCCATAATGGCCCCCGTGTCCGCAAGCGATATTACATGGTTCGGCGCGTTTCCAGGCTGGTATTCCACATGTCGGCCAAAAGTCTCGTGAAATGGAAAAATGGGTTCCGTGTTTTTCCGAAGTCCTGAGCCTCGGACACGGAACCCCATCGATATGCGGGAAAGCCGCTGTCGGCTATGCCAGGATCGACGCCGTGTCGGTTACCGTGATCAGCGGTTCGAACAAGCGCATCGTGTTGAGCGCCAGTTCCTGGTTCTCCGGGGTGCTGCCGGCGCAGGCGTCGGCCGGAACGCGCACGGCCACGCCGCTATCGGCCGCGGCGAGCACGGTGGTGAGCACGCAGCAGTCGGTGGCCACGCCGCAGACCGTGATTTTCTTGGCTCCGCCGATCGCGTCGATCAGCTGTTGTCCCCATTTGCCGAATGTGGTGCGGTCCACCACCTGATGGCTTCGGCGAGGGCGGCGGTCTCGTCGGTCAGGTCGTATATCGGGTCGTCCGGCGGTACCAGGAACTGCGGCCAGTCCTTGAAGTAGTCGACCCAGGCGTCCTTTGGTGGAATCGGCGCGACGTAGCGCGTGTAGACCACGCGGTCGCCGAACGCCTTGGCCAGTTTTGCGAACGCTTCGTTGGTGTCGTAGTAGGTTCCGTCGGCGCAGGCCCAAGCGGACCATTCGCTTTCGGCGAATACTTTCTGACGGTCGATGACGACCAGCCACTCATCTTCAGCGATCATCGTATGTTCCTTCCTGTGCGATCGCACCGTTCGTCACTTGGCTTCGATGGCATCCGCCGTTTCGGATGCCGGCAGGTCGGCCTCCTGCTTGGCGATGTCTCCACGCTGGAACGCCAACGCGCCGAACAGGCCGACAAGCAGCGCCACGATCACGCCGAGGTTGGCGGATGCCCAGCTGCCGTCCTTGCCGCCGATCAGGAAGAGGAGGTAGCCCTGCCAGGTCAGCCAGTTCGCGGCGGTGTTGACCACGAGGCCCCAGCCGAGGATGGTGCCGACGGCGAGGATGACGAACGACTTGACGTTCCACTTGCCGTAACGGCCGTTCGGATCATACAGGTCGGGGGTGCTGTAGTCCTTCTTGCGCACGATCACGTCGGTCACGAACATGCCCGCCCATACGGCCATAGGCACGCCGAGGGTGGTCAGGAAGCCTTGGAACGGGCCGATGAAGGTGTCCGAGAAGAAGGTCACGTAGACCACGCCGGCCACGGTGAGCGCGGCGGTGAGGCCGGCGGCCGCGGTGCGGGGCAGTTTGACGCCGAAGCTCAGCAATGCCAGTCCGTTGGAGTAGTTGTCCATGATGGAGCCGGACATGAGGCCCAGCACGGCGACGATGGTGTACGGGATGAGGTACCAGATGGGCAGGATGGAGGCCATCGCGCCGATCGGGTCGTTGCCGACGTTTTCGGCGAGTTTGGCGTTGGATCCGGCGAGCAGCAGGCCGTAGAAGATGAGAAGCACGTTGGCGATGGACGCGCCGAACGTGGTCCAGAAGACGATGCCGCTGTTGGAGGACTTGCGGGGCAGGTAGCGTGAATAGTCGGCCGCGATGTTCACCCAGCCCAGGCCGAAACCGGTCATGACGAAGAAGCAGCAGCCGAGCATGGCCGGCAGGCCGCCGGACGGGATCCGTCCGATGGCGTCGAAGTCGATGTGGCCCCATCCGAGGATGAAGAAGCCGACGGTGATCACGCCGGTCACGATGGTGATGACCTGCTGGCAGCGCATGATCAGGTCGTAGCCGAAGATGCCGGCCACGACCACCAGACCGACCACCACGATGGTGGAGATGAGCTTCGGCGCGGCGCCGGAGCCCCAGCCGAGTTTGGAGATGGTGGAGGACATGGCGAGCACCGCGGTGGTGGTCAATGAGATTTCCCAGCCCAATGTGGCGATCCAGCTCAGCGCGGCCGGCACCTTGGCGCCTTCCACGCCGAAGGTGGCGCGGGTGAGCACCATGGTCGGGGCGTTGCCGCGCTTGCCCGCTATGGAGATGACGCCCACCAGCAGGAACGACACGACCACGCCGATGGTGGTCATGATGGTGGCCTGCCAGAAGGAGATGCCGAATCCCAATGCCCATGCGCCGTACGACATGGCGAACACAGAGACGTTCGCGGCGAACCAAGGCCAGAACAGGCTGGCCGGCGTGCCTTTGCGTTCCTCTTCGGAAATGGTGTCTATGCCCTGTTCCTCGACGGTGAGGGCACCTTTATCCTTGCTCATTTTCGGTTATGTCTCCTTCGCTTCCTTGCACTTTCCGAGAAAGTGCCCGTGCCGGCGGCAAAGCGTTCCTTGTCCGCTTCGCCGAACCGTTCGGACACATCATAACCCAACTTATAGTCATTATGACTATAAGGTTTGCATGGCAAGCAGCTTCTCCACTTCGATTCTGGAAGGACATGTGGCCGGACCCCGTCGCGTCACCGCGATGGCGGCCGCCGCGTTGGCGATTCCGACCGCCTCGCGAAGCCCCGTCCCCCGGCTCAGTTCTGCGCACAGCACGCCGGCATGGCAGTCGCCGGCGCGTTGGTGTCGATGGCGTGGACCGGGAATCCCGCGACGAGCTCGGCCTCCGCCCCCGGTCGGGCCAGCCATGCGCCGCCTTTGCCGACGCGGACGATCAGCGCGGAGTCCAATCTCCGTGCCATCCGCTCAATCAGCGTGCGGAACGTTCCCTGGTGCATCGGCAATCCCAGCCGTCCGGCGATGAGGACCGCCTCCCGTTCGTTGCACGACCAGACCGGACGGTATTCGACCATTTCGCCGAACGTCTCGTCGTCGATGTCGGCCACCACCGGAGACGGGTCGAACAGCGCGAGGAAACGGCGATTCGGCGCGGTCCGGCGCATGAATGCCCGCAAGCCCTCGCCGGTATGGTGCGCGAAGGTGTATCCGCTGATGTGCACGACATCGCCATCGGCCGGTTCGACGCTTTGGAAGGTGGATTCGTCGCCGCGGGCTTCGGCGCCGCGCATCGAGATGAAGGTGCGTTCGGCCGTGCCGTCGGTCAACGCCACGCAGAATCCGGAGTCGACGCTTTCGTCGGTGGGACCGACATGCCGTATGCCTTCGCTCTCGAAGACCCTGCGGATCGTGTCCGCCCAGGGGCCGGTGCCAAGGATGCCGGCGTGCCGGGCGTCGACGCCCATCTGACGTACGGCGTGCAGCGTGTTGTAGCTCGCCCCGACATGGATGCCCGCTTCGTCGGCGAATACGTCCTGGCCCGGCTGGGGGATTTTTCGACGCTCATGGTCAGGTCCACGATCGCCTGGCCCAAGGAAATGACCGTTCCGTTTCCCATGTTTCACGCCTCCCGTTCTCTCAGGGCGCACAGGCCCGCCACCGTCCGGTCCAGGTCGAGCCGATCGTCGTCTTTGAGCTGGCGCAGCACCTGTCCGCGCATATCCGGGTCGAAGCCGTCCGGACCATGCCATGCGCCGAGCATCGCGCCGGTGATCGCGGCGATGGTGTCGGTGTCCCCGCCAAGGGAGGCGGCGAAGCACAACGCTTCGGTGGGTTTATCGAAGAAACGCGTGGCTATGGCGAACGCCGCGGCCACGGATTCGTTGGCCTCCACGCTGGTGCCGCAGTCGCGTCGGAGGATGGTGGCGAATTCGCCGTCGGACATGGAGCCGTCTTCTCTGACGGCCCATTCCATGAACATCTTCACGCGGGCGACGACGGACGCCTTGGCCGACCAGTTGCCGCGCGGCGGCTGGGATTCCACGAACGCCAACGCTTTCGAAAGGAAGCCTCGCTCCCCCGCGATGGCGAGGCTCACGGCGGCGGCCACCAGCGTGGTCGATTCGATGCCCTGCATGGTGTTGTGCGTCACCACGCAGGAACGCCAGGCCTCCTCGGCCAAGGCGTTTCCGGGAATGAAGGCGATGCCGACCGGGGTGGCGCGCATGGCGCCTCCGTTCGTGGTGCCGAATCGTCCGGTAAGCTCCGGGTCGATCCCTTCCGCCAGCGCCTGCAGAGCGGCCTTGGTGGATGGGCCGAGCAGGTCCAGCGAGCCCTTTTCCTTCATCTTCGCCTCCCAGCGCAGGAGGTCCTGGGCGTACGCGTCGTTGTCGATTCTGCCATGGTCTTCGATGAGGCGGGCGCAGCACGAAGGCCTGTTCCGTGTCGTCGGTCACCGAGCCGGCCTTCATATTCGGCGCGATCGGCTGTTGTGGCACGGCGTCCATCAACCTGCGGACCGGTCCGCCGTAGCATTCGATTATTCGTTCGGCCGACATGCTTTGGGTCGGCATGCCGAGCGCGTCGCCGATGGCGAGGCCGATCATCGCGCCGCGGGCATGTTTCATCAGACGCTCATCGATCGCCATGGTTTCCTCCGTTCTCCCCCGCGGTGACGCGCAACGTGAAGTGGCTGGGGTCGAGGAACGAGCGCACGTATTCGACCAGCGTGCCGTCATCGCTGAAATTGTGCCGTTCGGACAGCAGGAACACCGTCTCCGGGGTCTTCTCCAACGCTTGGGCGATCGGGCCGAGCCTGTCTGCGGATACGTCCATATATCCGGAGGCCGCCTGCAGTCCGGCCTGTTTCATGGTTTTCGAGATGGAGCCGTCCACGAGTCCTTCCATTCGTTCGATGACCTCGCGCAGCGCCGGGATGGCGGGCAGATACGAGACCTCGTACGAGACCGGCGTCGACCGGAAGAGCCTGCGGCGCGCGATTTCGTAGAACCGTTCGCACTCGCTCTCCCCTCCACGCCAAAGGTCGGCCGACCAATGCGATGGACAGCAGTTCCGTGGTGGTCGCGCTCCGGAACGCAGCGAGGCGGAGGCCCAACCGTCCGGACCGCTCATATCGCCGCCGTTGAACGCCACATAGCTGCCCGATCCCATGCGGGTCTCGATGAGTTCGGCCTTTTTCAGCTGTTCCAGCGCCCTGCGCACGGTGCCGCGGGACACTTGGTACTCTTCGGCCAGACGCGTTTCGGACATGATCCGCTCCCCCGGCTTGAGCGTGCCGTTTCTGATCTGCTCGGCAAGCTCGTGCCGCAGGTGCTCCGTTCGGGTGTAGGCAGTCATCTTCGGCCTCCGGACGACATTGAAACCAATATTGAACAACTATGTACAGGGTAGCACAGGTTTGTACAGGTTGCGTGTTGGTGGATGAATCCGCAAAGACGCGATGGGGAATACGGTCAGCCTGACAGGCTGTTTCGTCTTCCCGCGCCCAAAGCGGGAAACCTGCATCGCTGCGCGTTCCATTGTCTTTCGTTTCGAAAAAAGTTCGTTCGCGCGCTTAGTCTTTTTCCTGTGTCTACACTTGATTGCGGAGCCGGCAAAAGCGCCGGCGGCATCGTAAGGAAGAGCATTATGAAGATCACAGGACTCGACGAGGAGCGGCACGGCCGGCGTTGGAACGGACAGCGCGCGTGGTCACTGGAGCCGGACAGGGCATCGGCCAGGCCGTGGCGCAGCTGCTCGCGTCCAAAGGCGTGAAGGTGGCGGTCAACGACATCGTGCCGGAACGTGCCGAGAACACCGTCAAACTGATTGCGGACGCCGGCGGAGAAGCCTTCGCAGCCATCGGCGACATCGCCGATCCGACTGTGGTGGAAGACCTCTTCAGGCAGCTCGACGAACGGTTCGGCGGCATCGACATCCTCGTCAACGTTGCGGGGATCATCATCAAGGACTCGCTCGACGACACCGACCTGGAACGGTGGAACCGCATCCTCGCGGTCAACCTGACCGCGGACTTCCTGACCATCAAGCAGGCCGTCAAACGCATGCGCAAGCAGCATTACGGGCGCATCGTCAACGTGTCTTCCATCGCCGCGAAACATGGAGGCGGCTACTTGGGCGGCGTCGCCTACGCGTCCACCAAAGGCGGGCGTCGCGGCGCTCACGCGAGGAGCGGCCAGGGAGTACGCTCCGGACGGCATCAACGTGAACGCGGTCATGCCGGGACTCACCTACACGCCTATGACCGCCGGCATGCCTGATTGGAAACGTGAGGCGATTGAGGATTCCACGCTCGTCAAGCATGGCGGCCAGCCGTATGACATCGCACGTGCGATCGTGTTCCTCGCCGATCCGGAATCCGGCTACATCGACGGCGAAACCTTAGATGTGGACGGCGGCACCAGCCTCGACTAGGCTCCACGCCTTCGCTTTGCCCTGGCGCGTGTATCCGGGAGCGTCAGTCCCGGTCCGCTCTCAACTCAAACACGCTATATGTGGCAGATTCGGCGGTCCTAAAAATCTGATATCCGCTATATGTGGCAGGTCAAACTGGATACAAGGTTGTCAGGGGGTATGATTCATGCCCTCTAACAGCTTGCTTTTCGGAAAATCTGCCACATATAGCGCAAAACGATTCCCTCAGCGCATGAATCTGCCACATATAATGGATTCCGTTTTTCTATGGATTCCGTTTTTCTTTGGACCGGCTTTCGCCAGCCCCTTGTCGAGGCGGAATCGATTTAGTCGAGCACGACGCCGGCTTCACGCATTCGGCGTCGTGCTTCGACGCCAAGCTCCTCGCTGACCGGTTCGGTCAGATTCTCGATGACATGCGTCTCGTATCCGAGTTTTTTCGCGTCCAACGCGGTTTCCTTCACGCAATGCGATTCCGCCAATCCGACGACGTCCACGCGCGTGACGCCAGCCGCCCGTAACGCATTGGCAAGCGTCTTGCCCGCCGCCAGATCCGCATCGACTTCCTCACACGTGGGAATACGGTCGGTATTGTCTTCCGATCCTTCGAAACCGGAGTATGACGGCGAATACTGCCCCTTCTTGAAATGGTGCGTGATTTTCAGTGCGGCGATCGCGGGATGCAGTTCGGCGTTCGCGGTGCCGGCCTTGCCATGCACCGGCCAAGTGTCGACGTAATCGGGATTGTCCGACCAGTGCGTTCCCGGTTCGATATGCCAGTCCTGTGTGGTGGCGATGTACGCGTATTCGCCGCGATGCGATTCGACATACTTCGCGATGCGTTCGGCGACGGCATTGCCGCCTTCTACACCCAGTTCCCCGCCTTCGCAGAACGTCGGCTGCACGTCCACGATGATCAACGCCTTGCCCATGGTCGCCTCCTACTTGGTTTTACGATGCTTCCATGGCCAGCATAACCGGTTCCGTCGGCAAGCGTCCGGCATGATTTGTCAGAAGACGATCGTCTTCCTCTTTCCTTTGGCATTGCGCGGATATTCACGGATGCGCGTGACGTATTCCAGATTGACCGCTTCGACATTGCCGTCCTTTTCCAGCACGATGCCGCCGTCCGTCACGTCCTTGACCGTTCCTTGAATGCTTGAATCCGTGCTCGTCACGGTGTAGATGATGCATTCCTTTCCAATGAACTGCCTTGCCAGCTCCTCCATCACCTTGTCCTTTCCACTGTTCCTTTTCCTGTTCAGCACGTGCCTGATTGCGGCGATCCTTCGTTGTTTCGCCGTCCAGAAAAGAGCCAGGATGATGGCCAAGGCGAGCAGAAAATAAACGGAATCCATTCCCCCTCCTTGGTTTTTGCCATCGTTCAATGCACGAACAGAAACACATCTTTTTGCAGATTACCAGACAAGCGCCTTCCGCATGCCGGCAAACCGGCGATTCCGCCCACAGCGCCATGCGCAAGCGAAATACATCAGGCTTCCCTTTTCACCTTTCCCAGCTTTCTTGACAGTCTGGTAGCAGGCCGTTCCACGGCAAGATAGAACGCCTCCGCCACCAGAAGGCACAATGCAAACAAAACCATCGGGCGCAATAGACCCTGTACGGGAATGTACGGCACAATCCAGTCGCGGACGGGAAGATGGGTCAGATACAGGCTGAATGAAATGCGCCCCAGCCAACGGACAGGTGGCGTGGAAAGCAGGTCGGATACCACGTTGCAGGTAAGTGCGACCACCACCAATATCAGGCATCCGCACACGGCCAAAGGTTGGGCGACAATACCAGGCAGCAAACCGAAGCCGCTTTGGCAAACCAAGACGATGCCGCACAGGGCGAGCGGTACGGCAACGACGTCGCGCATCGTCTCGCGCCCGTTGTCCGTAAGTCGTTTCGCCAACGCGACGCCAAGCGCGAACATGGCCATGTGACGCAACGGCGGCCACTGCGTCCACTCCGACAACAGCACGCATGCGAGCGCAATGGGTGCCACGAATCGCATGTCGGTGGCGATGATGACGTATATGGGCAGGGCGAGGCTGAAAAGCAGTTCCCAGCACATGCTCCATGATGGCAGGTCGGCCATTGCCAATGTGGAACCGTCCACTCTGGTGCCGGCGGTGGTCATTGAAAGCATGTCGAGTTGGGTGAGCAGATTGTGTAGCCAGACTGATGGCGAGGATGTGCTGAACGCGTTTGCGTATTCTTCCGCTTTCCACCCCATGTGCATGGCGATTGTGGAGACGATACAGCAGATCCCGATTGCCGTGCAGGTGGGGATGGCGAGTCTGGCGATGCGACGCAGCTGGTAGCGAGGCCAGTTGTATGTGTCGATTCCGACGCATAGCGGAACGATGGAAAGTACAAGTCCGCTGAGAATGAAGAATAGGGTGACGAATTGGGCGCCTGGCAATAGTTGGCGGAGGGTGCCTCCCGTGTAATGGTATGCGACCACTGCCAGGGCCGCGAGTCCTCTGAGCCCGTCCAAAGCGTATATGCGTGTGTCGGAGTCCTTCTCTTTTTCGTTCACGGGTGTACCCTATCACGTGCGCTGGCTGGCATGCATCCGCCTACGTGCGTTTGGCGTGCGTTGTTCGGCGTGTGTTCGACAACAGTGCCATCGTCGAACACGACGCCACATAACTTCCATTCGTCTCTCTTCCCCGCCCGACTGTAGTGTCGGATCATATGGAGATCCGCGAATACGACATGATGACGGACGAGGCGCGCGGCATCCGCACGGCGGTGTTCGTCGTGGAGAAGGATTATCGTCCGGAATTCGACGAATGGGATGAGCCGGGCCGAGCCACGCATCTGCTGGCTTTTGGAAACGGCCGCGCCGTGGCGACATGCCGTCTCTACCCTGAGCTCGACCATGCCGATCAACCCGGACGTGGGTGATTGGTCGTTTGGCCGTGGTCGCCGACGAACGTGGCCATGGTATCGGCAAGACGGTGCTGGCCGAGGCGGAACGTCTCATCCGGAAGGCCGGTGGACATGTTGCCGCCGTACACTCCGAAGATAAGAATTTCGCAATGTATGAACATCTTGGCTACCGCATCACCAGCGAGCTTTTCGACAACGGTACGCATGGTTGGCTGGTCAAGGCATTGAACTGAATCCGGAGGAGCGGCCATCACCTGCGAAAGCGTCCGACACGCGGTATCAGGTGATGGCGCATATGGCATAATAGACACTTGGCGGAAAACCTCGGGTTTTATCGCCCGTTCCCCCATGGTGTAATGCAGCACACGGGTCTTTGGAACCCTTTGTCTTGGTTCGAG
>ENA-OPYV01000376-OPYV01000376.1-human-gut-metagenome-genome-assembly--contig:-NODE-376-length-12826-cov-3.416647_pt1 | contig 12826 bp, 13 predicted proteins | sample MGYA00242474_ERZ504485 | MGnify/ENA primary metagenome ERZ504485 (study PRJEB26092, sample SAMD00036263) | human gut metagenome | host: Homo sapiens | study: EMG produced TPA metagenomics assembly of...
AGCACACGATGATGCCGTTGCCGGCGTGGTCGCGCATGACCTCCATCTCATACTCTTTCCAACCCTCGATGGACTCCTCGACCAGCACCTCATGGGCAGGCGAGAGCTCAAGGCCCTGGCTCACGATGGAGACGAGCTCCTCGTGGGTATGCGCGATGCCGCCGCCGGCGCCACCGAGGGTAAAGCTCGGGCGCAGTACGCAGGGATATCCCACGCGCTCGGCGATAGCCTCGGCGTCGGCCACGCTGTAGGCATAGCCCGAGCGCGCAACCTCCAGGCCGATCTCGGCCATGGCCTCGTTAAAGAGTTTGCGGTCCTCGCCGCGCTCGATAGCGGCCAGGTCGCAGCCGATCATCTCGACGCCGTACTTGTCGAGCGTGCCGTCCTTTGCCAGCTCGACGGCGGCGTTCAGACCGGTCTGGCCGCCCAGCGTGGGCAGCAGCGCGTCCGGGCGCTCTTTCTTGATTACGCGCTCGATAAACTCGGCGGTGATGGGCTCGACATAGGTGCGGTCGGCAAGACCCGGGTCGGTCATGATGGTCGCCGGATTGGAGTTGACCAGGATGACCTCAAAGCCATCCTCCTTGAGCACCTTGCAGGCCTGTGCGCCGGGAGTAGTCGAACTCACAGGCCTGGCCAATGACGATAGGGCCCGAACCAATAACGAGGATGCGCTTGATGTCAGTACGTTTAGGCATGTTAGTTCTCCTCGGTCGCAGCGTTCTCGGACTCGGCGAAATTCCAGCCGGCGAGGCGGTCCTTCGCGGTGTCGATGTCCAGGTAGTTCTCCTCGCCGTCCATGAGTCGCGTAAAGGCGGTAAAGAGATAGTGGGCATCGGTGGGGCCAGGCGAAGCCTCGGGGTGGTACTGGACCGAGAAACACGGGGCGTCGAGCAGCTGGATGCCCTCGGCGGTGCCGTCGTTGAGGTTCACATGTGTCAGGCGAATGCGACCAAAGCGCTCGTTCATCACGACCGGCGCGATGCCGCGACGCACCCAGGCGCGCAGGTCACCGTCGGCCGCATGCTCGGTTTCGCCGCCGGAAAGCTCCGGAATCAGTTTGCCCAGACTGGGGAACAGCAGGCCAAAGCCGTGGTTTTGCGCGGTGATCTCCACGCGACGGCTCACCAGATTCATAACCGGCTGGTTACCGCCACGGTGACCGAATTTAAGCTTTTCCATTTGGGCGCCGCAGGCCAGGCTGATCATCTGGTGACCGAGGCAAATGCCAAAGACCGGCACCTTGCCGATCAGCTGCTGTACCTGCTCATAGGTCTCCACCACGGCATCGGGTCGCCGGGGCCGTTGGACAAAAAGACGCCATCGGGATTCATGTCGAGCACCTGCTGGGCGGGCGTATCCCACGGCACGACGGTGAGATCGCAGCCGGCACGGACCAGGCCCTCCAGAATACCGCGCTTCACACCGCAGTCGTAGGCGACCACTTTGTGACGGGCAGGAGCGGCAGCCGCAAGCGCAAAGTCATGCGTGGCAGGCAGGTCGGCGGCCACAAACTCGTGAGGCGCGGGGCAACTTACGGTCTTGACCAGGTTCTCGCCTACCAGCGTGGGCGCAGCGGACAAGCGCTCGGCAAGCTCGTCGACGTCGAAGATCTCGGTCGAGATAATGCCCATCTTGGAACCATTGTCGCGCAGATGGCGCACCAGAGCGCGGGTGTCGATACCCTCGATAGCGACGATGCCGTGAGCGCGCAGGTACTCCGGCACGCTGACGGCCGAGCGCCAGTTAGAAGGCGTGGCGCACATATCGCGAACGATCATGCCGCGCATAGCCGGAGCGCTCGCAGGGCGCACGGCGTCGCCGGGGAAGGCCGACTGGACATCGGTCTCGTCGATACCGTAATTGCCGATCTGCGGATAGGTCATGGTTACAATTTGGCCGGCATAACTCGGGTCGTCATGACCTCAAAGTAGCCCTCGAGCGAGGTGTTGAAGCAGACTTCGCCGGTCGCGGTGCCCTCGGCGCCGCATGCACGTCCATAAAAAATGGTCCCATCCTCAAGATACAGGATACAGGGACCGCAGGTGCCCTTGCTGGTTTTGGCCAGCATACGCTGGCAAAGCTCGCTGGGCGCGAAGGTGCGGGCGGCAGCGCCCGCGGTATGGTTGTTCGCCATAATTCTCCTTCCCGGTCTCACAGGACCGGCTTAAAGGTGTGTAGTTAGGCCTCGCGGTATTGTAACCGCAAGCATGCCTCATGGCGTTAATTTCATCGAAATGTTTACGAAATGATAATTATGACTTTCTATGCATAATGATAATTTAATCCCCCGCTCCCAAGAAAAATTATCCCGCGTGGGCTTGTGGCTCACGCGGGGATAATGGCCTCTTCTTTTGCTTGTCCTGTTCCAGCAGATCGGACGGTGAGCGATCGGGCTTGCCGCCGCGGAAAATCTCGCGGCCATGCAGACGATGCTCCAGGTCACGTTCGGCCTTTTCCTCGTCAATCTTGGTCTGGCTCACCACCGGGTCCTCGATCAGCGACGAAACCGAGTTCACCTGTTTTTGAATGCGCTCGGCAATGGTGTCGTCCATGCTTACGATGCGCATCTTCCAGTCGATACTCGTGGCGTTGGATGAGCTCTTGGTCCACACAAACGTCAAAATGGCGCTCTGATGACCCCGCGCGGGAAACATGCCAAAGAAGGAATCGTGCTGAATGTTGCTATCCTCGTCGATATAGGCGTGAACGTTATACACCACGCGGTCGATCTTATCGTTGAGCAGCGCGTTGGTCGCAAGCGCAGCGGCCTGAATCTGCCCGTTGGACAGCAGCTCGAGCTCGTTGGCAGACGATGTGTCCAACACCGTCACCTCGACCGTGCCCGTACGCTCATCAGCTTCATCGACGGTAAAGTCGAGCGGGAACTGCGTAAAGCCGTTGCCCCACTCAAGGCCGCCCTTCAGCGCCGTCGAAACGGTATCCACCGAAACGCTCTCGGACAGGTTGGCGGTGTTCAGGCGTCGCATCACGCCGTAGCCAATCTGCATGCCCACAATCAGCACCAAGATGCCAATGACCACGGCCATGGCAGTCTTCGTAATGGTATGGCTCACCTGCGAGCCCGAAGGGTCGTCCTCGGACAGCGGGTCGATATGTTTTGCCTGGCTCGCGCGGTCCTCGCTGCGCAGCTGCGCTAGCGCCGCTTTGTCACCGCGCTTGGCCGCAGCCTCCTTCTCACGCATGCGCTCGGTGCGCTTTTTGGCAAGCGTGGGATCCAAGACACCGGGATGCATCGATTTCGGAGAATAACTCCGTCACTTCTTCCGGAGTCAAAGGGTTCTTGTCAGCCATAAACTTCCTGTCATATCAATCAGTCGAGCTCGTGCGCACGCGCACCTTCGAACTGCATTCGATAGTAACGGGCATAAGTGCCGCCACGGGCGAGAAGCTCCTCGTGCGTGCCACGCTCCACAACGCGACCATGCTCAACGGTCGCGATCTCATCGGCATGCTTAATGGTCGAAAGACGGTGGGCGATGATAATCGTGGTGCGGCCGCGTGCCAGCTCTTCGAGCGACTCCTGCACCGCCTCCTCGCTCTCGTTATCCAAAGCACTCGTCGCCTCATCCAAAATAAGGATCTTGGGGTTCTTGAGAAACACTCGCGCGATGGCAACACGCTGCTTCTGTCCGCCCGAAAGACGGCTGCCGCGCTCGCCCACGACCGTGTCATAACCCTGTGGAAGCGACTCGATAAAGGCATCGATGTTGGCGCGACGGGCGGCCTCGGCGATCTCTCCTGCCGTAGCGCCCGGCTTGCCGTAGGCGATGTTCTCGCCAATCGTGCCGTCAAACAGATAGACATCCTGCTGCACCAGGCCGATGGCGCGACGCAGGCTCTGCTGCGTCACATCGCGCACGTCCTGGCCGTCGATGCTAATGGATCCGGCAGCCACGTCATAAAAGCGCGGCAGCAGCGAACAGGTCGTGGACTTGCCACCGCCCGAAGGGCCAACCAAAGCGATGGTCTGCCCGGGCTTGATGGACAGATTCATATGGTCGATAACGGGACGCTCTTCGGCATCGCCCTCGCCCAGCTCAACGTCCTCGTAGTTAAAGCACACGTCGTGATACTCCACGGCGCCGGCAGTCACCTGCAGATCCGTAGCGCCCGGCTTGTCCTGGATATCCGGCGCGGTCGAGAGCACCTCGTCCATGCGCTTAAAGCCGGCGATGGCCTTCTGATACGTTTCGGCCGAATTGACGAGTGTCTCGAGCGGCGTGCAGAACAGCGAAATATAAAGTGCAAAGGTCGCCATATCGACCGCCTGCAGCTGTCCCTGGGCGACCAGCCAGCCGCCCAGCAGCACCACGATCACATAGAGCACACCCGAGAGCAGGCCATACGTCGCGGTATAGACGCCCATGGCGTGATACATGTTCTCCTTGGACGAAAGATAGCGATTGTTGGAGGCGCGGAACTTGAAGCGTTCGGTCTCCTCATTGGCAAAACTCTTGACCACGCGCATGCCCGCCAGCGAATCCTGCAGCTGCGCATTGATGCCGCTGATCTTTTTGCGGTTGTCGCTAAAGACCTCGCGCATGCGCATGTTCTGCCAAAACATGATGACCGCAAACGCCGCCGTCACCACAGCCATGGCAAGCGCCAGCACCGGGGCGATGGTAAAGAGGATCACAAACGAGCCGATAATCTCGATGCCGCAGATGATGATCCACTCGGGCACGTGATGCGCCGCCTCGCAGATATCGAACAGGTCGTTGACCACGCGGCTCATCATGTCGCCCGAGCTGTTGCGGTCAAAGTACGCAAAGCTAAAGCGCTCATACTGGTCAAACAGGTCCTCGCGCATTTTGGACTCCATACGCGCGCCCATCACGTGACCCCAATAGCTCACAAAATAGCGGCAGGCGCAGCGGACGGCATACATCAGCACCAAGCCCACCGCGATCATGCCGAGCGCCTGCATAATGACAGCCTGACCCTGAGTAAACAGCCCACCGGTCAAATTGCGCAGGATAATGGGGAACGCCAGGTCAATGGCGGCAATCACCAGAGCACAAACAGTATCAGCAACAAAAAAGCCCCATCTGGGGCTCGTAATACGAGAGAAACCTTTTAAACATGCAATCCTCGAAGAGAAATAAATAGCGTGAGAAATCCGGTTGAACCGGTCAGGCTGAAAACAAAGCGTCCCAACAAGCATAACGCCGATGTTCTGGCAGCGTCAGCGAAAACGTCCCTAAGCGAGCAAGGTGCCTTGAAAGAGGAGCGACGCGTACTTCGGTACGCGAGCGACGATTGAAAGGCAGATTGCCGCTTAGGGGCGTTTGCAGCGTCGACTCGTTACGCGGTTTGGTAAAACCGCGTAACCTAGAGCTCTGCCCCGCCTAGTCGGTGAGCGATACTGTCGCAGGCAAGAGCGCCCACGACGGTCTTGGCGTCTTCGATCTTGCCGTCGAGCACGGCGTCGATCAGCTCGTGCAGCGGCACCAGGTCCACGTTGACAAACTCGTCATCGTCGGGGTTGGGCGCATCAAACTCGAGCTTGGTAGCCAAGTAGATGTGGATGATCTCATCGCAAAAACCGCAGGACGTGACAATCGACGTCAAAAAGCGAATGCGACCAGCCCTAAAGCCCGTCTCCTCATGCAGTTCGCGCTTGGCGCAATCGAGCGGGTCCTCACCTGAATCGAGCTTGCCGGCGGGAATCTCGACCGTCACGCGGTCGATGGCGGTGCGGTACTGACGCACCAGTACGATCTTGCCACTCTCGGTCAGCGCCACAACGGCCGCAGCACCCGGATGGCGAACGATATCGCGGGCGCTGCGGCGACCGTTGGGCAGCTCAACCTCAAGACGGTGGACGTCGAGGATCTTGCCCTTCCAGGCGCACTCCTCCGAAAGAATCTTCTCGTGCAGCTCGGCATCGTGCGGGTCATCGTCGCCCAGCACCAGCGCCGGCTCGTCAGCGACCTCGCCACCAGGTTCGCCCTCGGCGTGCCCATACACGCGGCTGTCCTCCTCGACGATCTGCGCATCCACGAGCTCTTCGTTCTTTTCGTCCATCCGTCTCATCCTCTCGGACTTTAGGCATCCCAGGCGTCGCGGCCGCGCAGCGCGCGCAGGCCGATGTCGTGACGCAGGGTCTTACCCTCAAAATCAATCTTCTCGCAGGCCTCATAGGCAAGGTTGCGAGCGTTCTCGAACGTGTCGCCCAGAGCGGTCACGGCAAGCACGCGACCACCATTGGTCACGAGCTGGCCGTTCACCGCAGCAGTGCCCGCGTGGTACACGGTCACGTTCTCCATGGCCTCGGCATCGGTGATACCGGTGATGACCTTGCCCTTCTCGTAGCTGCCGGGATAGCCCGCACTCGTCAGGACAACGGCCACGGCCCACTCGTCGCGCCAGTCGAGCTCAATCTGATCGAGCTCACAGTTGGCGCAGGCCAGCATAACCTCAACCAGGTCGTTCTTAAGGCGCGGCAGCACGACCTGCGTCTCGGGGTCGCCAAAGCGGGCATTGAACTCCAGCACCTTGGGGCCGGCAGGCGTGAGCATAAAGCCGCCATACAGGCAGCCGCGGTAGTCGATGCCCTCGGCAGCAAGCTCGGCAACGGTCTGCTCCATGACCGCCACCATGGTGGCGTGCTCCTCGTCGGTCACGATGGGCACCGGGCTGTAGACGCCCATGCCGCCGGTGTTGGGGCCCTTGTCGCCCTCGAGGGCGCGCTTGTGGTCCTGCGAGGTGGCCATGGGGCGCACGGTCTTGCCGTCGGTAAAGGCGAGCAGTGAGCACTCGGGACCAACGAGCATCTCCTCGATAACCACGGTGTTGCCGGCATCGCCAAAGGTGCCGCCAAAGCACTCGCGCACGGCCTCCTCGGCCTGCTCAAGTTCGGTCGCCACGATAACGCCCTTGCCCGCGGCAAGGCCGTCGGCCTTCACGACCAGCGGAGCGCCCTGCTCGCGCACGTAGGCGAGAGCCGAAGCCTCGTCGGTAAACGAACCATAGGCTGCCGTCGGAATGCCCGCACGCTCCATGAGCTGCTTGGAGAACAGCTTGGAACCCTCCATCTGGGCACCCTCGGCACCCGGGCCAAAGCAGGGAATACCCGCCGCGCGCACGGCGTCGGCCACGCCCGCCACGAGCGGAGCCTCGGGGCCAATTACCACGAGTCCGCATCCGTGGCTCTGCGCAAACGCCGCCACGGCCGCAGGATCGCAATCGTCGAGAACAACGTTCTCGCCACAGCTCGCGGTGCCGCCGTTGCCCGGCGCGATGTAGAGCTTGCCGGCGCGCGGTGATGCTGCGAGCTTAGCTGCCAAAGCATGCTCACGGCCGCCGCTGCCCAACAACAGGATGTCGATGGTTTGAGTGTCCGCCTTCAAGGGTGCCTCCTCTATGGATGAATGGCCCGCTCCGCGCGAGCCCTTTGCAAGCAAATATACCCCCGGCCGCCCGTCCGGGCTGCAAAGGGGTATATCGCAATAACCAAATAGTCCCGATTACTTCCAGAATCGTTGATGATCTGCTCGCGACCGGCGCCAACGCCAATGAACGTCACGCGGGTGTGTGCCAGATCCTCGATAAACGCCACGTAGTCCTGAGCCTCTTGCGGCAGCTCATCAAAGCTGCGACAACCGGTGATGTCGCACTTCCAGCCGGGGAGTTCCTCGTAGATGGGCTTGGCATGCTCAAAGCGCACCTGATACTCGGGCACGCTGGTGTAGCGCTCGCCATCGACGTCGTAGGCACGCACACCTTGATGGTGTCGAAGGCCGAAAGCACGTCGAGCTTGGTCAGGGCGATATCGGTGAGGCCGTTGACGCGCGAGGCGTAGTTGGCGATGGGGCCGTCGAACCAGCCGCAGCGACGACGGCGACCGGTGGTCACGCCGTACTCATAGCCCTCCTCGGTCAGCGTGTGACCGGCCTCGGACTCATAGGAAAGCTCGGTGGGCATGGGGCCCGAACCGACGCGGGTGATATAGGCCTTCATGACGCCCAGCACGCGGTCGACGTTCTTCATGCCCACGCCGGAGCCGGTGATGGCGCCGCCGGCGGTGCAGTTGGAAGACGTCACGTACGGATAGGTGCCGTGATCGATGTCGAGCAGCGTCGCCTGGGCGCCCTCAAACAGCAGGTCCTTGCCCTCATCGATCATGTTGTTGAGCAGCAGGCTCGTCTCGGTGATGTAGGGGCGCAGACGCTCGGCCATGGGCAGGTACTCGTCGCAAATCTGGTCCACGGTGTAGGTGGGCAGGTTGTAGATGAGCTCGAGCTCGGGGTTCACGCGGGCGAGAGCGGTCTCCAGCTTGTCGCGGAACAGTGCCTCGTCCAGCATGTCCTGCATGCGCAGGCCAATGCGGGCCATCTTGTCCTGATAGCACGGACCGATACCGCGCTTGGTGGTACCGATGTTCTTCTTGCCGAGCTTCTGCTCAAAGGCGCCATCCAGATCGATGTGGTACGGCATGATGACATGCGCGTTGCCGCTAATCTTGAGGTTCTTGGTGGTGATGCCGTCGGCCTCGAACATGTCGATCTCCTCAAGGACAACCTTGGGGTTGACGACGCAGCCGTTACCGATCACCGACACGTGGTCGGAATACATGATGCCGGAGGGCACCTGGTGCAGGCCGTACTTCTTGCCGTTGACGACGATGGTGTGACCGGCGTTGTTGCCGCCCGAGTAGCGCACGACGGCATCGAAGTCGCCGGCGACCAGGTCGCAAATCTTACCCTTGCCCTCATCGCCCCACTGGGCACCGACCAAAACGGTTGACGGCATGTTTACTCCTTACATTCATGGACTGTCTACGCGCCACGCCGGCACGCAGAAGCACAAAACATTCCCAGTATACCCGTGCAACGGGCGCCTGTCCTACTCCTCGGCATGTGCCCCATCAAGCTCATAGAACTTGGTGGATGCCGGCAGGAACATCAGGTCGACGTCGCCGATCGGGCCCGAACGGTTCTTAGCCACGACGATACGCGTAACGCCCTCGTCGGGTCGATCGTCGCGCGAGGCTTCGGCCTCGTCGGCGGAGCGGTCCAAGAACATAACGATATCGGCGTCCTGCTCGATGGAGCCCGATTCACGAAGGTCGGAAAGCTGCGGGCGCTTGCCGGTACGGGATTCGACCTGACGCGAGAGCTGCGACAGCGCGATGAGCGGGATCTTGAGCTCCTTGGCCATGATCTTCAGACCACGCGACATTTCCGAGACCTCGACGGTACGGCTCTCGGAGCGGCGTCCCGGCGGAGGACTCACCAGCTGCAGGTAGTCCAAGATGATGATGGCCTTCTCCTTGTTGTGGAGCATGCGGCGGCTCTTGGCGCGGATCTCGGTCACCGTGGTGCCGGGCGTATCGTCAATCAGAATATCGAGCTTGGACAAGGTCTGCGTGGCCTCGTTGATATTGGCCCACTGCTCGGGGCTAATGCGGCCCATGCGGAAGTCACTGATCGAAATCATGGCGTAGGCGCAAATCAGACGCTGGGCAATTTCCTTGCCCGACATCTCCAGAGAGAAGAAGCCGACGGTATAACCGGCGGCGGCGGCGTTGAGCGCCAGGTTCAGGGCGAACGACGTCTTACCCACAGCAGGGCGGGCGCCGATGATGATGAGCTGGCCCTCGCGAAAACCCATGAGCATGCGGTCGAGCGACGGGAAGCCCGTGGGCACGCCCGCAGCCTGGCCGCCGGCCTGGCACACTTCCTCGGCCTCGTTATAGGCCTCGACCATAAACTCGGTCAGCGTCTTGTAGCTCGACTTGACCTCGCGCGCCGTGACCTTGAGCAACTTGCTCTCGGCCAGCTCCACGACCTCTTTGGTGTCGGTGGGGGCGTTGTATGCCAGCGCGTTGATCTCGTTGGTGGCGCCGATCAGCTCACGCAGCATCGAATCGCGGCGAACGATAGCGGCATGGTGCTGCCAGTTGACGAGCGACAGGGTCTGACCCATCAACTCCAAAATGTACGCTTCGCCGCCCACGGCATCGAGCTTGTTGATGCTTCGCAGGTAATCGATCAGCGAGATGGAGTCGATGGGAATGCGGCTGTTGTACATATCGACCATCGCGGTATAGATGGTCTTATGAATGGGCCGGTAGAAGTCATCGGGCTGCAGCTCGACCTGGGCCTCCTCGACCACCTCGGGCGATAGCAGCATGGCGGCCAGTACATTGGCCTCTGCATCTTGGTTTTGGGGAAGACCCAACTTGGAGCCGCGGTCCTCAACCGTCAGCCCGGTCTCCCTATCGTCATATGCCATGAGCATCCTCATTCATATCGCTTGCGAGCATCCATAGTATCAGCCACGGTCCCAAAACGCGCCGCGCGCCGCCAATCATCACCGAACCAAACGGATGAACGGTCCTGTATATAGGACTTCGACGCAACGTTCACCATGACACTCACTCAGCGCAAAAACAAAAGGCGCCCTGGTTTCCCAGAGCGCCCTTCTTAGAACAAGATTGTTGCGTTGCAGCAAATGCTACTCGGCAGCAGCCTCAGTCTCGACCTCGGCGGTCTCGGCCTCGGCGACCTCAGCGGCCTCCTCGACCTCAGCCTCGGCAGCGAGCTCCTCGGCGGTAACCCGACGAGAACGACACCTCGGCCTTGATCTCGCGGTACAGCGAGATGGCAACGGTGTGGGCACCGGCAACCTTGATGGGCTTACCGAGCTCGACGCGCTTGCGGTCGATGTCCATACCGAGCTGAGCCTTGATGGCGTCAGCGATCATAGCGGCGGTAACGGAGCCAAAGAGGATGCCCTCGTCGCCGACCTTGACGTCAACGGTGACCGTCTTGCCCTCGAAGGCAGCCTTGGTCTCGTTGGCGGTAGCCAGACGGACGGCCTCGCGCTTGGCGATGTTGTTGCGACGCTCGTCAAGCTGCTTGAGGTTGCCCTTGGTGGCGGCAACAGCGAGCTTCTTGGGGAACAGGAAGTTCTCAGCGTAACCCTGAGCGACCTCTACGACGTCACCCTCGCCGCCCTTGCCCTTGATCTCATCGAGAAGAATAACCTTCATGATGCGTCTCCCTTCTTAGCCGCGGTCGCGGTTGCCACGAGAGGAAACCACGGGGACGGTGTACGGCAGGAGAGCCATCTCGCGGGCGCGCTTGATGGCGTTGGCGATGTCATGCTGATGCTGCGTGCAAGCGCCAGTGACGCGACGGGGCTTGATCTTGCCACGGTCGGTCATGTACTTACGGAGAAGCTGAGTGTCCTTATAGTCGATGAACTCAGTGTTCTCCTTGCAGAACTGGCAGTACTTACGACGCGGCTGACGTGCAGAAAAATCATTAGCCATGTCAAAATACCTTTCATTTGGCTACTTCGGCGACGAAGCCGCCTCTCACTCAAAAATAGGTGAACAACCCTTAGAACGGGATGTCCTCATCGTAGACGTCGACCGCGGGCGGCGTAGCCACCGGTGCGGCAGGACGTGCTGCGGGCGCAGGAGCTGCGGGGGCGTAACCGCCCTGATCGTAGCCACCCTGGCCACCACGGGAGCTCATAAACTCGATCTCATCGACGATGACCTCAAGCTTGCTCCTGCGCTGACCGTCGCGCTCCCAAGAGCTGTAGCGCAGCTTGCCCTCGATCGCGACCTTGTTTCCCTTTGCCAGGAAACGGCTCACGGCCTCGGCGCGGGTGCCGAACATAGTGCAGTCGACAAAGTTGGGATAGTCCTCCCACTCGCCAGTCTGCGCGTTACGGCGACGATCGTTCACGGCGACGCCAAAGGACAGAACCTGGGTTCCGCCGGCGGTGCGCGCAGCTCGGGATCGCGGGTGAGGTTACCGGTGATGTTCACTCGATTGATGCTCATAACTCACTACGTTCCTCTTGGGGCACCAAGCCCAGTCCAAAACGACAGTCTTACTCCTGGTCGTCGCGACGGACGATCATGTGGCGGACCACAGCGTCGGTGATGCGCAGGACGCGATCAAGCTCGGCGATCTGGGTAGGATCTGCGTGGAAGTTGATAGGGTGTAGTCACCATCGGTGAGGTCGTTGATCTCGTGGGCGAGCTTGCGCTTGCCCCACTCGTCAACGGAGTCGACCTTGCCAGCGCCCTCAGCGATCGTGGTATCGATACGCTTCATAACAGCGAGACGAGTCTCGGGGTCGAGCGACGGGTCAACAAAGAACAGCAGTTCATAAGCCTTCATATTGTCACCTCCTCTGGGCAAATGTGGCTTCAGGTCGTGAAGGTGCGCCTGAAGCAGGAAAAGACTTGGTAATAATATCTTTCAACCTCCTAGGCTGCAAGAATATGCAGCTACAACCTCATGACCTCCACATATGCCCATACTCACACGACGTTTCATGCGCATTCCAACCAAATGCTGACCAAAAGCTTGACGGATCTGTTGACAAGATACGGTGCCGTGGGGACAAGCTGAGCCAAGCCGCAGGTCAACGGGCACAAGGCTGTGGTCGCAAAATGCATACCAGTGGCCCACAGCACCACCCAAAGATTTTTTAAATTCATTGCCAAGTCGCTTATGAATACCCTTTTTTGAACAATTGAGTTGATCAACCACGCTGGTCGGAAGCCGTTTTTTTGGCACCTCAAGCCCCACTGCAGCGCCAAGCACGGCCAAGCGTTTTAAAAAAAAATGCCAACTTTTCTGTTTGCACTTTGCGATTCCTCGTGTATACTGACTTTCGCATTTAACGGAGAGTTGATTTTTAATAAGACATTAAACAAAAGATTTTTGTAAAATTCCTTTAGATCATCTTTTGCCGAAGAAGCTGATTCCTGTTATGATAGAGTTATCAGGAATTCCAGAGCATAAGAAGGTCAACGAGATCACAAAAGAAG
>ENA-OPYV01000377-OPYV01000377.1-human-gut-metagenome-genome-assembly--contig:-NODE-377-length-12813-cov-7.649614_pt1 | contig 12813 bp, 11 predicted proteins | sample MGYA00242474_ERZ504485 | MGnify/ENA primary metagenome ERZ504485 (study PRJEB26092, sample SAMD00036263) | human gut metagenome | host: Homo sapiens | study: EMG produced TPA metagenomics assembly of...
CCACATTTGCGCAATCGCTTATAGATACCATCATAAAAACGTATGCGAAGCAACACTCAATCGATTGACGAAAACGGGCAATGAAAAACGCCCGCCGACCTTTTTGGCCGACGGGCGTGAACTAGCCAGCGTGAGATGCGATCCGTTACAGGATGTCCGGATCGTCCTTGGCGATGGTGCCGGTCGCTGCCGATGGCCTTCAGGCCGTGGTAGGCGACGAGGATGACGACGGTGCCGATGGCGATGCCGTTGAAGGAGATGCCGTTGAAGGCGAACTCGAACTGACCGACGGCGATGATCATGGTGATGGCGGCCACCATGACGTTGACCGGCTTGTCGAAGTTGACCTTGTTCTCAACCCAGATGCGGATGCCGACCATGCCGATCATGCCGTACAGCAGGGTGGTCACGCCGCCGAGCACGCCGGCGGGGATGGTGTTGATGATGGCGCCGAACTTCGGGCACAGGCTCAGGATCAGCGCGAACGCGGCGGCGCACCAGTATGCGGCGGTCGAGTAGACCTTGGTGGCGGCCATCACGCCGATGTTCTCGCCGTAGGTGGTGGTGCCGGAGCCGCCGCCGAAACCGGCGATGGTGGTGCCGAGACCGTCGGCGAACAGCGCGGTGCCGATCTGGTCGTCATAGTCGCGGCCGGTCATCTGGGAGACGGACTTGACGTGGCCGACGTTTTCGGCGACGAGTACGAGCACGACCGGGATGAACATCGGCAGGATGGTGAAGTCGACCTGCGGCAGACGGAATTCCGGCAGACCGACCCATGCGGCCTTGCCGATGGCTGAGAAGTCGACCTGGCCACGGAAGCAGGCGTACGCGTAGCCGATGATCACGCCGATGAGGATGTTGAGTCGGCCGAGCAGACCCTTGAACAGCACTGCGACGAGCAGCACCGCGACGAGGGTGACGATGGCGGTGTCGGGAGCGACTTTGAAGTTGTTCCACACGCTCGGAGCCAGGTTGAAGCCGATGATGGCCACGATGGCGCCGTTGACGACCGGCGGCATGATGATGTCGATCCACTTGGCGCCCGCGAATGGACGAGCACACCGATCAGGGCCAGCAGGATGCCGGTGACCATGATGCCGAAGGATGCGACGGCGAGGCCCTTGTGGGCGCTGGCGACGGCCGCGATCGGGGCGATGAAGCCGAAGGACGAGCCAGGTAGCTCGGCAGCATGTTCTTGTTGATCAGCAGGAACAGCGCGGTCGACATGGCCGTGAAGAACAGGGTGGTGGACGGGTCGAAACCGGTCAGAATCGGCACCAGGAACGTGGCGCCGAACATGGCGATGACGTGCTGCGCGCCGATTTCCGCGGTGCGCGGCCAGGTCAGCCTCTCGTCAGGTTCGACGACCTCGCCGGGCTTCAGCGTTTTGCCGTCGCCGTGGAGCTTCCACGTGAACAGGCCCGCGATTGGATTGGACATGCGATTGTCTCCTAACTCTCTTTACGACGCGCAACAAGAACGCGCGCCGCGCAATCACACGCCATTGTAGCGGAAGTGCCGATACGTGACGCCCCACAGAGCGATAGGGGGCTAAATCGCAGTCACAAAACGTATACCGGCAGCCGTCACAGGTGACGGTCGACGGCGTGCACCACGTCCACCAAATCGCCGTTCGATAGCACGGGACGCTTGAATTCACGCCAATCATCCACTTTCACCACCCAGCGACCATCCGTCTCGTCGAGTACGGGACGCGCCGTCTGCTCCCAACGGAACCGCTTGTGCGTTCGTCCGGTGGCGGGGTCGCGGCGCGAATAGTGGAAGCACGTGCAGTTGGTGATCTTCCATTCGTCGGAGGCCGCACGGTGCATGAATTCCTCGTCGGACAGGTCTTCCAAGGTGAGCATGAGCGCCAGCATGAGGTCGCCGTGACTGACCATCACCACGGATTCCGCATCGGATTTGCGGTTCAGGGACGTGAGCAGGTTGTGCACGCGGTTCTCGGCCACGTCGGCGATGGACTCGCCCGCCGGCGGACGCCAGTACAGCGGATCGGTGTTCTTGAACATCCAGTTGCGCGCGTAGTTGGTTTTGAAATCGTCCTTCGTGATGGTGTTGATCTCACCCCAGGAGCGTTCGCGCAGCACGCGAGTCTCCTCCCATTTCGCTTTCGGCAGGGCCATCGTGGCCGCCGTCTCACGCGTACGCACGTACGGCGAAACGAGGTAGCGGTCGAACAGCGGCTGCTGCGCGACGAGCCAACGGCCGATGCAGTCGGCCTGCTTGCGTCCGGTGGCGGTGAGCCTCCACGAACGGTCCGGCACGGTGACGTTGTCCTGCGTATACAGCGAGTTGTCACCCTGTTCGCCGGCGCTGATGATGACGTTGGCCTCCGACTCGCCATGTCGGATCACATACAGATCAAGGGGCATTCCCATATTCGTTTATTCCTTCGCTTTCATCCACATCCTGCGCGCACGTTCCTTGTTCCGCCGTTCATTCGGCCGGTGGCGCGCATCATCATTGAATGCTTCCACCGTAGCTGATTCGCGCGTGTTTCGCACGCGCGGACACGTCGATTTCACGATTGGCACACCCGAATTTCGCGGTGCCGTCACCGGCGGTTCACCGCAACCGGCGTGGTAGACGCCGTGATCGCAATCACTCCGGCCAGATGCCGCTCTGCGCGTACTTGGTGCGGTACTCCCCCGGCGTCATGCCGGAATGTTTTTTGAACACCTTCGAGAAGTGGCTTTGCGACCGGTATGCGAGGATCTGGGCGATCTCGTCGAAGCTGTATTCCGAGTATTTGAGCATGTTCTCGGCCGCTTCCATACGCTTGTCGGTGATGTATTGCGATATGGCCGTGCCCGTTTCGCGTTTGAACAGCTCCGACAGATACGTGGGATTCAGATGCACATGCTCGGCGAGGATGGGCACGGTGATTTTCTCATGCAGATGGTAGTGGATGTAGTCCAGGCATTCGTTGACGGCTTTGGAATGTGTTTCCGCCTTCTGCATGTCGGCCATGGCCCATGTGAAGAATGTCATCATGTCGGTGTGCAGGCGGCGCACGTCGTCGGGCGTTTTGCAATTGTCAAGATCTTGAATGTACAGATCGGAGGCGTTGTATGCGTCTTCCTCGTCCATGCCACCTTCAATGGCGAAACGCGTGGCCAAGGTAATGGTGGTGACGAAACGGTATTTCGCGTTTTTCAGAGGATCGTCCGACAGATGGCCGTATAGTCCGGAATCCCACAGTTTCGCGCTTTCCGAAATGGCATTGATGTCACCGGAGCGCATCATGTCATACTGCTTCATTTCCTCAACGTAGCGATGGTGGCGTACCCGATCCTCACGTGAAAGAAAGTCCAGATACCCCAGTTTTGCTTCGTCAACAACCGACATGATTCTCCCCCTGTTTTACTGCCGTCCGCTATTTACGATCGTCCAGATCGAATCCTCCTTCAAGGATAAAGCTTTTCAGCAACTTGGTGGCGAGAAGATTCGCAGTGAATTGGGTGACAGAGCTATCCGGCTTGCTGAAAAACGCCTTTGCCAAAGGCTTGTTGATGGACGCTTTCAACTGGTCGAACCGACCAAATTCATTCAGCGTCGCTTCGGTAAGATCAAGCCGCATCATCTCGTTGAGCAAAGCTCCATCCACGCCAAACGCCTTGGTGATCTTCTCCACTTGGCTGTTCTTGGCGTTGTTAGCATAATACGTAATGTAGTCGCGCAGCGTCTTGCCTTCCTCCAACTCGATTTCACCACGTTCCACATCATGCATGAACAGTTCGGCGTACCGTTGTTCCTCTTGGCTGAGCGAAGCGAACGACTTATGCAATTCCTCCTCAGCTGATGCCAACAGGTCTGGATCTCCTCCACCAAGCGCCTTGAGCCATTTGGTGAAGTTGGCGTTCATGTAATCCGTATCAATCAATCCCGTGTCGATTTCGGTGATATGCCCATCAAGATCGTATGGAGCCTCAGGACCCTCACTATGGCCTTCGCCATCTCCAGCAAACAACTCCTTGTATCGCTGTACAAGAATCATATATGTGCGTTCATCGAGTTCCGGCCGCACAACCTCCACCGAACCATCGTCATGGGTGACGGAGTATTCCCGCTGCTGCCATGTAAATCCTTGTACTTTGGCGGCTTCAAGAAAATCATTGAGTTCCGAGAACAGCTTCGCGAACTTCCGGCATGCTTCCACGGACTCCGGCAGCTTCATGAAATCCTCCACGCCTTCGGCGCGAAACACGGAAGCGATCTCTTCGAAACGCGCATCCATCAGGCGCACGTTTTCCGGCAGCTTCTGCACAAACAGATCAAGCGGCTTGTCTCCGGAATACAGTTTCACCGCCGCTTCGATATACCCTTTCATGGTATGCGGCTTGCGATAGTAGCGTATCGTTCCGAAGGGCTTATCAGGGCCGAACAGTCGGTTCGTGCGGCTAAACGCCTGGATAATGTTCTCGTAGTCGATGATTTTGTCGAGATACAGCGTGTTGACCCACTTGGAATCGAAGCCCGTCAGCATCTGGTCGACCACGATCAGCAGATCAATCCGCTCCTCACGATGCTGGTCGACGGTCAGGTACGGTCGTTTGTGGGAAAGTCTCGCCGTGATGTCCTTCTTCATCTTCGGCCATGTGGGGATGATGAAATCCTTGCCGAACAGTTCGTTGTAATCGCCGATGATCTCCTGAAGCGCGTCCCCTTTGAGAATCGCGCCGTTGGAGTTATCGACATTGGGGTCGAACAGCGCGGTCACATGCATCTGCGGCGCACGCTCCTTGAACAAGCGGTAATAGCTGATCGCCTCGGGAATGGAACTCGTGGCCAGCATCGCATGGAATTTGTTGCCCCTGCTCAGCAATGGGAATTGGTCGAGGATATCCTCCACAACCTTGCCCTCATGCGGGGTGCCCTGCGCGTACTGTGCCGAAGTCAGGTAATCCTCAATGCCCTTGATGCGTTCTCCGGCCTGCGTTTCCATAGGTCCCATCGGCATTTGATTCGGATCCATGTAATGGTAGAACACTTCGGCTTTCGCCGGATCCGCTTGGGCTTCCTCAATCGTCGACGCCTTCGCCTTCTCCAATGCAACCACCTGGCGAACGTCCCTGTCTCGGTACGTCAGCACCATGTACGGGTCGAAGCCGAGCACATTGCCGTCACGGATGCCGTCGGCGATGCTGTACCGGTGGAGGCAATCACCGAACACCATTGACGTAGTCGCGCCCTTCTTACGGTTCTCCTCATGGATTGGAGTACCTGTGAAACCGAAATACAACGCGTTCGGGAAGGAACGGCGAATATCCTGCAGCATCTCGCCGAATGTGGAACGATGACATTCGTCGATGATGAACACGATGCGTTTGCCGGCGAGCTTCTTCACTTCCTCTTCGGTGATATGCCCCTCGCCTGCTTTGATGTTGCTCATTTTCTGAATGGACGTGACGATAAGCGTGTCCTTCGGGTCGATGCTTGCCAGCTTCGCCTTGAGCACATCCGTGTTTTCCGTGCCTTGCACGTCATCGGCATCATCGGCGAACGAACGGTATTCCAGCAGTGACTGCGTACCCAACTCGATACGGTCCATAAGGAAGATGACCTTGTCAGCATCTTTCGAATCGGCAATGAGCTGCGCCGCTTTGAAACTGGTCATGGTTTTGCCCGAGCCGGTGGTATGCCACACATAGCCGCCCGGGCGTCCCGGAGTACCGCTTGGCACCGGCTCATCCCATTTGCAGGTGCGTACACGATCGGAAATGGCGTTCACCGCTTGGTATTGGTAGCTGCGCAGCACTTTGAGGCATCCGTCCGCGGAATCTGCAACCGTGTAGAAACCGATGAGCTGATGAGCCATGGGAATGGACAACAGGTCCGACGCGAACCGTTTCCACTCGTCCTGCCCAACATGTTTGTTCGCCGCTATGGGCTCGTTGTTGAAGTCGGCCCAGTGGAAGAAGTAGTTGCTGTTGAAGTCGCCTTCGCTAGGATTGGCGAAGTACACGGCATCGTCCGGATTCATGGCCACGAAGACCTGCACGAGTCTGAACAATCCGGTGAACACGCCTTCATGCGCGTATTTGGCGATTTGATTGGTGGCCTGGCTTATGGGGATGCCGCTTTTCTTCAGTTCGATATGGATGACCGGCATGCCGTTGATAAGCAGGCAAACGTCTCCCCTGCGATCGTTCAGCATCTTGTTTTTCGCCGGGTACATCGGCTGTCTTGCGATTTGGTACCGGCTTTGCCCCGCTGCTATTTCCTGCCGATCGTAGATTTTCAGGCTGATTTCCTTGCCGAAATGTGCCGGATCTGCTGGATTATCACGTTTGATGGACACGGTCTTGCCGTTGATGAAGGAGTTCAACGCCAATGGTGTGCGCAATGTTTCGATCTGTTCGAGGATCTGCGCCATCTCACCTTTGGTAAGGCGCTGCCCATTCAATCGATCGATGCCTTTGTTGTTGTCGAACAGGATGTTGGCCCAATTGCTGATAAGGTCCTGTTCGGTTGGGTATTCCAGCACGCCATCGGTCCATCCATGGCGCTTCAGCACCGCGACCAGATCGTCTTCGAAATCCGATTCTTTATCGTAGAACATGTTTCATCTCCCCGAATGCGCCGTCACTTTCTGAGCCCAATCTTACGAGCGCAACCCCTAACATCCAAGAAGCAACACCACAATACTTACGCTGATGAAGGGTGATGAGCGAATCCAGACGGTCGAAGAATGCACCGATTCGGCGCTGCTCGGCGATGTTTGGATGGCCAAAAAAAACACATTCGCAATATCTTCATTGTGAATGTGCACGACAGATTTGCCTTGAGCTCTTTTCGCTAAATCGAAATGCGGCTTTCCATAAGATAATTCCAGAGCAAGAAAAACCGGATCGATGTCGGCTGAAGACGTTATGACATTTAGGTCGCCGCCTAGGATAATCCCAGGTTTTCAACGACTGACGCAATGGATATGTCCTCAGCCGTTTCTCCGGAGGCAGGAATGATAACCTCTCCACCTTCGCTGTAAACAGAATTTTCAAGAGGTTTTACGAAAGTATCAACGGAATGTATCTGAGTCTCGTAATTTGTATACAACCTGCCATACAAAATAATTGGAGTGCCCTGATCTCTCAGATCGTTCTTCGAATACCCACATCCCTTAGAAAAAGAACACAGTTCCCCCAGCTTACGCTGTTCCCAAGCGGGGGTGCGGTATTCTTGTGAAAGATGTGCAGTCGCTCGTGGAGCCGCGCATTTTGCCGGCACCGCAATGAGGAGGGATAGATGAACAAGCAGCAGCTCGCTTCGAAAATCTGGGAGTCCGCCAATAAGATGCGTTCCAAGATTGAGGCGAACGAATACAAGGATTACATTCTTGGCTTCATCTTCTACAAGTTCCTTTCAGAAAACGAGCTGATGCGCTTGAAGGACACCGATTTCACCGAGGATGACCTGCTGCTGCTTACGGAGGATAATCCGGACATTGTGGAAGGCGTACAGGATGAGTGCGGCTACTTCATCTCCTATGACAACCTGTTTTCCACATGGGTCAAAAAGGGCAACGATTTCGAGATTTCCAACGTGCGTGATGCGCTTTCGGCGTTCTCCCGCAACATCAATCCAGCGCGTAAGAGAGTGTTCGACGGTATTTTCGACACCCTGCAGACCGGACTTTCCAAGCTTGGCACCGATGCGAGGAGCCAGTCCAAGGCCGCACGAGACCTGATTTATCTCATTAAGGACATTCCGATGGATAGCCGTCAGGATTATGACGTGCTCGGATTCATTTACGAATATCTCATCAGCAATTTTGCCGCCAATGCGGGCAAGAAGGCCGGTGAATTCTACACACCGTCCGAGGTCTCCCAGCTGATGAGCGAAATCGTCGCATGGCATTTGCAGGGGCGCGAGCAGATCAAGATCTACGATCCAACATCCGGTTCCGGCTCTTTGCTGATTCATATTGGCCAGTCTGTGGCTCGGCGCAATGGCAATCCGAATTCCATCATGTATTACGCGCAGGAACTCAAGGAGAACACCTACAACCTGACGCGTATGAATCTGGTGATGCGCGGTATTCTTCCCGACAACATCGTCGCCCGCAACGGCGACACCTTGGAAGACGACTGGCCGTGGTTCGACACGTTGGAAAACAAGGAGGAAACATACAATCCGTTGTTCGTGGATGCGGTGGTTTCCAACCCTCCCTACTCGCAGAATTGGGATCCTACTGACAAGGAGATCGATCCACGCTTCAGCTATGGCATAGCACCGAAGTCCAAGGCGGACTATGCGTTCCTGCTCCATGACTTGTACCATCTGCGTGCCGATGGCATCATGACCATCGTTCTGCCTCACGGTGTGCTGTTCCGTGGTGGCGAGGAAGGCCAGATTCGTAAGAATCTGATTGAAAACCACCATATTCAGGCGATTATCGGCCTTCCGGCGAATATTTTCTTCGGTACGGGCATCCCCACCATCGTGATGGTGCTGCGCAAGAAACGCGATGACGACAGGGTGCTCATTGTTGACGCGTCGAAACATTTCATCAAGGACGGCAAGAACAACAAGCTACAGGCTTCTGACATCAAACGCATTGTCGACGTGGTGTCGAACAACCGCACGGTGCCCAAATTCAGCCGTTTGGTGTCCATTGACGAGATTCGCGCCAATGATTACAACCTCAACATTCCCCGGTATGTTGATTCGTCTGAGAATGCGGAGACATGGGATGTGTACGCTTCGATGTTCGGAGGCGTTCCGAAGAGCGAGGTCGAGCAGCTTGGGGAATATTGGAACGCCTGGCCGAGTCTGAAGGCTGAGCTGTTCCGCGATAATGGTGCTTGCTATGCCTGTGACCATGATGATATCGCCACTGTGGTGCACAACAATGCCGATGTAAAAACGTTCATTGCCTCGTATGGGCAAGCCATTTCCGGCCTGCCTGCTGACCTACGCTCCCGTTTGGTGGAGCATCCCGAACAGGTGGATGCGCTCGGGCAGGAAACGGCCATTGGCGAGGAACTGGATGCGATGATCGCCAATACCGCGCTGATCGACCCGTATGACGCCTATCAGAAGCTTGATGATGCGTGGAACGGTATCTCCATTGATTTGGAAGTGCTGGGTTCCGAAGGCTTCGATGCGGTAAGAGCCGTGGACCCGAACATGGTCATCAAGAAAAAAGGCGGCAAGGATGTGGAAGTGCAGGATGGCTGGATTGGCCGCGTTCTGCCCTTCGACTTGGTTCAGCGTGAGCTGCTGCACGATGATTTGGCCGCGATCGAGGCGGACGAACGCCGTGTGCAGGACATTGATTCCGAGATTGAAACCATTTTGGAAGGTTTCGATGAGGATGACAAGCAGAATAGTGATGCGGTTAATCAGGACGGTGATGCCTTCGTTGCTGCCGAGTTGAAGAAAGCGGTTAAGGCGATCGGCAAGAATCCGGCTTCTGATTTTGAGCGCGGCTTGGTGCAGGCCCAAAAGCTGTTCGATGAGTCAAAGAAACTGAAGTCCGGTATCAAAACCAAGCGAAATGCGTTGGAGGAGAAGACCTGCGATGCGATCAAGGCGTTGGGCGATGACGAAGCCAGAAGGTTGCTGGAAGCCAAGTGGATTACGCCATTGCAGAAGCAGTTGGAAAAACTGCCGAATGCCGTGATCGACGAGCTCATTGGCAAAGTGAACGCGTTGAAGAACAAGTACGCCACCACGTATGCCGATGTATGCGGCCAAATCGATGAAGCGGAGAAGGAATTGTCCGGAATGCTTGGCGATTTGACCGGTAATGCCCGCGATCTGGCGGGCTTGGAAGAGCTCAAAGCACTGCTCGGGGGTGAATAATTATGGTCGAACAGCATGGAAAAACACTAGTTCCGCAGATTCGTTTCGCTGGTTTCACTGACCCTTGGGAACAGCGTAAGCTCTCTGAACTGGTTGAAATTGAGAGAGGAGGTTCGCCACGACCGATTGAGCGATACATTACAGATGATCCTTGTGGACTTAATTGGGTGAAAATTGGCGATGCTCCAGAACTTGGCCGATATATAACCCAAACTACCGAGAAAATAAACCTGAGGTCTCGCAAAACCCGCCAGGTGTATCCGGGGGATCTAGTTTTATCGAACTCTATGAGCTTTGGACGACCATACATCATGGCCATTAGAGGCTGTATTCATGACGGCTGGCTGCTGATCCGCGATGCCCAGAAACACTTCGATCCTATTTTCCTCTGCCATATGTTGGGTGCTCCACAGATGCTTAATCAATATCGCATGTTCGCAGCAGGAAGCACGGTTAATAATCTCAACAAAGAACTTGTTGGGAAAGCCATCGTTTCATTGCCAAGTAAAGATGAACAACGTGAAATTGGTATTGTCTTGGACCGTCTGGACTCGCTCATCACCCTTCATCAGCGTAAGTATGACAAGCTCTGCGTACTGAAAAAATCCATGCTCGACAAGATGTTCCCTAAAGGGGGTTCCCTGTATCCGGAGATTCGTTTCGCTGGTTTCACTGACCCTTGGGAACAGCGTAAGCTGGAAGACTACGTTGTTGTCTCAACCGCCAAAAATGTTGACGGCAGATTCAATAAGGAAGATGTTTTATCCGTCTCCGGCGAGTATGGCATAGTAAATCAAATTGCATTCCAGGGACGTTCATTTGCTGGATCATCTGTTTTGAATTACGGAATTGTCAATACTGGCGACATCGTGTACACGAAATCACCATTGAATTCGAATCCGTACGGAATTATCAAAGTAAACAAAGGAATTCCGGGCATCGTCTCAACTCTATATGCGGTTTATCGCCCGCAGGATAATGTTCATACCAATTTCATTCAAGTGTATTTTGAACAGCACGAGCGAATGAATAATTACATGCATCCTTTGGTCAACAAAGGGGCAAAGAATGACATGAAGGTCACTGCGGAGAATGCTCTGAAAGGAGTGGTCACATTCCCTAGCCGTGAAGAGCAGGTCATTATTTCAGAGTTTTTCGACCGTCTGGATTCGCTCATCACCCTTCATCAGCGTAAGCTCGAATTACTGCGGAATATTAAGAAATCCATGCTCGACAAGATGTTCGTATAGGGGTGTTCATGGCAACAATCACGTTATTTCACGGTTCCCCGCATGAGTCAGTGACCCCCGATTATGGTTTGGGCAACGACAAACACGACTACGGGCGTGGTTTCTATCTGACCGCGAATGTGGAACTGGCCAAGGAATGGGCCGTGTGCCGGCCGGATGAATCCAACGGCTGGGTCCACCAGTACGAACTGGACACGAATGGGCTGCGCATCCTGGATTTTCAGGAGCATAGCGTGCTTACTTGGCTGGCTGAGCTGATGAAGCATCGTGATGCCGCTGATTCCAAGCGCTATCGTGTGCTGGCTGCGAAGTTCATCGCCCAATACGGCATCGATACCAGCGGCTATGACGTCATCAAAGGCTGGCGTGCGAACGCCTCGTACTTCTACATCGCCAAAGAATTCGTCCGAGACAATGTGGACGTCGATATCTTGGAGGAACTGCTGTCGCTTGGAGGTCTGGGCATCCAATATTGCATCAAAAGCGAAAAGGCATATGGGCAACTGCGCGAAGTCAACGATGGCTTGCTTTCCGTGAGCTACAGCGAATTCAACGACAAATACAATCACAGGGACGTTGAGGCGCGGCAGAACATGCGTGATCTCATCGATTCCGATGCCAATACGGTGACCAACGTGTTCAGCACGTTGCTCTAGGGGTGATGACAATGCGGGCATATCCAGAGGTCTACCGGGATGATGTGGTGGAAAGCCAAGGCAAGCTCTTCGACTACGTGGCGCAGTCGTTCCCTAACAAGAGCACGGAGGACTTCATCGCCACGTATATGACGAGCAAAACACGCAAAAGCATTGACGAGGCCAAAGCCTACGTCAATACGATGGATGCGGAAGAGCTGTGGAAGTATTTCACCGAGACCGAGCATTACCAATGAAGGACGGCAAGGCGCTTAAAGGGTTCATGCCAGATTGGATCGGTGAATTCTACGCCTACTACCAATGGTTCTACGGTATTCCCAGTTCTGAAGTGATCACCAGGGTGCCGTTGGACTTCCTGAAGAAAGCCTATTTCGGGCTGCATGATCTCGATCTGGAACTTGCGGTGCGGAAAGTCGGCGAAGAATGACGGATATCATCTGCTTCCATAATCCCGATGAGGAGGACGGGTACCTGAGTAACTGGTATCCGTCGCACTTCGTTGTGGACGGTGTCGGGTTCTCCTCGATGGAACAGTACATGATGCATCGCAAGGCATGCTGTTTTAACGATGCCGAAACAGCCGCGCGAATCCTCGAAACCGATGACGTGGCCGAGATCAAACGCCTTGGTCGACTGGTGGCCGGTTATGACGATCACGTGTGGAACGGCGTTCGCCAAATCGAGGTCTATGAAGGATTACTCGCCAAATTCAGCCAGAACGCCGAACTTGGGGCACGGCTTGAGGTAACTGGCACCGCACTGCTGGCGGAATGCGCCGTCAAAGACCGCATCTGGGGTATCGGCCTGTCGATGCATGACCCAGCCAGGTTCAATCCGAGGCAATGGCGCGGTCGGAACCTGCTCGGATACGCTCTAATGCTCACAAGAAGGAAGCTCAGCCGTATAGATTGACGGTAATACGGCTGTTTTCCTGGTTTAATTGCCCCCGCTTGGGAACAGCGTAAGCTGGAAGACTACGTTGTTGTCTCAACCGCCAAAAATGTTGACGGCAGATTCAATAAGGAAGATGTTTTATCCGTCTCCGGCGAGTATGGCATAGTAAATCAAATTGCATT
>ENA-OPYV01000378-OPYV01000378.1-human-gut-metagenome-genome-assembly--contig:-NODE-378-length-12786-cov-3.435816_pt1 | contig 12786 bp, 13 predicted proteins | sample MGYA00242474_ERZ504485 | MGnify/ENA primary metagenome ERZ504485 (study PRJEB26092, sample SAMD00036263) | human gut metagenome | host: Homo sapiens | study: EMG produced TPA metagenomics assembly of...
AGACCCGCCGCGACGGCAGCCTGTCCACCTTCCGCATGTGGAGTTCCGCTCCATGTACAGGGACGCCGACGAGCGTCTCGCCGAGCTCAAGGAGCGAAACGAGATCGCCGGCGCCATGTTCAAGATGAAGGAAGACCCGCGCGTCACCAAGATCGGCAAGTTCATCCGTAAGCACTCCATCGACGAGTTCCCGCAGTTCGTGAACGTGTTCCTGGGCCAGATGTCCGTCGTGGGCCCGCGCCCGCCGCTGCCCAACGAGGTGGCCGAGTATACAGAATTCGACCTGCAGCGTCTGGCGGTTAAGCCCGGCATCACGGGCCTCTGGCAGGTGAAAGAGCGCAACAGCACCGGGTTCGATGGCATGGTTCGCCGCGACCTGGAATATATAGCAAAGAGGGGTGTCCTGTTGGATCTTAAAATCATCTGCCTCACCGTGCTTGAGGTGTTTTCCGGGGATGGTGCGTGCTGATGCGCCAAGCTATTCATATCATTTTGCTATCAGGTGGTTCAGGTTCTCGGCTCTGGCCCCTTTCGAATGATGCGCGATCAAAACAGTTTCTTAAAGTGTTGCGCGATGCCAATGGCAACCATGTATCGATGGTGCAGAGAACCTTCGACCAGATTGAACGCGTGGTTCCCGGCGCGGATGTAACTGTGGCAACCTGTGCGACACAGGTTCGTGCTCTCGAGATGCAAGTTAAGGGTCACTATGCTGAGGTCGTGGAGCCTGAGCGTCGTGATACCGCTCCTGCAATCATGCTTGCGTGCGAGCACCTACTGGCAGAGCAGGGTGCGGGTCTGCCGACCCGGTTATTGTGATGCCCATCGATTCCTATGTCGAGGATACCTACTTCAAAAAGGTTGCAGATGTCGCATTGGCAATCGAGGCGAATACAGCAGACATCGTGCTGCTGGGCGTTGAACCTGTTTACCCGAGCGAGAAGTACGGCTATATCGTTCCCTCTGAATCGCAGGGCTCTCCGCGGATGGTGGAGCGCTTTACCGAGAAACCCAATGAGGTCAAGGCGAGCGAGCTCATAAGTCGCGGGGCTCTTTGGAACTGTGGCGTCTTTGGATTCCGCCTTGGTTATGTTCTTGACATCCTGTCTCAGTATGGATCGTATGCAAGCTATGAGGACCTCCAGTCGCGTTATGCTGAGCTTCCAAAGAACTCGTTCGATTATGAGGTGGTGGAGACGGCGGAATCCGTCGCCGTTATTCCGTATGCTGGATCTTGGAAGGACCTTGGTACTTGGAACACGCTTACCGAGGAGATGGGCGAATCTGTAAGTGGACGGGTTTCCATTGACGAAGACAGTTGCTCTGATGTTCATGCCATCAATGAGCTAGGCATTCCCGTGGTGATCGCAGGGCTCCATGATTCCGTGGTGGTCGCAACGCCAGACGGAGTCCTGGTGTCCGGAAAAGAAGAATCCGCGCACATTAAATCGCTGGTGAAAGAGGCGGCCGAGGACCGCCCTATGCAAGAGACCATGACGTGGGGCTCGTACCCGGGTTGTCGACTCAGGTCCTATCGCGATGGCTCGCGCACGATTGTGAAGGAGATTTTCGTTCGAGCGGGTAGTCAGATTTGTGAGCAAAGCCATGTTAAACGTTCAGAGGTGTGGACCATCGTATCAGGTGAGGGTCTGTTTTCGCTCGCGGGCCGCGAGCGCCCCGTGGTCGCTGGAAGCGTTGTCGAGATTCCTGCCGGTGTTCGTCACGCTTGCTAGCGCGTACCGACATCAACGCCATAGAAATCCAGCTGGGCGATATTTTGGTCGAGAGCGATAACGTGCGGTATGGCAACCATTGGGGAGAGTCGAATTGAGTCGCTTGAAGTTCATGAATACCGAGGTCGACAACATCACCTTTGATGATGCGGTCGAGCGTTGCTGCGAATTGGCTTCTGGATCGCGACGGGGGAAATTACGTCGTCACGCCTAACGTCGATCATATCGTGCAGCTCGAAAAGGACGTTGAGCTGCGTGCCGTATACCGTGATGCGGACCTTATCCTGACGGATGGAAAGCCGCTCATCTGGATATCCAAGGGACACGGTAGCCCGATAAAAGAAAAGATTTCCCGGATCCGATTTGTTTCCCGCCCTGTGCTCCGAGTGCTCCAAGCGTGGTCTCACGATGTACTTCTTCGGCGCGGCACCTGGTGTTGCTCAGAAGGCGGCGGACAACTTAACAGCTAAGTTCCCGGGATTGCGTGTTGTGGGCACGATGTCTCCTGATTATGGCTTCGAACGCGATTCCAAAAAGTTGATGAGGCGATTAGCCAAATCAATGAGACTGCACCCGACATTCTCATCGTGGGACTCGGTTGCCCTAAGCAAGAGAAGTTCATTCATCACTATCGGGATCGTATTCATGCGAAGCTGATGCTCGGATTGGGAGCGAGCTTGGATTTCGAGGCGGGTAACGTGACCCGAGCTCCCGAGTGGATGCAGCGGTGCGGGCTTGAGTGGCTTTATCGAATCACGCAGGATCCCGCGCGTTTGGCAAAGCGTTACCTGGTCGATGACCTTAAGATCGTTCCACTCATCTTCAAATACCGTAAGGCTGGGTGCTAGATGAAATCCACGGCCTCTCAAATACGGGTGCTGATGTGCTGCTCCTCTCTAGATGTGAAGGGTGGCATGGTCTCCGTTGTCAAAAACTATCTGTCATACCCTGACTGGGATGAATTCAACATCGATTTTGTTCCAACCCACGTTCCGGGTAATAAGGTGCGTGTTGCAGCTCACTTTGCGCTGACGCTCCCGAAAATCCGTCATATGTTGAGGAAACACGAAGTCGACCTGGTTCATCTTCATGTTGCCGAACGGGGCAGTTTTTGGCGGAAGGCAATGATCGCGGAAGAGGCAAAGAAGAGCGGTATCCCCGTTGTGTTTCATCATCATGCAGCGGAATTCGAACCGTTTTTTGCGGGCCTGAGTCCAGACGCGCAGGAAAAGGTCGAGAAGGTATGCAACGATGTCGACGTGAACCTTGTGCTCTCCGACTCGATCAAGCGCTCCATGGAACAGCATTTTCCTAATGCTCGCTTCAAGGTCCTCTACAATGCTGTTCCCACGTACGGGAGGAATCTCTACAACCCTGACGCAGATGCCATTGTATTTATGGGCAGGCTTGGTGAGCGCAAGGGGACATTCGATTTGATCAAGGCGTTTAGCACCGTAGCCTCTCGAATCGACAGCAAATACCATCTCGCCCTTTGCGGCGACGGTGATATCGATGCAGCTCGCAGCCAGATCGATGAACTTGGGCTTTCTGATCGCATCGCGTGCCTGGGCTGGGTCGATTCGAAGCAACGCGAGCGCATCTTGAACGATGCCGTCTTGAACGTCCTGCCGTCATACAATGAGGGGCTTCCCATGAGCATCCTTGAGGCGATGGCGCATGGTATTCCCACAATCAGCACGAACATCGCGGCTATTCCCGAAGTGGTTCAATCGGGGGTTAACGGTATGTTGGTTGAGCCGGGTGATATCGATGCGCTTGGCGATGCCCTTACTTCTCTTTTGGACGATGCGGACGATCGGAAGCAGATGAGCGCAGCCGCTTTCGAGCTTATCGAATCCACCTATTCTCTCGACGCTCATATGAAGCAGGTTAAGGAGTTGTATCGCCTATGCTAGGTTTCATTCGAAACGCCTTTAAAGCCCTTTACCTAAAGCGACTTGTCAAACATGGGCTCGTTGTCGGTAGCGATTTTCAGATGGAAAAGGGTTGCAACATCGATGCCAACTTCCCATGGCTGATTGAAATCGGCAATAACGTCACCTTTGCATCCAATGTCTGCCTTCTTGCCCACGATGGCAGTACAAAGAAGCTCGTTGGATACTCGAAGGTCGGCAAAGTTTCAGTCGGTGATAACGTGTTTATCGGTTTCGGTAGCATCGTGATGCCGAACGTTCGTATCGGTGATGGATGCGTGGTAGGTGCCAATTCTGTCGTTACGCGCAGTCTGCCCAATGGTGTCGTTGCGGCTGGGTCTCCCGCTAAGGTCTTGATGACTGTGGAGGAGTTTGAAGAGCGGACGAAAAAGGTTACCAAATCCGGGGGAGGGGTCTACGGGTCAGAGTTTCTTCGTGCATCGATTACGTACGATCGAATGCAGCAAATGCGCGAAGAGCTCGACGGCGGTATGGGCTTGATTCTATAAAAACGATTGCTGTGGCTGCATCGATGGTATTCGCAGCGTTTAACAATCCACTAATCATAGGTCGTTATCATTCGGCTTAAAAACGAAATGAGGGAAGGGAATCTAATGCCCAAAAAGTCAGTTGCTATCATGACGTATCATCGTGCTTATAACTACGGAGCCGCGCTGCAAGCGTATGCGACTGTCCAGTATCTTAAGGATGCTGGTTTTGAGCCGATTATTATTGACTATTGCCCCAACAATATATTGGGTTATGGCACGTTCAGAAATCAGTTTAACGACGTGTCGAATATGAATTCGGCCTTTCCAATTCGGGTTGCCAAAGCATTCCTCAAGTCTCTGGGAAATCGTAAGAGGATTTCTACATTCGACAGGTTCATCGATAGTGAAATGCCTCTTACGAACAAAAGATACTTTTCGTGCCAGGAATTGAAGGATGATCTCCCGGAGGCTGATTTCTTTTGTTCGGGTAGCGATCAGGTTTGGAATAACTACTATACAAAGAAGTTCGATCCTTCGTATTTCCTTGCATTTGCACCTAGCGGCTCTACATGCATTTCGATTGCTTCGAGTTTTGGTAAATCATCCTTTAATGAGGAAGATTCAGCTTTCATTAACAATCAGCTCTCGAAATATACCTACTTGTCCGTAAGAGAGACGTCAGGAATCAAATTGCTTCGGGAAATGGGCTATTCAGACGTCGATTTGATGCTCGATCCGACGCTTCTTGTTTCGCCGGATACGTGGAGCCGCTTTGCTAAGGATACTGACGAAGAGAGCTATGTTCTTTTGTATCAGCTCCATGGAGATAGCGACACGGCGAATTGTGCTCGTGCATATGCAAAGCAACACGGCTTGAAGATCAAGTCGATTATTACGATGCCCTATCAGACTAAGCCCGGTTGCCAAAACATCATCGCTCCAGATGTCCATGAATGGGTTGGGCTCTTTAAGGGCGCAAACTGTGTGTTCACTGACTCCTTCCATGGAACCGTGTTTTCCCTCGTCTTTAATAAGCCGGTTGCCGTTACGCTTCCTTCTCACTTTAGTACCAGGATTACAACTCTGTTGAATGCTGTCGGTGCCAACGATCTTATTTGTTCTGATGTGCAGGAATGGTCTTCCCGTGTGCAGAATATCGATTTTACTGATATTCAGCGTGAGCTAGCAAATCTGTGTGCCGAAAAGCAGGATTTGCTGAGGGATCGTCTGAGCCACATTGGCTAGCGTGATTCGCAATACGAATATGAATACGAATGACAAATATTATTCAGAGAGCTTTGAACACCCCGCTTCTTCCTAAGTCGGGGTTCAGGTTCCTGTTGTTCATTCTCTACAACCTGCTTTATGTTGCCTACATGCTGGGGTATGCGTCACAGGCCCTATATATGGCTACTCTGCTGCTCTTTTGTACTGCCAACGGTATTATCTTTGTATATAGGGGCACCGCTAAAATACGCGGATTTCAGTATGCCGGTTACATACTTTTCTTTATCGTCGTTTTTGGAGCCATCTCAATTCCAATTCAGATTATAAATGGTGGGTTACGAGGGTTCCTGTTCTCTGCGCTTGGACGCCTTGGTTTGCCGATTATCAGTGCCCTGCTATTTGCTAATTCGGTTGATGAAGAGGATTGGAACTATTACTTCAACTTCCTCTTGGTCAGATTCTGCTGTCATTTTCTTTTTATGAATGCGGACAATCTGTCCTTAAGTAGCATTCTCTCAATAAACTGGTCTGATTCTGAGGCGGCGACCGAATCCTCTCTTGCTCATGACTTTCTAATCATGGAGATGCTCTTTCTGGCGATGAAGCAGAAAGGAAAGGCCTTTATTTGCCTTCTTTTCTGCATGCTTTCGATGAAGCGCCTTAGTTTCATTCTCGCCCCGGTTGCATTTGTCTTGTCGAGTCGCGTGCCTAAGGGTGATGTGAAACCCGTCTATCGCGTGCTCGTTATGGTTACGATAGTTCTGAGCCCATTCGTGCTGATGTGGCTTTACAGGTATGACGTGATGGGATGGCTGTATAGCTCCTTTGGAATTGACCTTAACGCTGAGATGACTGGCCGTCCAACCATCTATCATCTTGCCATATCGGGTATGTCTGGTGACTTTAATGGCTATGGTTCGATTAATAACTATCTAGCCGGGTACGCTTCATCGCATTTCGGTACTGTGTGGAACGGTATTCTTCACAACGACACTGTCGGCATCTACTTGGAAACGGGAATTCTGGGAATCGCATCTTTCGCCTTCTGCATTGTGGAATTCTCAAAGAAGAACTATTGGCATTTCTTTATGATGCTGTATCTCGTCTTCGTTGCCATTACATCGCATATTCTTGACTATTTCAGTGTTTGGGTAACGTTCTACCTTGCGGTTATTTGCACGAACGTTTCTCAAGAGAGGGCTATTGACAGCTCAGAGACCGTTGACATTCCTGAGGGTGCGGGGAATCGAAAACCCTCTTTAAGCAAGCGATAAGGAGGCCGATGAGCTCATGAAGCATAACGTCGGAATCATTACAGTCATATATAGCACCAATTGCGGAAGCGTGCTTCAAGCGCTTGCGTTGCAGGATGCGTACAACAAACTTGGATGCAATGTGTCATTCATCTCTACGATCAATAAGCTCTCAGCGCTTTCTTACAAGAAAGAATTCAAGGACGTTATAAAGGCTTTGGTGACTAGCTCAAGTCCAGGCGCCGTTATGAAAAAGTATCGAGATCCCGGCAGTTCATTCGTGAACATTTTCACATCGTCGATCCTAGTGGAGCTGAACGCTTTGATTTGCTTTCCATTGGCAGCGATACCGTTTGGGATGTAACGTCGCCATATTTCTTGGAGTCCCAGGATGTCTTCTGGGGATTGCCATGGGATGGTTCTAAGATTGTCACCTATGCAGCCTCAATCGCGAATTCGCCCTATGAAACGTTGGATTCGCTGAAGTATCCATGTGAGTCCATAAAGAAGTACGCGAACATCAGCGTTAGGGATGACTATTCCTTCGAGTACATCACTTCTCGGACGGATCGGGTGCCGTGCAAGGTGTGCGACCCCACGCTCTTGAAGGATCGAAGTTTTTATCAGGGATTCTGTAGGTCAATGGAAGAAGCGGGCACTATCTTCTACTGTATCTGTTCGATACGCCTTCAGCTGCGGTGGTCGACGAGATCAAACAGTATGCAGCCGATAACAGCTTGAAAATAGTGTCACTTGGTCGACGTATGCCGTTCGCTGATATGCATTATGAATCGACCGTCGTTTCTTTTCTTTCCTGCTTTAATGGCGCATCAGCTGTTGTCACCAACACCTTCCACGGTACGGTGTTCTCGTTGATTTTCCATAAGCGGTTTGTCGTTCTTGACTATCAAAAGAAAAAGATTGAGAACTTGCTGCATGACCTTGCGTTGGATCGGCGAATTGTCGATGCGGGAATCGAAGCCGTTCTCAACGAGGATATTGATTACACCTCGGTTGAAAGTAAATTCAGCGAGTTGAGAGCCAGCTCTATTGGCTATCTCGAGAAATGTGTTCAGGATTAGCTCTATGGCAGTAGGCACAAAAAAGAACTTTATCTATAACTCAGCGTATTCGATTCTGAATATGGGATTGCCGCTTGTGACGGCACCATACCTTGCTCGAATCATCGGCGCTGAGGGTACTGGAATCTACGCGTATTCGTTTTCCATCGCGCAATTCGTGATTCTTATTGCCAAGCTCGGGCTTACCAATTATGGAACGCGGGAAATCGCCAAAGTACGTGGCAATCAGGATGCGTTGAATCAGCTGTTCTCGCGTCTTTTTGGACTTCAGTGCTGCTCGACGGTTTTGATTTCGATTTGTTATGCCATTTACGCATTCTGCTTTTCCTCTGAACATTTCATCATGGCCTTGGTGTTTCTGATTTGGGTGGTCGGCACCTTTTCAGATATCGATTGGTTTTGGTTTGGCCTCGAAGACTTTCGGCGTGTTTCCATCAGGAATATTACGGTCAAGCTGCTGAGCGTCGCCGGGATTTTCCTGTTCGTGAAAACGAAGAGCGACACGCCGCTGTACGCATTGATCATGGTGAGCGGATATGTGTGCGGCTATCTTACGAACTGGATAGGACTGAGGAAGCGCGTACGAATCCTTCCTCAGTATCTGTTGGACTTCAAAGAGCACCTCTTTCCCTGCTCGTTGTTGCTAATCCCAACGCTTGCTTTGAATGTATATCGGTCGTTGAACAGAGTGATGCTGGGTGCGATGAGCACCATGGTTCAGACGGGTATTTTTGATAATGGGGAGAAAATCGTCTACTGCCTGTCAGGCCTAATTGCTTCTTTCGGTTCAGTCATGATGCCGAAGATGTCGAAATTGGTGGCTGAGGGGGACTCGGCGAAAATCGAGCACTATATCTCCCTCTCCCTAAGGCTCATGGCAATAATGACCTCGATGATGGCGTTTTGCTTGTTCGCAGTTGCAGACAGTTTGATTGACCTCTTGTTTGGTGCTGAGTTCAGCCAAAGCGCCAACATCTTACGTCTGTCCGGTTTTGCTCTAATTGCCATGGGGTTAGGCAATGTCATCAGAATGCAGTACATCATTCCGAGCAAAATTGATGACATCTATGTGAAGTCCACTCTTATCAGCAGTATTTTGAACGTGCTTATCAATGTATTGCTGATTCCTCGTTTGGCTGCGTTGGGTGCGGCTATAGCGTCCCTAGTGGCTGAAAGCTTCGTTCCGCTTTATCAATATTTCCGTTTGAGGTCACGATTCGATTACTCAAAGGCAGTGCTTGCCAGCGTGCCGTACTACCTGATTGGACTTGCAAGTGCACTTCCGGCATTACTAGTCCAACGGGTATTTGGTATCTCGGTTTTGACGTTGATCCTTCAGCTTTTTGTCGGTTCGATTCTGTTCATTCCTTTGACGGTGCTTTGGGCGCATGTATTTGACAAAACGCTATTCGAATTTGGCCTTTCAATCGTAAGGAGAAAAAAGAATGTCCGTTAAGGAGCAGCTGCAATCAATTGATGCCCTGCGTAGGGTTGTGAAGGCACATAAGGTTCGCAGGGAGATGCGTACCGATGCGAATCGATTCGTCGCCAACTACGCGGAGTCGATGTCGGATCACGCGTGTGTTGATTATCACGTGCTTCTGATTGTTCACAGCTTGGAAAAGGGCATGTGCTCTCAGGGCCTTCGTCCCTTCGGCAAGAAGAAGGTGCGAGAGCTGATTGATTATTTGAAGACGTATTCCGAGAACCAGAAGGTATCGACGGCGTATGAGATGGGCGTCAGCATTCTTTTGGTTTGGAAAGACCTGTTTGATAAGCATGGCTGGCAGCAGGAAGACGGCTATAAAGCCGTGAACGAATTCCTGAAGACGATTCCGGCCTCTTTCGAACCGGTCCCTGTCGGCGCTCATGAATACACGCTTCAAGATGCGACGGCGCATCGCATTGATGATTTCACGACCGTTATCAAAGATCGTCATTCTGTTCGTGAATTTAAGCGCGTGCCCTTGAAGCGCGACGATGTTCTTGATTGCGTGGAAGCGGCTCGGTATGCGCCTACCGCCTGCAACAGGCAGATGATTAAGATTCTCGAGGTTACCGATCAGGCAAAGGCGTCCAAGCTCAAAGATGCGATTATGGGCCTTGGTGGGTTTGACAAGGACGCCGTCACGCTCTTTGTCGTGACGTTCGATCTCAACGCGTTCACCTTTTACGGAGAGCGTAATCAGGGCTATTTAAATGCGGGCCTTGTTGCCATGAGGTTCGCCGACGCTCTCCACTTCAAGGGAATCGGGTCGTGTTTCCTACAGTGGGGGAATACCGGTGCCGAGGAGGCGGCTATTTCCAAGCTGCTGAACCTTAAGGACAGCGAGCGCATCGCGGTTGTCTTGGGTGCCGGTTACTACCCGGATTGCACGATGGTTCCGTATAGTCACCGCAAGGAAATCAGTGAGATTTTCATAGAGGTATAAGCTCTTCGCATCTTGTAATCAATTAGGGTTATGGACTCATCGACGGGGGAATGACGGTGAACGACGTATCTATCGAAAACGAATTTGATCGCTGGCTGGAAGTGATGGACGGTAATGAGGATCGGGAGGCTCTGAATGCCCTCGCGTCTAATCCTCAGCTTCTAAAGGACGCGTTCGCTCGCGACCTCCATTTCGGTACTGGTGGCTTGCGCGCTAAGATTGGTATGGGTCCAAACCGGTTGAATGTGTGGACGGTGGGTAAGGCTACTCAGGGTCTCGCCAATTGGCTCAACTCGCAGGTTGATGAGCCGCTGGTTGTTATTGCACGGGATTCGCGCCACGGCGGCCCGGAATTCGTTCGTCGTGCCGCTGAGGTGCTCGCTGCAAACGGAATTCGCTCCGTGGTATTCGGGCATCCCTCTCCCACGCCAGTTCTGTCGTTCGCTGTCCGAGACCTCGGCTGCTCGGCGGGCATTGTCGTTACCGCCTCGCATAATCCGGCTGAGTACAACGGATTCAAGGTCTACGGACCCGATGGCTGCCAGGCGACAACAGAGATGTGCCGGCAAATTCAGGCTGCCATCGATTCGGTTGATATTTTTGACGATGTTTGCGCGGAGCCTTTCGATGCGGCAATTGAATCTGGTTTGACTGCGTGGGCCAGTGGAGATGTCTTAGACCGTTATGTCAGCTCTACGCTCTCGTGCTCGCAGGGCATTGATTGCAGTGACCTATCAGTCGCGTATACTCCGCTCAACGGTGCCGGCCTTGTGTGTGTGCAGCGCGTGCTTGGCAATATGGGTATGGGAGCATTTCATGTCGTTGCGGAACAGGCCGAGCCGAACGGTGACTTCCCAACGTGTCCTAAGCCTAACCCCGAGGTTCCGCAGACCATGGAGGCTGTTATTGATCTCGCGAGCCGAGAGAGATGCGACCTTGCCTTGGCGACGGATCCTGATGCTGACCGAGTGGGAGTTGTTGTTCGCCATGGCGGTGAATATATAACGCTATCGGGTAATCAGGTTGGCGTGTTATTGCTGGACTGGCTTGCTCGACGGGCCGCTTCGAGGGAGGGGCTTGACCGAAAAGTTGCTGTCACCACGATTGTTTCAACGCCCATGGCAGATGATGTGGCAAATGGGTATGGCTTAGAGCTCAGACGCACGTTGACGGGTTTTAAGTTCACCGGTGAGCAGATCGGACTCCTTGAGCAGGATGGTCGACGGGGCGATTTCCTGTTCGGCCTTGAAGAGAGCTTGGGTATCTGTCTGGAACTCACGTGCGCGATAAAGACGGCATCGAAGCGTGTATGCTCGTGTGCGAGATGGCCGCGGACCTAAAGGCCGATGGGCTTGATCTGGTCGATGCCATGGCACGCTTGTATGACCGCTACGGCTGGTGGTCTGGCAAGCAGTTAACGAGAGCTTTCGAGGGTGTCGACGGTGCCGAGCGAATGGCTGCGCTTATGGACAGATTTCGCGCGGGAGCTCCTACCGAGATCGCCAACTTGACAGTTGACCATGTGATTGACTACAAAGCGGGTGCGCCTATGCCAATAGTGAATTCGCTACCTGACGAGCCCGTTCAAACACTGCCGCCGAGCAACGTGCTTGAGTGGAGACTCTCGAACGGGTCTCGTGTACTTGTTCGTCCGAGTGGTACTGAGCCTAAGCTCAAGGTGTATCTCTTTGCGAAGGGCTTGACGAAAGAATCTGCTGATAACCTATTGGATGCTTTATGGAACTCTATGAATGCATTGCTAGATTGCTGAGATGGGGGGCGCGGACAAATAGTTGGACCGAACCGGTCCGGTTAGGAGTTCGCAGATAACGAACTATACGGAAGAGGAAAATCGCAAGACCGTCGAGACGGTCGAGGAATGCGGAGGGTCCGTCATGCACGCGACCCGCAAGTCGGGGTACCCCTCTCGGCAGACTCTCTACCAATGGCTCAACGAGTGGGTGGCGTACTTCGCCACGGTGTTCCGGCTCACGTGGAGCACTCGGGCGATCTCGGACCTCGAGCGCCCGGCGGCATCCATCGACCGTATATTATTCACTGTGTCCTGGGGCACGGTCATCTCCTCCATCCTTCCCGGGCGGGCTCGCCAAAGTAACCGCCCGGGGAAACCATACGGCGAGGGCCGCGCCCCCGGTCCCCGGGGCGCGGCCCTCTTGCTTAAACTGCTCAATTTTTCGTGCTCACGGTGCTTATTTCCCAGTGATCACTCGGACCACTTCTTAGTGAACATCAACATACGTCTTCGACGGCACCGCCGAGGCCCACACCGAGGACGAGCCGCTCAGCCCGCTGTCCGTCTACGGCCAGACCAAAGCCGCCGGCGACGTCGCCGTGGCCGGGTGCCCGCGCCACTACATCATGCGCAGCTCCTGGGTCATCGGCGAGGGGCACAACTTCGTCAAGACCATGAGGGCGCTCTCCGACCGCGTCGCCCGACCCCGAGGACGGGCTCGAGCGGGTCACCGTCGTGGACGACCAGCTGGGACGCCTGACCTTCACGCGCGACATGGCCGCCGCGATTTTCCACGTGCTGGGGACGCCGCGCCCCCTACGGCACCTACAACTGCACCGGCTCGGGCGCGGTGAAGTCCTGGGCCGACATCGCCCGCGCCG